>Ga0102832_1001970_pt1 | contig 13697 bp, 11 predicted proteins | sample EBPBio282013_DNA_FD_88942 | JGI IMG/M metagenome (GOLD analysis project Ga0102832, IMG submission 88942) | Wastewater treatment Type I Accumulibacter community from EBPR Bioreactor in Madison, WI, USA - Reactor 2_5/28/2013_ DNA (Illumina Assembly) | ecosystem: Engineered > Bioreactor > EBPR >...
AAGAAATTTCTTATATGAAAATTTGACGATAGAATTAATTATTCTTAAGTATATTAATATTGTAATTTAAAGCACAATGGCATAACTTCTATCACCCGTATCGTGTTTCAATTCTACTCAACTCCATTCCCATAACACATTCTCTCTCAAATCCCTCACTCAACAAGATGGAATATTCGTCGACTTCTAAACCCATTTCACTCATAGCAACTCTCCACAGTATTTTTTTTTCTCATTTTCAGGTCTGAAATCGACTTCTGTGCATTGCCCGCATTCAATAAAGATAAAAAATACTTCACTCCTGCATTTACTCTTAAATCTAACAAAAATAACTCTCAATTCAGCTAAATCTATGAACAGTAAAATCTCATGAGTCAGCTGGAAATTTTTTAAATTAAGAAGAAATCTTCCTGTCAATCTTCTACTCAATAAATTGTAACATTTTTCTTTACCGAAGTATCAGGCAAAACCCTAAAGCAATTATTGCCAGATATGCTAGTAAAGGTTCGACGTCTATAAAAAAGTATTTATTACTTTTAAATATAGCATATCGACCATCCCATTCACGCCAAAAAACTTAAAGATGGAAGAATTGAATCTGATATTCAGAATCTTATCCATCATTTTCAAAAAAAAAACAACAGCTCTTTGAAAAGGGCTCTTCCCTCTCTATCCAACGTTGAGAAATCCTAAAAGGCTAGAAAATGCCCAGAATAGACCTACTTCAAAGGCTATAAAAAAATTAAGTATATTATTAAGTAATTCAGGAAAGACATAAATGACAATTAATCGAGTCTGTTTTTGTCAAATCTCACTTCAGCAACCAATTTTTCACAATGAATGCTGAATTTTTTTCAATTTATTGCTTCCTTTTGAGTCAAAAGCCGAAAGGGCAAATTAATATAAAATTTACTGATTTTACTTTATCTATCTTTTTTATTTCTGATTAAAATCTTAAGCTTTTCATAACATTTTATAACTTATTTGAAAAACTTCATGGCTTATTTTAGTTTCTTTTTTAGTAATTTAAAGTAAAGAATTTTTTACAAAAATTTCATAAATCAATCAAAATATTAATCTGAATATTAATCAATTTGTAAAAAGGTTTAATGATTATGGAATGATTGAAATAATATAAAAAGAATCAAAGACAAATTTACCAAAAAGTCAAATAAAAAAGCATTTAAATATTCCCCATGTAAGAAACTCCCACCCTTCAATAACATACAATACATGATATTAAACAGCTGATAAAGAATGAACAGATCCATAAATTGTTAATTGAACAAATATCTTAAATTTTTCCTGACATGATATCTGTCATTGTCATTTATCAAAAACTTTATATTAAGTTCAAACACAAGCCCAGCATCAATGCCCTTCATGTAAATGAATTCGACTCAAGTCTTTATATGATAAAAATCAACCGATCTTTTCCACTTTAAAATAGTGTAAGGCTGTATTTGTTAGATGGCTGCTATCAACCAAAAATTTTTGATACCAGAGACTTGGTTTATGAAGTTTTAGGTGAAGCTTGGAATTATAGTAACAGACTTAAAGACATAATCGATAGCATCCCTTTGTTCGAGTAAAAAATGGCAAAACGTAACGAAAATTATCTCGCTCTTCAAAGAACAGGGCTATTCTTACTCGGAGATATTTTTGTGTATAATTAGCTTTAAGAACACACTTCGCTGACTCTTTTCGTAGATAAAAATAGTCAAAATAATCACATTCTTAATGCTGTTTCATAAACTCATCTTTTAACTTTCTAAAGAGCTGTAAAGAAATTTTTTAAATCAAAATAAGAAGAGTAATACGAAATGAAATCTAAAACTTTGTATGGAAAGAAATTTGTTCTTACAAAGTTTTGTGATCTTCAATGTATTTAGTCGATGCAAATTTGCCTCCAAACCAAGTAAATTACGATGAATATTTTGAAATATCGTTCGATAAAGTCTTTTAGCGATTTTGATGGTACCATTAAAAAGATTATGTTTAATGACGATGAAAGCCTAAAAATATTTATCCGAATAGTTTTAAAAAACTTGCCAAAATATCAAACAACAAAACTGACGTTTTTACCATCTTATGACAAGAGTTCACCATAATTCAAATAAGACACAGCAATTCATAAAATAATTGAAATGAACTAACTAGAAAATAGACTTGAACCCCAATCTCAGGGGAAAAAACATAATATCGAGTAAGGCAGAAAATAGTAAGTTATCAACCGCTTAAATAAATCTTACCAGAAAATGATCGAGTACTATTCGGCAAGGGCGAATCCATATTATCTGATTTACGTAAGCAAATTAAACTGGCTTTACCAGAAATATTTTGTAAATGCTGCAGGAAAAATTAAAGAAAGTGGGAATGCTCTCAGTGAAAGCGTTAAAAGTGACAAACATATCGAAAGCTTAAAAAATTTTGATTTTGATGAAGGTGTTAATATAAGCAAGTCAGCAACTCTTCATCCGATACCAAAATCTGTTAAAAATTTTAGTCATTAGTATTGAGTTACTTCTTTAAAATTTTCATTTGCTAAATTGCCTTCTTTTAAGTTTATTAATTTAGGCGAAGTTATTTTTATTTGTGTTAAATATTTGGTTTATTTACTGACGAAAATTGATTTTGATTTTGTTTTTAAACTCTAATATTTTATAAAAATATCTTAAAGAAACCTAAAAAAATAATAATGGAAGCAGTCAGCAGTTTCGATTTCTTGCCTGGAGACTTCAATCCTATGCTTAAAATGTTCGTATACATTTTGATTTTGGTTCACGTTCTCGCTTTTGTATTTTGGTGTGTATTGGCATGCCCAGGATTTTTCCAAAAGAAAGAAAGTTTCCAAGACCAAGTCGATAAAATGTTGCAGAAAAATAAGTAAAAAACGAATTGAAACTTTTTGTCAAACCAAAATCAATCTTTCTTAGATGATTGTTGTATGAGCTTATTTTTATTTTCATTAAACTGACAAATTACTCATTTTTTTTTCTTCATTTGGTTTTAGCTCCAAGCAAGTTTTAAAGATCAAAGATAAACAAAAACTTTCCGATTTTGAATGTTTTAATTTATTTGAGTCAAAATTTTGAGATATCTGAAATAATTTTGTGTTTTATAATGGCTTTTGAAAGCTGTAAGCAAATTTAATTATAAGAAAGCAGTTTATTTACTAAATAAAGGGGAATATTTTTATGAACTAAACGACTATTCACCAACTGCTTGAGTAAAAATATCAATACGACAAGAACAATCCTTAATTTGTTTCAGTAGACAGAAAATATAAGATTTTTAAAGGTTCACAGAAAGATATTTCGATAAATGTAACAATTAGAATTTTGCTAACATCTGCTGATCCTGCATTAAGCAATTATTTAAGTCGACTGAAAAGCGTAAAAAGCGATCAAGTAATAAAATTTTATGAGATCATTACTGAGAAGAATTTTTTAATTGTAGTGACTGAACAGGTAATTTATGGAACTATCGCCAATGGATTAATTAATTGCAAAAAGTTCGATGAAACTGATGCTTTTTTCATATCCAAATATTTATTAACTGGGTATATGGATATTGCCAGGGCCGGTATAGAATGGTATGGAACAAAAAACGATATTTAAATCACATAAACAGGAATAAAACTTTCCTGGAATCACACATTACCTATTAGTGCATAATCCTCCAATACTTTCAGAGAAGTTTTAGAACAAATATCAACTGATAAAATTCCATAAAATTAACAAAGACTGCTGCCTTTTCCTTAGTCTAAACAACTCAAATAACTCTACAGATTGTCTTAAACAAGTGCGTCTTAAATATCCCTTTCGCCAATAATGAAAAAAAAGTAAAAATACTTGAGAAAAAAGTTTAAGAATTATCTCTTAATCAAAGAAACCAAATTACCTGGATAATATTTTGAAGAAACTATTTATCTAGCTGTCAGTAAAGAAACTGGATTTGTAAGAATTAAGGCCTATAAAAAGGGAGCCATCGATCCTACTATTTTATAACTTAACAAGACTAAAAATACATTCACAAAAATCCTATAAGTACATTAAGAGAGCAATCTAATCTATATTGTATCAGCGTATTCAAATGATGGTAATTTGCAAAGTTATGTGCAGAAACTCAAAGTTAGTGGGATCCAATTAAGAGAAGATCAAATTGAGTTTTTTTTTTACTCTTTATTCTAACCAATAAAAGCCATCCAATAATCGTCAATAAAGTCACTAAATACGAGTTTACATATCAGAAATATTTACATTGAAAATGGGATACCAAAAATAGGTGAGCCGATTCCTTTGAATGAGGAAATGAAAGAAAAGTTAAGGTAAAGAGCTGATGTGCCTGATTTTTATCATCGAAAATACAAGTAAAATCCTAATTTATCTGATCCAACATATGACACTTATTCGTTAGGAGTGTTACTTTACAAATTGATGTATACTTAGTATCCAATATTTCCTTAGGGATCTGTTCATATCCCGACTGCACCAACATTTAGCGCAAGATTGAAAAAGAGTTTACAGATATTTTTGAACGAAGGTGGTCGATTGTCATAAATTGAGAAGAAGATTTAAGTTAGTGAGAAGGTATTAAAATAAGTAAAGAAGAATAAGTAAGCATTACTAAAAGCTAAGAAAGTTTAATAAAGCAAGAAAAAAGTATAAAAGAAGAAATACCAAAAAGTAATGATTTAAGACTAAGATGTATAAAACGGAGATAAAAAATCAGAAAAAGAGTAAAAATAGAAGATAACAGACAATTAATAAGACGAGTAAGTTTAAGATGACTGTTTCGAATGTTTTACTAAATTATAGATAGCCGATCATACTGTAGACTTGGGAGTAGAGTCACTTTAGTAGTCGCCTTATAAGATATACAGGTTGTGTACGAAATTGTTTACTTTTTTGTTGCTTTATGTGTTGTTGATGTACATGTTTTACTTAAGGGACAATATCACAATGTTGGTGGAAATGAAGGACTTACAACCGGTAAATGTGACCATATCGACGGTAAAGTATGAGATAATCTCAGCCGATGTAGGTGAGTTTTATCTAAAATTCAACCAAACCAGTCGAGTGTATACCGATTTAGTGAACATGGGCTGCTTGATAAACTCGTATAACAATAACAACGACTATGACTACTCACAATTTGTGTCTTCATCGTCTTTTAAATGGGTTATGTACTTAATCGGTGGCTTGTTACTATTTTTACTGATAATTTTAATGAAATCCTTCCTGATATTTAAATTCGACTACATAAAGGCAAAGTACAACTACCAACATGGGGTCAGTAACTTTAATTACTCAAATTATATCATCAACAATTTGCTTATTTGTTCTGTAATAAACCAGCATTTCTAATTTTTTAGTCTTATTTTCTATACTACATTGCCCGCTTGTTTAGGGAATTAAAATGCCCTTATTTACTCGTCTGTTTAATATATGTTGCATCAATTACCTGAGGTACCTATCTTTATTATTGTTTAGTTTCTTTATGTTCACCTACCCATTATTGTAGGAATTGTTATTGTCGGGTTTGCACACTTTCTTATGGTCTACAACACACACAAAATCAAATACACCAAACTGTTCAATCCAATCATCATCTTCTCGCCGTTTATCATCGCCTATTATCTTATCGTCAGAATAGGTGTGATTCAAATCCATTTCTATCCCAAGTAATTTATTTTATAACATTTATAGTGCCTTTAATGACCCACAAAAAATTATTAAATCCTACTTTACATCTGGTGACTATATTGGAATTTTGGGAATCGTCCCTTAAATACTTTTCTTAATAGAATTCATTATCAATAAACTTATTGATCTCTTCTACTGGATGATTATTGACAAAAAGCGACGAGTCATGATCCATTAATCATCAACTTAAAATATACAGCTTTATCAGTGAAAATAAATGCCTACTAATAAGTTTTTTAGCTTCCTTTAATAAGATTATTTTATTCTTTTTTCAATTCATTAACCTTTTATATTTTGTATCAATATTATAACAAATCATCTTTATTTATTCATATACTTATTCATGTACTTTTTATCCATTTGATACTCTATTTTATTCAATAAAAGAATCTTCAAAATCTCTTTCTTTTTTTTCGCTCTCATCAACAGAATCTCTTACATCAAAATTGCTATTTATTTTTTACAAAAAAAGAAAATTGAGAAGTATTTAAAGGTTTAAATAATGAATCAAATCATGCGGCAAGGATGCAAGCACCACCGACAGCCTTGATTTTTCTTTCGGCGATTTTACTGAAGAATTTAGCCTTGACAACGACTGGTTGGATTGGAAGGAATCCCTTTCCGAGAACTTTGAAGAATCCAGCCTTGGTGACATCAATGACTGGGATTCTTTCAGTGTTCTTGGCAGCAAGTTGTCTGGAGTTTTCAGTTACTAAGCTCCAGAGTTTATCGAGATTGATTGAGGGGAAGTGGAGTTTGTTTTGTTGGAGGTTGAAGACTCTGATACCTTTTTTACCGAAGAATCCGGGATGATATCTGTCCATGGCAGTTCTGTTGTGAGTAAGACCACCTGCATTACCTCTACCACCTGAGTGTTTTCTGTTTCTTCCAACTCTACCACCACCGCATTGAACTGAACCTCTAAGCTTTCTTGTCTTTCTAAGTCTTGCTGTCATTATTCTCTATGGTTATCAAAAATTAATATTATTATTTTTTTTATTTAATATTGTTCTTATATTTTACGATCTTTTTCATTAAATTATTCAAAACTTTAAAAAATACCTTATTTATTAAAGTCCATTTAATTTATCAATCCCAAAGCATGAAAATCTCGCTTTGATTTCTCGAAATAATTAGAAATTCAACAAAATTTATCCTTTTTGCATTTGTGAAGACTTTTGATTGAGATATTTTTTAATTTTAAGAAATGGTAATAAAATATGTTCGTTTGAATTTATAATTTCATTTCAGTTGATATTTATGTCGAATTATCCAATAATTGGCTGCGGAATGCCATCAAAACCTAGAGCTGCTGAACCTTCAATGTTCGAAATTCTTTCTTGGCCTAGCGATAAGTAACTTTCCTAATCAAAATTTGAATAACATCAAAATAAAAATATTCATTAAGAATGGCTAAGCAATCAATAACTTAATCAAGAACAAAAACTACAAAATATAACTCCTCAAGTCTATCAAGTTACATAAACTTTAAAAAATCATACTAAAAATCTTCCAATTTAAAGTCAAATCCCTAAAAAAACTATTGAGTAAACTTACAAAGAACATAAATCGCCTTTGAAATAATAAAAACGATTGAAATAAACACTTATCAATTAGCTTTAATAATCTTTTAAAAATAAGTCAAAAAATTTTATCATGTCCAAAATCCATCAAAAATAAATCAAGCATTAACTTTATTTTTATGAGCCTGTCAATTTTAAGGCTTCAAGATCCAAATCTGCAGTGCCGATTAAAAAAGACGAGAAAATAACACAAAATAAACCTCAAAAATAAGAACCTTAGTTGGATTAAAAGACTATTTAAGAAAGGAAACAGAAAATTAAAGAATTTTAAATATTTACTCGAGCTTTACCAAATTCAGCTTTTACAACCTACTATGGAAAGCCAGTATTTGAAGCTTATGGAAGAGGAACATCAGGAAAAAATTTGAAAAGTTACAATATCATGCCTCACAAAGGTGACAATCATCCAAAAAATGTTGAGTCTCATTACACTGCTCTCATGAAAGCACGAGATATAAAGTCAAAATCTCACTTACCAAGAAAGCCAATCTAAGAAAATATTGTTCAATCTGAGAATCAACATGAAGATGATTTGCTTAAAAACTTAAATTTCCCTTTATAAAAACCTGATTTAATTAAAAGTAAACGGTTTGCAACTATTCGTCCTGATACTTCTAAAAAAGCAGGTCCACCCATTTTGCATAAAAGCACAGTAAATGGGATAAAAAGAAACCATACTTAAACAAAACAATCAAAAAAAGTTGAGAAAAAGCATAAGAAAAACAAACAAAAGAAAACAAATGATGGTTTAAAATACATGAACGAAAGAGATAATTTAATTGGCTTACTTGAAGAGAAAAAGACCAAGGCTTCCCAACTTGCTTATAAAGTTACCTAATGTTACCCAGCTTAATTGTAAATACCAGATTTAACAGAATCGGTTGTTTCAAAGTAAAATTGGAGTTTGCTCAAACCTGCTGGTAAAGCCACTAAACGATGCGATAAAGTAAGCGACCTTATTCAAACTAAGATTATTCTTTAGTAAAAGAGCAATAAGGTTTTATGATAAAGAAACAATTTTTGTTGACAAAAGATAAAAAAAGAATTTTACAAATAAAATTAATTATACAGATTTATAATTATCGTCTTAGTAATTGTTTTGTTAAATAAATATTTTATTTTATTTTAATGAATAATGATAAATGGAAGATCCAAAAAATTGTATGAAACAAAAAAAAAAGAATATAATAGTTCAATATAAAGTTTGATATTAAATTGAAATCAATTTGGAGAAATTCTCCTCAATTTTAGTTAAATCCGCCCTGCAGATATTAAAGTATTTTAGTTCTTGAATTATTGGTGGGATAATGATTTTCACCATTTCAAGTAGTGAATAAGCTTTTTATAAGAAACATTTTTCAAAAAGCTTATTGACTATTTCAATAGCAAAGATTACGCTTTTCATTCGATTATGTTGGGCAATCTTGCCAAAGGAGTGTAAAAAAGGAAAAATGTGTCCTAATATTGAGTCGAATTTATGATGGTTAATAAAGCAAGACAAATATTTAAGTGAATAATCTAATTTTTCACATGTCATGAAAGCCTTATTAAAAAACATTTCTTTACAATTTGACTCTACATTTGGTAGAAGTTTGGCCTTTATTTCTAAAATCAGACCTTGATGAACAATGGAAAACTCATTAATCTTTTCAAAGTCAAGAAGTTTGCTTAAAATGTTTGATTATTTGAGTTGGAAAATCAAAGAAGGATATTTTTTTAAAATAACGTTAATGTAATCGACTAAATAAATTGATTATCGATTGTAAAATGTCTCCATCCAAAACTTAAGCAACTTTTCCAATAATCCAAATTTTTGAATTACTTTTATGTCAATATCACGTGACAAATGAATTTCTCTTAAACAGTAAACAAAATGGTAAAGTGTTCTCGATGAGGAAATTTTATCAAAATGATTCAAGATGAAACGAAGCATTTTTTATCCATAAAGTTTGATGTTAATGTTTTTAATCATATAGGCAATGATTAGGCCAATGATTCTTTCGTTTTTTTATGTAATATTGATTTCTAATGTGACAAAAGAGTTGATGAAGCTTTTATTAATAATTTTCAGTGGTAGATCTTTTTTTTGAGTGAGTTCTTTTTTTCCGCTGAAATAAATGAGCATGACTAATAAAAAAAGAATGCTATAAAGTTGAAAGTCCAATAGTTTCTGTTCTTTTTCCTACTTGATCATTTAAAATTAGAAACAAAGATGCTAGAATTGTTTCTGGATGTTTCGATAAAATCCCTTGGTAAATTTAAGCTCAACAAAAAGGTTCACCTTAAAAATGCTCAATAATGAATCGAAGGAAGCTAGAGTGTCAAAAAAAAGCGTTTTATCTGTAATCTTATCCCTACTGAGGTACTCCAGAAGAAAATTGGCCTGATACTTTATTTAGGGCCAGGAAAAATAACATAAAATTTTATGGTTTTCAACACTTTTTAAATCCTTAACCAAAGAACTTATTCCTTTTAGCTTTTCTTATTAATTCTCGCTTTATTTGCATTCCAACTTAAGTGTTTCTTATTGATTTTATTGGATTGTTTAGGTCTGGATTTTCATTCTAAATTTAGAAAAAAATTATAATCATCGAATCAAAACTAATACTCTAAAGTTAAAAAGGAAAATGTTTTCCTTTTGTTCCAATACTCTCTTATTGTCTTAGAAACAAGTTAAAAATGACATTCGAAGTAATAGTTTGATTTAACTCTATTTGATTGTAAAATGGGAAAATTATTCAAGACTTTCAAATAATTGATTTGAATAAATTCAGCGATGCTTCACAAAACTAATGTGTCACCTTATTCAAACTACAACGACAAAAAAGATATAAAAAAGATATAAAATTTACCTTATTCATTTCAAATTGACTTTAAGATACAAAATAATTTTTAAAGGGTGAGATAAGAATTTTATACAATAAGATCAAAATGTAAACAAACTTTTCTAAATATTATTTCTTAACTATGAAATATAATATCAAATCATTTATTTTATGATTGTTTATCTACACCTTTCTAATATGAAACATTCTTATTAATCTTTAAGATGTAAATCCAAATCTCTATTTTTATTTAATATTTTCATTGTAAAAAATCAAAAGAAATAAATCACTAACAGATAAATATAACTAAATGGGTAATAATAAAATTGAGTTCATCTATCAAACAAAATCTATGGGTCTTCATCTTTTTTAGCATTTAGTTTTCTTTACTTGGAATTTATCAATTTTTTCTGTTAAGACTTTAAAGGAATTTTTCTTTGATAGTTTTAGAAATGTTCTGGACAGTTTGGAGTGACTAATTGAGAATGATGTTTGTATCCAAAGTTCTTGTCTGAATTCTAAGATTCATTTTAGCTTCAGATGGATGTGGAATGCTGTAACCGGCAAATTAGACGTCAGCGTTTCCATTTAAGACAACTCTAAGGAGATTACCCAAAGTATGTTATTCGTTATTGAATACATAAGTAGCGCATCTCATATCGTTGGGTTACTAAGAAAGATTAAAATAAAATGGTACTTTGTGAATGATGAGCTCTTTTTTGAAATCGGGCTCATTGTTGACGTTTTCTTCACTCATACTTGAGACTTCTGAGGCGACTTGTTATTAATCTTCTTCAGAAAGGTTTCTATCGTTATCACTGTCAGACATTTCTTTTATTTTATTTGTTGCTATTATAATTAAAAAGGTTCAACTTTTTATTAATTTTTTTATACATTTTCCAAGTCCTATACATTATTCAAATTGAATTGTTATTTTTTTTATCTTTTTAGTTAAAAATCTATTTGTAGGATTAATTAGTTAAATAAGGCAATTTAATCCTTTTAAAAAATAACCTATTTTAACATCTGATCGGAAATTTCTTAGATTATCCAGAATTTTGATCAGAAATTAGACATTGATATGCTTTCAGATTCAGAGTTTTCTTAATTATTTGAAAATCATGAACTCAGTCATCGCCTTCTTAGGAACACTTCTTCTTTCCACCAGTAACATTGGTCCCGAATACACTGTTGAGAAATCAATGGGCAACTTCGAAATTAGAACCTACGAACCATGGATTGTTGCTGAAACTTATGTCAAGGGAACTTTCGATACAGCTGGAAATGATGCCTTCAGAATTCTTGCCGGATACATTTTCGGAGGAAATGCTGATAAAGCCAAAATTGAAATGACTGCTCCAGTTACTCAACAACAAGTCGGAGAAGGAGAATTTTTAGTTCAATTCTACATGCCAAAAGAATGGACTTTGAACACTCTTCCAAAGCCAAACGATCCAAGAGTTAACCTCAGACAATTGCCAGAAAAGAGAGTTTTCGTTGAAAGATATCACGGAGGATGGTCAACTACTTTGTACAATGAAGAATTGAACACCATTGAAAACAAAATGAACGATTTGAACATTAAAGCTAAAGGAGAACCAATCTGGGCAAGATATAACTCACCAATGGCTCTTGCTCCACTTAGAACCAACGAAATTCAATTTGTTATTTGAATGAGAATGATTATTTGATCTAACCTCTTATTTTCTCAATTTAAGAACAGAATTTTTTAATAAAAAAATTATAAATCATAGCTTTACGTTTATAATTTTCTATTTGAAAAATAAAAAACACTTAAATTAATAACCTTATTAGAAAGTCTACATGAAAAGCTTGGTATCGACCATAGATAAAAATTATATTAAAGCCAAACACTTTGTAAATGATATGGCTTTTTTGAGACATGCACAATCGATTTATAATGTTGCTTCAGAAAGATATCTTAAATAAAACGGGATTCATAACTTGACATGGGACGAAATTTGCGAAATTGATGATTTTAATCAAAAGATTAATTATAATCCATTACTTATCGATAGCGACGTCAGTGATAATGGATAGATTCAAGTAAAAATTTTAATTATTAAAAAGTGTTACAAACTCAGAGATTAATTACTATAAAAAAGAACCAAATACGACCTGATTTTAGTATCTCCAATGCTAAGAGCTTTGAAAACTTGCCGATTTGTATTCGAGGGACAGCCAATAAAAAAGATCGTTATCCCTGAACTTACAGAGGTTTTTCGCTATTGTTGTGATGTAAGTCGAGATATTGAGGAAAAGAGACGATAGTTCGTTTAACTCGACTTTAATATGTTTAGAAAGTAAGACAATTTTTGGTTTCTTGATATCCAACCTAAATAGACAGCTGATAAAATAATTAGAAGGATGAATGATAAGAAGATAATTTAATATTCTGAGGCTAAATAGGAGCTTGTAAGAATGATGCATTAAGGCTAAATATTTGAGACAGATTACCATTTAAGATTAAGGGCACAAAAAGTCAAGCGAATTATAGAAAGTTATAAAAAATCTCATAATAGAATTATGGTCATATCTCACCATTACATGATTCAAAATCTACTTGCACAAGGTTATCGAAAGAATCATCAGCCTGTTTCTTCTATAGTGGATGAAGTACCGAATGCTGTTCCGATAGAAACTTCTGTTCAGCAACTTCTATCTGTAGTTTGACTTTTAAAGCTAAAATTTCATCATAGGTTAAAAATTATTATTTTCATTATAAAAAGGTCTAAAGATGTCTATAGTATTTTTTAAAAATATCTGGACAAAAGTAAGAAACGATAGCTTAAATCACTTTTTAAATTTATTATTTTTTTTTCATTCTTAAATCTACATTTTTCTAATTTGTTGATTAAGTCCATTGCAGCCTTTGTTTTAGGGCCAATCAACAGTGTCAATATAAATTGGTGGTCTTTATGGATTTTAAAGAAATTATTAAATAACTTATGTCATCATTTTCCCAATTAAACCAGGTACTTTGTAATTAGGACTGTTAAAATCATGAGTCGTTGTGAATCCATGCTGTATACAAGAAGGCGACCATACTCCAAGATTTGGCTTCGAATTTATCATTTATATTATTGCCTTTCTAGATTAATCACGATATTAATTGATCACATTCATTTGCTTTTATTAGCAACTTTGAATTGAAAAAGGACTTTTAGGATTTGAAGTGCAGGTGACGCCTTAAATATTTTACATCGACCAAGCATCATATGCAGATTGAATCAATAACATTGGAGGTTTGATATTTTTTACTAAATTTTTTGCGTTAAAGCATTCGACGATATCATTGTTAAATTACTCAAGACATTTCTATATTGGAAATCTTTGTTGATTCCAAACTATTTAAAGTAAAGCTTTTGATGCTTCTCTGATCGCAGCTTTACCACCTATAAGGGCACTTTGATATTCAGTAAGAAATAAACCACTGTCGGGAATGGCATAAACTTTTGATGTTATTGATTTTTAATAAAATAAATTTGAATACAAATAGGTTGCTATTCCCCCAGCTGAGACACCTGTCACGACAATTTTATTCTTTCTAAAGATGTCGT
>Ga0102832_1001972_pt1 | contig 13694 bp, 10 predicted proteins | sample EBPBio282013_DNA_FD_88942 | JGI IMG/M metagenome (GOLD analysis project Ga0102832, IMG submission 88942) | Wastewater treatment Type I Accumulibacter community from EBPR Bioreactor in Madison, WI, USA - Reactor 2_5/28/2013_ DNA (Illumina Assembly) | ecosystem: Engineered > Bioreactor > EBPR >...
CTAACAAGGTAACGATGAAGCCGCTCCGGCTATGGATGAAAACCCGTCGGAACTGCAGGTCATCGAACAACCCAAAGTAGTAGAGGAAAAAACCTACGAACTGTTCGATATCCAGAAGCCGCCGAGTTTCCCGGGTGGTGAAGCCGAACTGATGAAGTTCCTCAGTAAAAACATCGAATACCCAACCCTCGCCAAGGAAAACAATATCCAGGGCGTTGTAGCACTTACCTTCGTGGTAGGCAAAGACGGTTCGGTAAGCGATGTTCAGGTAGTGAAAGACATCGGCGGCGGTTGCGGCAAAGAAGCCGTCCGCGTCGTAAAAGCCATGCCCAAATGGGTGCCCGGTGAAGCAAATGGTAACGCTGTAAAAGTGCGTTTTACCCTCCCGGTGCGTTTCCGTCTGGACTAATATTAATGGTAATTCTACCGCATAAAAAAGCGGCGTCGAGCAATCGGCGCCGCTTTTTTTATGCCCGAAAAAAAGTTTATTATTTTTTTTAAAAAAACTTTCCTAGCACACACCAAAATATTGATTGTCAGCATCTTGTATATAAACTTTCACTCCTAAAACGTACCATTATGGCTGACATTCCCAGTGCTTCCAATGCGCCTCCGGGCCGCAAGCCGCGTGCCCACCGCATGTCGACCCGAATCGACTTCACTCCTATGGTCGATCTGGGTTTTCTGCTCATCACTTTTTTTATGCTCACCACCAGCCTCGCCAAACCTTCGCTGATGGCACTGGTGATGCCCGATGATTCGGGCCCCGACAAACAGGATATTCAGGCTTCCAAATGCCTGACCCTCATTCTCGGCGCCCACGACCAGGTGTATTGGTATGCCGGACTGGACGACAGGCAACCGGATTCAACCGACTTTTCAAATGCAGGTATTCGCCAGGTTATTCTGAACAGTATGCAACAAGTGAATCGCAAATGGGGCCTCGAACTTCATAAAGACCCGAAATCCGGCCTCGAAAAACAGGGCTCCATGCTCTATGTACTGATTAAACCCGAACCCGGCTCCCGTTATCGAAATCTGGTGGACGCACTGGACGAGATGGCGATCTGCGGGGTGAGATACTATACGATTATGTGATGGTTGATGGGGTTGATAGGGTTGATAAGTGTTGATGAAGGTTGATGAGGGTTGATATTCATCGGCTCGATGAAGTGTAAAATGTTCCTACCCGAGCCGTTAAATATCAACCCTCATCAACCTTCATCAACACTTATCAACCCTATCAACCTCATCAACCCTATCAACCCTCATCAACCCTCCTCATCTTCTAACCACCAACCCACTCACACATTATGGCAACTTCACCAACGAATGTGTCCTACCGGGACGCACTGGACATCGTTTTCGCTCAGCGAAACCGGGCTTATGGCGCCTACGCCCTGCGCCGCGAATACCCTGTAAACCTCGGAAAAGCCCTGGGCATTGGCCTGCTCCTCATCGGCCTGTTTATTGCACTGCCACACATTTTAAAAGCATTTTCTGGCCTGGTACCCGAAAAAACCGTGGTGTACGATGGCGATTTTGTGCTGGGCCCGCCGCCCGACATCGCTGCGCCGCCTCCTACCCCGCCTCCTCCTCCGGCTACCCCTCCGCCACCGGCACGCGCTACTGTGCGTTTTGTGCCGCCTGTGGTGATGGAAGACGACCAGGCAAATGAAGACCCACCTGCCGCCGTAGATGATATCCTGGAAGATAAAGGAGAGGTAGGCGTTGTTTCGAAAGAAGGTACCATCGATGGCCCTCCTGCCGATATAGATCCCGGCGATTTTGAAGGCATTGTGGTATCCCAAGTCAAAGAGCAGGAAGAAATCTACGATGGTTTTGGCGTCAACAAAATGCCCGGTTTCCCCGGAGGTGAACGCGATCTGATGGCTTTTCTGGCCAAAAACATCGATTACCCGGCTCTTGCCAAAGAGAATAACATCCAGGGCACCGTCGTGCTCGGGTTTGTGGTAGGCAAGGATGGCTCCATCAACGATGTCAACATTCTCAAAGACATCGGTGGCGGCTGCGGCAAGGAAGCCCTGCGCGTGGTGCGCAGCATGCCCGCCTGGATTCCCGGCGAAGCCAATGGCCACGCGGTAAAGGTGCGGTTTACGCTGCCCGTGCGCTTTAAATTGGAAGGTTGAGAGGGTTGAGGGGTTGAGGAGTTGAGAGGGTTGAGGGGTTGAGACTCAACTTCTCAACCCTCTCAACTCCTCAACCCTCCTCAACCCCCATCAACCAAATATAAACCTGTATTTCCCCGCCACCCACTAAAGTTCTCCCTCCAATTTTTACCTTTGGCAAAATTTTTCTTTTCAACGTAAAAGCAACTTTGCCATGCCCATTTCCCGTCGCAAACTATTGCAAACCCTGGGCGCTGCCGCCGGCGCCACCGTATTGAGCGGCTTTACCGATGCTTCTGAAAACTATTTCGAGGATATACCGGCACTCGACCGACATCCGAATTTTGTAAAACCAGCCCGCCCGGTGACAGTCATTACGCTGGGTGCAGGCAACCGGGGAAATGTGTACGGCAATTTTGCAGCCACTTATCCGGAAGAAATGGACATTGTTGGAGTAGCCGAACCCATCCCGATTCGGAATGAGCGCTACTCTAAAAAACACAACATCCCCGACGCCAATCGTTTCGATACCTGGGAACGCGTGTTTGAGCGGCCGAAATTTGCGGATGCCGTCATCATCAGCACGCCCGACAACCTGCACTACGGCCCCTGCATGGCAGCCCTGAAAGCGGGGTATGACATCCTGCTGGAAAAACCCATTTCACCCAGCGAAAAAGAATGCCGCGACATTCTGGCCCTGGCGAAAAAAACAGGCCGGATCATTGCTGTATGCCATGTGCTGCGCTACGCGCCCTATTTTGTCAAACTCCGCGAAACCATTCAGTCGGGCGCCATCGGCGAACTCATTAGTATCCAGCACCTGGAGCCGATCGAGCATATTCACATGAGCCACAGTTATGTACGTGGCAACTGGCACGACCGCAACGCTACCAATCCGATTATCCTGGCCAAAAGTTGCCACGACCTCGACATCCTGCGCTGGATAGTGGGCAAGCCCTGCACCAAAATTGTGGCCATGGGCAGCCTGAAATGGTTCCGTTCCGAAAATGCGCCGGCCGGTAGAACGGCCCGCTGCACCGACGGCTGCCCGGCAGAAGCCACCTGCCCGTATTCGGCGCTTAAAATCTATTACCGCGAACGCCAGCGCACCCATGTGTTCGATTTGCCGGAAGAGAAGGAAAAACAGGGCGATTACATCCTCGACAAACTGCGTACTACCAACTACGGCCGTTGTGTGTACCATATGGACAACAACCAGGAAGACCACTACATCACCTCCATGCAATTTGAGGGTGGCGTGACGGCCAGTTTTTCCATGGAAGCCTTCACGTCCTATGAAGGCCGCCGTACCCGCGTCATGGGTAGCATGGGCGACATTGTGGGCGATATGGAAAAATTCACCCTTACTGATTTCCGCACCGGAAAAAGCACCGTTTTTGATAGTTCCGTAGCGGGCGATATGCATGCTGGCGGCGACTGGCGGCTGGTGCGCGACTGGCTCCAAGCCATTACGCAGCACAATCCGGCCTTGCTAACTTCTACCATCGACGCAAGCATTGAAAGCCATGTCATGGGATTCATGGCCGATAAGAGCATCAAGACGGGGAAGGTGAAGGAGGTGAAGGTGTAGGGGAAGAGGCAAAGGGCAAGGGGCAATAAGCAAGAGGCAAAGGGCAAGGGGCAAAACCACTAAGAAGAATGAAAAATTTATTTATTCTTTGCCTTTTGTCCTTTGCCTGTATAGTTTCCCTCTAACCAGACAGTTAAAAAAGTAGTATGAATATTCGTATGCTTGTTAAACAGTAAACTTATACCCTATGAGACACGCACATATTCTTCTGTATATAGTACTAATATACACATTTTCTTCCTGTAAGAAAGAACCTCAACCTACATTCGTTAAAGGGGAAATAGTAGATAGCAAAACAGGGGCACCTATCTCGGGTGCACATGTTGAATTTAGAATATATATACCCAAAAATCACTCACCAGATTATGATCAGATATCTGAAACATCAGTAACTATGGATGATGGTACTTTTGATTATGTAATGAACCCTCGTGCAGAAGATGTTTCACCTATAAAAGTTTATCATCCTAACTATGTTACTAAAAACATTAATTTTAGTACATATAAAATTCAATTGGCAACAACGAATTCATTTACAATTCCAATGATTCGCTATAACGCCACATTGAATGTCAGTGTGAAAAACACATCAGGTAACTATGATCTTATAAATATTGTGATAGAAAACCCTACATTTTTATCAGAGGCAAGATCATCATTGGGAAAGAGATTTTATTATCCTCTATTACTTGAATCCGGGGAAGAGAAATCTATCAGTTTGCCACTTGTGGCTGATGAATATACTAAAATCTACTGGGATTTTACTGATTTTATTTCTAACCAAATGCAACCCGCTCATCAAGATTCTGTGTATCTACATGTAGGTGAAGAACTGAATTATTCTATCTTTTTTTAGTTGTTTGGATGATTCTGATTCTCTTGGTATTTCACCACTCAATATATTATTGAGAACGCCAGTGCTCTGGTTGATCTTACAACTATAACCATTACTCCTAAACTCAACTACTTATGAAATTTTCTATCCTTTCCTGCCTGCTATTGGCTTTGTTTGCCTTCTCCGCCTGCGGCGACGATGAAGACCCTCCAAGCACTGAATCCAAACTGCTGGGTGTCTGGCTCCGTCAGGAATACTGGGAAGATATTGGCGCCGATGGCGACCTCGATCAGATATTTTCTGACGGCGGTTGCGATCTGGACGATCAATTCGATTTCAAAACAGGGGGGGTAATAGAATACAATGACGGCACTGTTCATTGCGACCTTTTCTCACTTTCTTTACCAGGGGAATGGGAATTACTGAATAACGATCAGGAATTGTCGATCACTTTTGAAGGATGGGGTGAAGTATTGTACTATACTATCACAGATATATCGGAAACGCGCCTTGAACTGGACAGGATATTTCCGGATGATCCGAACGCGCATTTGCCGTTTGAAAAATTGGTTTTTCGGCGTTAGGCTTATTGGTGGCATGGACGAATGAAAAAGCCGGATGTTTTTTTCCTCGGAAAAAATATATCCGGCTTTTTCATTCGTCCATGCCACCAATAAGTAAACAAAAACCTACTTCTTCCCTTTACCGCCCGTACCGTTTTGCGGAGTTGTCGGCGTCGCAGGCGCCAGCGTACCCGATTCAGCGGCTTTCATCAGTTCGAGACCCGTCTCGTTGGTAGGGGCCAGTTCGAGCAGTTGAGCGGCATTCAGTTTGACGTTGGCTGCGTCGCCCTGATTGTAGTAGTAGTATGTCAGGTATTCCAGTGCTGCGATCAGGTCCGTTTTGTTTTTCACCTTGTCGGCAGAAGCGATGCCTACGTACGTTTCGAAGTAGGTTTTCGCTTTACCAAACTGGGTAATCAATTCCGGGTGTTTCTCCACATCAGGATCCTGTTTGGCAGCTGATTTGCCAGCCCAGAGCCAGCCCAGGCCGGATTGAGGCGCTTTTTCTGCCACGATTTTGAAGATGTTTTCTGCCTTCACGTAGCGCAGCGTGTCGGGGTCTTTGCAGTAGAACTGTGCCAGGCCCATTTTGTAGGTATCGGAAATGTAGTATTTGTTGGTAGCCGGCAGCGAGTCGAGGTACAATTTGTACGACTGCACCGCGCCGCAGTAGTCTTTGCGGTTATACTGTATTTCTGCGATTTCCTTGTTGAGTTCCCAACTGCCGCCGGTAGTATCCATTTGGATGGATTTCTGCAGGTTGCTGATGGCCATAGTGGTATCGCCTTTGGTTTTGAGTTGGAGGCGGCCCAGGTACAGGTAGTCGGACAGCAGCACTTTGTCTGGCGTTACCACTTTGAAATAATCATTCAGGATGTCGAGACCGCGTTGGTAGTCGCCATTTTCGTAGTCGCAATAGGCCTGAAGGCGGCGCAGGTAGTTTTTGGTGCCGTCTTTTTTCAGGATTTTCTCCACGAGTTCGCTGGTCGCTTTACAGTCTTTGTTGATATACAGCGTATTGGCGAGTTGCATCTCGTCTTCGATGGTCACTTCCGTGCCATTGGCTACCAGGTCTTTGTACGCTGCCAGGGCTTCGGCCCATTTACGGGATATGAAGTAATATTCAGCCTTTGCACGCAGTGCAGGTGTGAAAGTGGGGCCCACGGCAATTGCCTTGTTGATATTGCTTTCGAATTTCTCGGGCAATTTGGCGGCTTTGTACACCTTGGCCAGCATCAGTTTCGGCAGCGGGTTTTTAGGCTCGAGTGATTCGGCGTACTCATAGTTTTGAGCAGCCAGACCGCCGTTGGGCATCACTTTATAGGTGTAACCCAGCGACATGAGGGTAGCGAAGTCTTTGCTATTCACATCGAGTGCAGCTTTCAGTTCCGTTTCGGCGCGGGTATAATTGGGGCGTTTGCTGCCCGGCGAAACGTAGAACAGGTAAGATTCGCCGATGAGGCGATAAGGCGTTACATCTTTTTTGGCGTTTTTGGCAGCCTTGCGGAATTGGTTGGTTGCTTCGGTGTCGTCATTGCGGAGCAACGCTTTGCGGCCGTTGGCCACGAGGGCATAGGCGCCGTCGGGTTTGGCATTGAAAGCGGCATCCAGGCTTTTTTCGGAGTTGGCCTTATCTCCTTTAGCGAGGTATGCATTTGCAAGTGTAAGCCATGCAGTCTGGTCGGCAGGATTTGCTTTTACCAGTGCATCGTAAACTTTAATTGCTTTATCCCAGTCGTCCAGCTGCATGGCCGTCATACCATCGGCATGGGTTTGAGCATTCGCAGTGTAGGCGAATATCATCAGGATGGGGAAGGCCAATTTTCTCAAAAGGGTTGTCATTGTTCGGAAAAAGATTTTTAGTTTAATTACGCAGACGTGTGCTCGTTTTCTTGTGTCTGCAAAGTTCCACTTTTCAGACGCTTTATTTCAAAAAAATCCACACATCATTTTGTGAAAATGTACAATCTTAAAACAAGTTTAACAAAAGAAACAGGGTTTGGATGTCGAAAGTTTGCAAGTGGTACGATTTGACGTTTCAAGCCGTGCTGTGGTTGTACGAACGGATTATTCCCGACTGGCTTTGATCAGTCGGGTAGGGGCCTGGGCCGGTAGCAGCCCGTCTTTCAACACAATGCGTTGTCCCTGATCGCCGGCGAGGAAAGAAGCGAAGCCCAGCCCCAGTCCTTTTCTGGCTTGCGCATTGATAATATATACGGTGCGTTTGTACGGGTAGTCGCCCGTAGCAAGGTAAGCCTGATAAGGTCCGTAACCCGTAGCGCCAGCCTTGGGTGCGATATCGGCAATCCGGATTTCCCTCCTGAATTTCTGAACGCCACGGTCGTCGGTATCGGAAATCCAGTTGGCAGAGATAATGCCGATGGCGTTTTTATTTTTACTTACGTAGTCGATCACCTCTGCGTTGGTTTTGAGAGCCGAGGCACTGGACGAAAGAGCAGCGCCGGTAAGGATGGAGTCTTTCACATACGTGAGGGTGCCCGACAGGGGGTTGTCAAACACAATACGTACGTCGCCCAGTTTGGAGGCGGGGTTGACCTGGTTCCATTTGGTAATTTTACCGGCGAGTAAATCTTTCATCTGAGCCATGGTAAAAATGGTATCGGGATTGGCCGGGTTCAGCAAGAAAGCCACCGCATCGTGTGCAATAGGGGTAATGGGCGGGGTGAATCCACGTTGCTGAAAAAACTTCAGTTCCTGATCGGTCAGTTTCCGGCTGATAATAATCACCTGAATAGAGTCGCGAAGGATGGCATTGACGGCTTCTCCTTCCGACGTGTACACAGGCTCTATTTTGGCCTGCCGGTAGATAGAGTCGAATACATCGATGCAGGATTCGATGATAGGCGCATACCCTTCATCCACCATAATGCGGATGGCGCCGGTAGTCGGGGTATCTATCACCTTACCGCTTTTATCCTTGTTCTCTTCGCAGGCGTTGAGCAGAAAGAGCGAGGACAGAAAAATGAAAATGGCAGAGCGTTGCATAGTACGGGTTTATTTGTTTTGGTAAAAATCGGCATACACGCGCCAGCCGCGGTATATGCCATAAACAATGAGCATTCCGGCAAAGATGTTCCGGAACTCTGTTCTCACATCCGGTAAAAAATCTTTGGCAAACAGCAAAAGGGCGCCCAGCACGACATAAAAGGTTGTCATGGCAATTCCGATCAGCAACATGGGGTTGCGATAGCTCCTGCTGTTTCGAATACGATCATGTGAAGACATGGCGCGTTAGAAGTGTTGGTGAAAAGAGATAAAAAAACAGTGCCTGCAAGATTCTGCTACATTTTTTCGCAGTTTCTGTTGCCCGGGCCTCTTTTTTCTGCAAAGATGCTAAAGTCCTGCGTATTGGCGTGACCCGAATGTAGATGTAGAAAAAACTACAAAAAAATTGTGCCTGCCACTGGGCAAAAATGGGCCTTAAAAGCATAAACAGGCATTGCGATTCGGCTGCTGAAGGCCTTTCCAAAATCTTTTTGCGAAAAATCGCTGCCAGAAAGTAGAAATATATATCGCAGGTGTTCAGTATATTTGCCACTCTTTGCCTTTTACATGTTAAAATCGGTACGAATGATAGCGTGTAAATGGGCGTTTTGCACACTTGATTTGCAAGATCGAATCATTTGAAATTGCACCTTACTGTTTGACAATGAGCAAATTATTTGAGTAGAGCAACAGCAAACCCGCCAGGGTGTATGGGTTCTGGCTGCTTTATTACTGCTCCACTCCCTTACTGCCCTGTTCATTTTGTTGTATCAATTGAACTGAAGTGTTTTATACCTTTGGTTTGTTCAATATTGTGATGGCGCTGTGTTTTTTCCCAAAAAAGAGAAAGGCGGGCGCTATTCTGTTCACTAAAAGAAATAAATCGATTTTCAGGGCTCTGCCCTTTTCCGTAGAGGACTCACCCTCCTCGATAATCCACCGGATGTACCAATATCATTTTTTAACCAACTCATTCTTTTTATGAAACAATTACTCACAACCCTACTTCTGGTAGTGGTTACGATGGCTTCCGCTTGGGCCCAACGTACCATTATGGGTGTTGTCTCCGGCGATGACGGAGAGGTACTCATCGGAGCTACCGTTAGCATCAAAGGCACCTCTCGCGGGGCTCGTACTGATGTAAATGGTAAATACTCCGTAGAAGTGCCCAATGGTGCCACTACACTGGTAGTAAGCTACACAGGCTACGCTACTCAGGAAGTTGCCATCGGTTCTTCCAATGCCATCGATGTCGTGTTGCAGGCTGGTACCAACCTCACCGAGGTGGTCGTTACTGCTACCGGTATCACTCGTAACAAAAGCGATGTGGTGTATGCCAACCAGACGGTCAACTCGACCGACCTGAACGCAGTTACCAACAAAAGTGTGCTCAATGCCCTGCAAGGGAAAGTGGCCGGTGTAAAAATCGGTTCTGCTTCCGGCGCTGTTGGCGCTTCCACTCGTGTGGTATTGCGTGGTGAAACCTCGCTCACGCAGGGCAACAACGCCCTGATCGTAGTAGACGGCGTGCCTGTTAACAACTCTTCCGCTTCCGGTGGTGGTGGTACGGGTAAAGCAGGTGACCGCGACAACTATGTCGACTTCGGTAACCGCGGCAACGACATCAACCCGGACGACGTTGAGTCTGTAACCGTACTGAAAGGCCCTGCTGCTACTACACTCTATGGCTCGCGCGGTGGTTCGGGTGTTATCCTGATTACCACGAAAAAAGGAAAAAAAGGCGACAAAGCCAACATCTCTTTCTCGTCTTCCTACAGTGTGGAAGAAGCGTATATTCTGTACAAAAACCAGGAGCAATTTGGTTCCGGTTACGCTACCTGCGGTGGCTGCGGTGGCGGTATCGATATCTTCATGGGTGAAAACTTCGCATGGGGTAAACAATTCGATGGTCAGATGATTCCGTGGACAGGCGTACCAGCAGATGCTGATGGCAACCTGATTCCGCTGAACAATGGCAAGATCGAACAACTCGTTCGCCCTTACAGCGCTGTTAAAAACAACATTCAGAGTTTCTTCGACATCGGTAACACTGCCCGCAACAACCTCACTATCTCGGGTGGTACCGACAAGTACTCTTATTTCCTGTCGTACACCAATTTCAACAATGAAGGTATTGTACACAACACCAAACTCAACAAGCACAACCTGCTGCTGAATGTCGGCTCGCAATTCTCTACGAAACTGCGCTCCGATTTCTCGATGAGTTATTCCAAACTGAAACAACGTGGTGCTACTGAAGGCGGTTATCCGTTCGGTTACTCTTCCGGTACACCGGCTATGGCATTCGTAACGCAAACACCTGCGAACATTCCGTTCACTGAACTGCGCGACTACAACAGCCCATACCATGACTTCAAAGGCTTCTACGGCCAGTACTCGATCAACCCGTACTATATTCTGGAAAAACAGAATGTAAGCAATACCGTTGACAACGTTGTTTCCAGCGTGTCGCTGTCTTACTCGCCTATCCAGTCGCTGACTTTTGTAGGTAAAGTGAGCACCAACTTCATTACCAGCAACGTAACCGAAAAGAACCCGAAATTCCGCTACGAGCGCGCCCTGTCGTGGTCGGACGGTGAACTCAGCGACTTCGAAAGCCCAAGAAGCGGCAGCACATTCAGCCTGGGCTCCTACAAGGAAGGTACCAATCGCATTATCAACCTGATTTACGATGCATATGGCACGTTCTCGAAACAACTGAGCGACGATTTCAAACTGACGACTACCCTGGGTTTCAACTCGATCGATAACTCGAACCGTTATGTGGGTGGTCTCACGGTTGGCGGACTGGTTATTCCTGAATTTTACGACCTGAGCAACTCTACGCAGACGCCGCGTTCCAGTGCCTACTCTTCTATGTATCGTATTTTTGGTGTGTATTCCAACACATCGGTGGGTTACAAAAACTGGCTGTTCGCTGAGTACTCCGCGCGCAACGACTGGTCGTCTACGCTTCCTGTCGGCAACCGCAGCTTCTTCTACCAGGGTGGCGGTTTGTCAATTGTTCCAAGCAACCTGTCCAACTTCGAAGCGGGCCCGCTGTCTTTCCTGAAATTCCGCGCTGGCCTGGGTTCTGCCGGTAAAGATGCGCCACTGTACCGCCTGAATTCATTCTTTGGCTTTAATCCGGGCATTCTGGTTGGCCTGGGCGACGACTATGATATCCGCTTCCCGTTCAATGGAGTAGCAGGTGCACGCAGGCTTAATATCATTGGTAACCCTGACTTGAAACCCGAACTGTCCGTTACTTCGGAAGCAGGTATTGACCTCGGTTTCTTCAAAGGTCGTATCGAACTCGAGTACACGTACTACCATATCAATTCGAAAAACCAGATCGTGGATGCCAACATCCCGTGGTCGTCCGGATACAGCCTGGTTCCGCTCAACATCGGTCGTATGGTCAACTCCGGTCACGAACTGGCCTTCCGCCTGAATCCGGTGAAAACCAAAATGTTTGACTGGAGACTGTACGGTTCTTGGTCGAAAAACAAAAACGTGGTCAAAGAAATCATCAAAAATGACATCGATAACGATGAATTGACGATTATTTCAAATTTCCTGCACTTTGCAGGCCACGGCGACCTCAATCTGATTGCTGCAGAAGGCCTGCCTTTCGGTACGTTTAAAGGCACTACTTTCGAATACGACCCGCAAGGCCGTATCATCGTAGACGCTCAGGGCAACCCGAAACACAGTGCTGAATCACAATACCTGGGCAGTTACCAGCCCGACTTCCTGGCATCACTGGGTACCGAACTGATGATCAACAAACGCCTGTCTATCCGTGCCCTGCTCGATGGCAAAAAAGGCGGCCTGTTCTATTCCGGCACCAAACTCAGCACCGAAAACAATGGTACTGCTATTACTACCCTGCTGAACGACCGTCAGCCATTTGTGGTCGAAAACAGCGTACAGGAAGATGGCAGTGGCGGTTATGTAGTCAACACCACCGAAACCGACGCTTACCACTATTTCCACGATCAGGTAGCAAGTACTTACCTGCTCGATGCCTCCTACCTGAAACTGCGCGAAGTAGCCGTTTCCTACAGTATCCCGACGGGTAAAATGGGCGCCTTCAAAAGCATCACAGTAGGTGTATTTGCTAAAAACCTGAAATACTGGGTAGCAAAAGAAAACACCTTCGCCGATCCGGAAGTGGGTGGTGTAGGTGGCGCATCCGATGCGGTTGGTCTGGAAACGACGACAACTCCTACTGCTAAAAGTTTTGGCGCAGAGCTGAGACTTAATTTCTAATCAAACAAAAAGAAACAGCAATGAATACGCATAAATTCAAATTCATATTCCTGCTGGTGTTGGCAATGGGAACTCCTTTTTATTCCTGCAAGGACTATCTGGATGTAAACACCAACCCAAACCAGTCAGTTGTATCGCGGATCGATTTGCAATTATCTACTTCTATTGTAGGTATGGCGGTCGGAATTGGTCAACGCATTTACCCGGAACTAGGGGTATGGGCGCAATTGCAGACGGGCGGCCCCGGGGTGGCCCTGAGCGAGTGGGACCAGCATAAACTGAGTTCCTCTGAAACAGACGAAATTTTCAGAGAATTGTACCGCGCCAATTTGAACCTGAATTACATCGTTCAAAATTCAACGGAAAACTACTACACGGCGATTGCCAAAATCCTGCGCTCTTACAATTTTCAGGTTTGCGCCGACCTTTTTGGCGATATCCCGTACACGCAGGCGTTGAAAGGTGATATTACCGATGGTTCGATCCTGCATCCGCAGTACGAAAGCGCCAAAGACGTAGTGTATCCAGGTATTGAAAACGAACTGCGCGAAGCCCTTGATTTGATTGAACGGGGTGGCTCGGTATTACCAGGCTCCGACGACCTGATCTATGGCGGAGACATGGAAAAATGGAGCAAATTTGCACATTCGCTCCTGCTGAAAGTGTACCTCCGTCAGGGCGCCAGCGGCCAGGCTAAAGCAGCCCAGTTGTACAGCAGCGATGATGATTTCATCCTGACTAATGATGAGGCTGCATTTCTACCGTTCTCAGGATCAACAGGCAATACCAACCCTTTCTGGAGCAATGCCAAAAGTTCGGCATTGGGCAACTACTACGTAGTAACCACTACTTTGCTGGACCTGTTGACTGCCACTGGTGACCCACGGGTGGATGCATTTTTTGACCCAACACCCAATGGTACACACAAAGGCCTGAATCCCGGCGATGTACAAAACCAGCCATCCAATGCCACCTTCTCTCGTCCGGCAGGTGCTTTGGCGCCCGCAGGTGGCCTGATGTTCAGACCCAATTTCCCACAATACTTTATGTCGGCATGGGAGAGCAACCTGCTGCTGGCAGAAGCAGCGGCACGCGGCTGGATTACCACGGATGCCAACGCGCGCTACAATGCTGCCGTACAGAACAGTTTCGAATTCCTGCAACTCGATGCTGCCGACGCCGATGCTTATCTGGCAGCCGGCGGGGCTTACAACGCATCCAATGCCATCAAATCGATTGCTTTGCAAAAATGGATTTGCATGAATAGATCGGAAGAGCGTCGTGTAGGGAAAGAG
>Ga0102832_1001975_pt1 | contig 13685 bp, 5 predicted proteins | sample EBPBio282013_DNA_FD_88942 | JGI IMG/M metagenome (GOLD analysis project Ga0102832, IMG submission 88942) | Wastewater treatment Type I Accumulibacter community from EBPR Bioreactor in Madison, WI, USA - Reactor 2_5/28/2013_ DNA (Illumina Assembly) | ecosystem: Engineered > Bioreactor > EBPR >...
AGCGGTAGCCCCCGGCCAGGTCGCGCACCCGCATCGTGTAGCCGGCCGTGTGGGTCGTGCTCACGTCCTCCACCACCAGGCTCCCGAACAGCGCCTTCGGCCTGCTCGCGGCGAGCACCTTCCCGGTGACCAGACCGACCTTGGCCATGCCGATCAGGTAGGGCCCGCTGGCCTCCCTCGCCAACGCCTGTGGCACGACGGCACCTGGTCGGCCGTCGTCGTAGGCACGGAACCTCCCGTCGTTGCCGAGGACCAGCCAGCGCGACCCGGAGGCCGCCACCGGCGCGGCCACGGCCAGGTCGCTGCGGGCACCCAGCGTCCCTGCGGAGACGTCCCTGAGCCACACCCGGCCACCGGAGCGGCCGTCGGAGCCGAGCAGGGTGGTCGGCGTGAGCGCCAGCGAGAACGGCGGGACAAAGCGGCGGGAGAGGGTGAGCCACTCCGTCGTGACGCCGTCCGCGGCCACCCGGAGGTGGTGCGGCTCACCGGCCGCGTCGACGGTCCGGATCAGGGGCCGGGTCGGGTCACCGGGAGCGTCGATCCGCCAGGACGCCGTGCCGGTGGGGAGTGCGACGGGCGTGACGGTGCCGTTCTCGAGCAGGAGGGCCGACTCGCCGTCCGCGACCAGCGAGGCGGCACCGGCCTGGTACAGCCTGGCCGTCGTGCCGCGGTGGTCGCCGGTCGCGACCTGGTCGCAGGCCTGGGCGCTGCCGGGCAACGGCAACCGGCAGACCCTCAGCCCGGACGCGTCCGAGACGAGCGTGTAGAGCGTGGAGCCACCGACGACGTGGGCCTTCGAGCGGGGAATCGCGACCGGGGTGCGGGCCTTTCCGGTCGCGGTGTCGATGATCGTCGCGTAGTCGCGGCCGCCTCTCGCCGGCCGGCTCACACGGACGAGGAAGGCCGAGTCGGCGCTGAACCCGTACGTGTGCCTCCAGCTGCCCCGGCCCTTGGGCAGCGCGGGGAACACGAGCTTCCGGCTGCGCCCCGCCGTGACCAGGCGCCGGCCTGTGGAGAGCGCGGCCGCCGGGCCGAGCGCGGCGAGCCGCCACTCCTCGTCCCAGGCCATCACCGACGTCCGCGCCGGCTCGGACGGATCGACCGCCATCGGCCAGGCCTCGCCGTCGTCGCCGCCGTAGAAGCTCAGCCGGCCGTTCCCGGCAGCGCTCGTCCCGACCTCCGGGTACACCGGTCCCTGCGCCCAGGTGCGGCCGCCGTCCCTCGACACGCGGTGGCCGCTCGCCGCCGGGTCCGCGGAGTCGAACAGCGCCCACACCACGTCCCCGGTGGCCCCGAGCACGCGGACGTCCACCGGCACCGTCGGGAGGGGTTCGCGCGAGACCCGGGGCTCACCGGCAGGCACGTCGGCGTCCGCGGTGACGCAGCCGCACAGCGCTGCGACGGCGCACAGCAGGGCCGTGGGTACCGCCCGGTGCACGGGCGCGCGGCGGGGACGGGACATGCTGGCTCTCCTTCCGGGCCCCACGCTAGGACGGCGTGCCCCGCCCGCGGCGGGCCGGGTGCGTGTTCGTACGACTTCGGCGCCGGCCGCAGGATTCCTAGACTCCGCCCATGGAGACGTGGCGGATCTGTGCGACGTGCGGGGTGGAGAACAGCATCGACCTCGAGGTCTGCGCCATCTGCGCGGACGAACGGCAGTACCTGCCGCCCGGGGGCCAACGCTGGACCTCACCGGCCGAGCGGGACGCGGAGGGCTGCCGGGTCGTGGTCGAGGAGCTCGAGCCGGACCTGTTCGGGCTCACCGCCCGGCCCCGCGCCGACATCGGGCAGACGGCCCTGCTGGCCCGCACGCCGGCCGGGAACCTGCTCTGGGACGTCCCGGGACACCTCGACGACGCCGCCGCCGAGGCCGTGGGCCGGCTGGGCGGGGTCTCCGCGATCATGCCCAGCCACCCCCACATGTTCGGCGTCCAGCGGGAGTGGGCGCGGGCGTTCGGCGCGACCGTGTGGGTCAGTGCCCGGGACCGGCACTGGGTCCGGCGCGAGGGACCCGAGCTGCGCAGCTGGGACGAACCGTTCGAGGTCCTGCCCGGCCTGCACTCCAGCCAGCCCGGCGGACACTTCCCCGGCAGCGCGGTCGTCCTCTGGACGGCAGGGGCCGGCGGTCGCGGCGTCCTGCTCAGCGGCGACACGGTGGCCACCGTCCCGGCCGAGGGCTGGGTGACGTTCATGCGCTCCTACCCCAACCGGCTCCCGCTCTCCGCGGCGGTGGTGTCCCGGGTGGCCGAGTCGGTGACGGCGCTGGAGTTCGATCGCCTCTACGACAACTTCGGCGGCGTCGTGAGGGCCGACGCGCGTGCCGCCGTGGCCCGCTCGGCCGCGCGCTACGTCAGCTGGGTGCGCGGCGACCACGACGACGAGACCTGACCGCCGGTCTCACCGCGGGTTTCGGCGCGCAGCAGGCGCTCGCTCGCAGCCGCGTCCTGGTCACCGCGGGTTTCGGAGCGCAGGATGGGCCTCAGAGCCGCCCCGAGCGCGCCGAAACCCGCGCCAGGACGGGACCGCCACCGCCGAACGCCGTGGTGCGCTTCGAAACCCGCGGTCACCATCCGGGCGTCCCAGGCGTAGTGTCGAGGTATGAGCACCAGTCATGAGGCTCGTGAGAAGGTCGCCCGCCGCGCCTTCGAGGCCCTCGGGCCGACCCCGTCCGACAGCGTCGTGCTGATGGTGCAGTGCGACGCCGCCCACCACCTGGCCACGGTCAGCCGAACCGCTGAGGGTCGGGTGTACCACTCGGTCCTGCACTCGAAGGCCCATGGACGCCGCGACTTCGAGGACCTCGGCCACCACGCGTCCCGGCTCGGCGTCGACTGGTTCGACCTGCTCGACGCGGACGACCCGGGGATCGGCGACGACCTCCCCGCCGGCTGCGAGTGCGGCCCCTTCACCCTGTCGCGACGCCAGCTCGTCGAGCAGATCGCTGCGGGGCACAAGCGCGTCATCGTGCCCTAGGGCGACCGGGCCAGCTCGCCGATGCCGCGCGCACCTCGCCGATCACGAGGCCCCGAACGCGGGCGTGCCGGCGGCGGCCCTACGGCCGTCGCGCACCCGGCGGTGGGAGAGGGGCGGTCGGCCGTCGTAGTGTCCGGTGGCTGAAGCCGACCCGAACCCGCTCAGGCGTCCGCCGCACGCGATGCGCCACCTCAGTGATTCGGTAGGCGTCCCCAGGTGGGCACCCACCCCTGCGTCGAGGACGGGCCGGACGCCTCGGCCGGCGACCATGTGCCGGCCCCGCCGTCGAGGAGTGCGGCAGCGAGGGGCGCTGCTGGCGACAGGAGCGACCGTGAGAGGACGGTGACGATGGCCCCGGCGGAGTCAGGTCGCTGAGCGGGGTCCTTGGCAAGGCAGGAGGTGATGACGCCGGCCAGGTCATTCGGGGTGTCCGCAGGCAGGGGTGGGGGTTGGTCCTCGAGATGGGCCAGGGCCGTCGCGATCGGAGTGCCCTTGTCGAACGGCTTGGCCCCGGTGAGCAGTTCGTGTCCCACGACACCCAGGGAGTACAGGTCGCTGCGAAGTGTGACGACGTCGCCGAGCGCCTGCTCGGGGCTGATGTAGTAGGTGGTGCCGACAACCTCACCGGTCAGGGTGTGGGAGGCGCCGGCCCCGACGTCCTTGGCGATCCCGAAGTCCATGAGCTTGACGTAGCCGTCCTGGGTGATGAGCACGTTGGAGGGCTTGAGGTCACGGTGGACGATCCCGTGGGCGTGCGCCCGCTCCAGGGCACCGGCGAGCTGGCAGAGAACGCTGCGGACGACGTCGGCGGGCAGAGTGCCCCGCGCCTCGAGCAGCCCGGCCAGCGTCGGGCCGTCGATGAACTCCATGACCAGGTAGGCCAGCCCGTCGTGCTCCCCGAAGTCGAAGACCTCCACCACATTCGGGTGGCTGATCTGTGCGGCGAAGCGCGCCTCCGCCCGGAAGCGTGCGGCCAGCGCCTGCTGCTCCTGCGTCTGCGGGTGCATCACCTTGACGGCGACCGTCCGTTCCAGCACGCCGTCGGTGACGGCCCACACCTGCCCCATCCCCCCGGCGGCGACCAGGTGGTCGAGCCGGTAGCGGGACGTCAGCACGAAGCCGGGAACCAGTCGCTCCACGGCTAGCGGACCCCGTCGAACGCCAGGCGATCCGGCAACCGTCGCGGCCCTCCGGGGCGCGCGGGAGACACGGGCACGCCCCCGACCGGCACGTAGAGCATTCGACCCCCTCCACACCGGTAACCGCCGCGGGTCCGCAGAAGGTTACGCACCGGGGACGAAGAAACCCCTTGCCAGATACCTGGCAAGGGGTTCCACCTTGTAGCCCCGACGGGATTCGAACCCGCGCTACCGCCTTGAGAGTTCAACCCGGGCACCGTGCACGCCGTTTCACGGCGCTCTGGACGCCGTGCTGAGCGTGAACCGCAACCTCCACAACCCCAACAACAGCCACGACCACGCGCGAACTGTGTCCAAAATGTGGTCACTCGACAACAATCCCGATCACGCCCCGGGTGCCCGGGGCATCCTGCGTCTGGTCGAGCGAGAGACTCCGGCGCTCAGGCGCGGCGACGAGTTCGGATCAGAAGCAGACCGCCGCCGACCAGCAGCAGGCCGAGTAGGCCGGCTCCGGCGGCGATGCCGCCGGTGTAGGCGAGGTTGTCGGTCGGGATCGTCCCGGTTGCGCTGTCGGTTGTGCCGCCCTCGACCGTGGCCGAGTTGGTCACGGCCCCGAATGCTCCGTCGACGAGCGTGGTGTGCAGGACGAACCCGACCGTCTCCCCCGCCGCGATCGGCTGGTCGTAGGTACAGGTCACCAGGCGGCCGGTGGCCGTGCACACCCAGCCGTCACCGGTGTAGCCGTCGTAGCGCAGCGCACTGGGCAGGTCGTCGGTGACCACCGCACCGTCGGGCGCCTCGTTCGGCCCGTTGTTGGTCACGGCGATGGTCCAGTCGGCCACCGAGCCGGTGATCCGCTTCAGGTCCTTCGCCACCACCAGCTCGTACAGCGGGAGCACCGTGGCCGGGTCCTGCGCGGTGTTGTTGTCCGGGTTCGGGTCCTCGGCGGGACTGCTCACCGTGGCCACGTTGGTGACCGCAGGGTAGGCCTCCGGGCCCACCTCGACGACCAGGTCGACGCTGGTGTTGTCGCCCGTCGCCAGGCCGGCTGCGCGCACGCAGGTGACGTCCTGGCCGGAGGCGGAGCACGTCCACCCGTCGCCGGTCCCGCTGACGAAGGTCAGCCCGGCCGGCAGCGGGTCGTCGATCGTGATCGGGCCCGGGTCGTCGGTGTTGCCGGCGTTGCTGACGCCGAGGGTGTAGGTGGCCTGCTGCCCCACCTGCATCGGTTCGGAGGTGTGCGACTTCGTGATCCCCAGGTCGACCTGCGGCGGCACGCTGACCGGGTCGGTCGAGGTGTTGTTTGCCGGCTCCGGGTCAGGCGTGGTGGCGCTCACCGTCGCGGTGTTGCTCACGTCCGGGTAGGCGGAGGCGAGCACGGTGACCCGCACGGTGATCGGCGACGCGCTCGCCCCGTTCGCCAGCGGCGCGTCGAGGTCGCAGGTCACGCTCTGCCCTGCGTTGGTGCAGGTCCAGCCCACCCCCGACGCCGAGGCGAACTCCAGGCCGGTCGGCAGGTCGTCGGACACGGACACCTCACGCGCGGTGGACGGTCCCGCGTTGGCCACCTGGAGGGTGAACTCGAGCGGGTCGCCGATCCGCGCGGCATCGGTGTGCGACTTGACCACCGACAGGTCCGCGCTGGCCGTGATCGGCACCAGGTCGGTGTCGGTGTTGTTGTCCGGGTCGGGATCGGTGGTCGGGCTGGCCACCGACGCGGAGTTGGTCAGCACACCGTCGACCAGCGTGTCCGGGTCCAGGTCGGAGTCGACCTGCGCGGTCAGCGAGAGTGCCGGCGCGTCGGTTCCGGCGAGCACCGCCGCCCCGCCGTCCAGCGTGCAGATCACCTGCTGACCGGACGCGTCCGGAGTGCCGGCCAGACAGCTCCAGCCTGTGCCCGTGCTGCTCACGAAGGTCAGGCCGACCGGCAGGACGTCGGTGACCACCACGTTGGCCGCCGCGTCCGAGGGCCCGTCGTTGTGGACGGCGAGCTGGAAGGTCACCTGCTCGCCCGCGGCCACCGAGGTGCCGGAGTGCGTCTTGACGATGCTGAGGTCGGCCACCGTGCTCACCGTGATCGTCGCGGTGTCGGAGTTGTCGTCCGGGTTGTCCCCGGGCGTGCTGGTGCTCACCGTCGCGGTGTTGGTGATGCTCGCGCCGTCCGTGACGCCCGAGCCGACCCGGGCGTGCACCCGGATCTGGTAGGTCGCGCCCGCCGGCATGGAGGCCACCTGACAGTCGACCGGATCCGCGTCGTTGCAGGTGACCGCCGCGTCCGGATCGACGCTGACGAAGCTCAGCCCCGGCGGCAGCGCGTCACTGACCTGCACGTTGTCGGCGTCGGAGGGCCCGTCGTTGTGCACGGTGAGGGTGAACGTGACCGCACCACCGGCCGCGACCGTGGTCGGGCTGGCCGACTTCGCGATGCTGACGTTCGCCTCGTCACCGACCGTGACCGTGTCGGTGTCAGTGTTGTTGGCGGGCCTCGGGTCCGGCGCGGGACCGGACACGCTCGCCGAGTTGGACAGGGTCGCCGGGCCCGCGTCCGGGGCCAGGGCCACGGTCAGCGTGATCGTCGAGTTCGCGCCGGCCGCCAACCCCGAGGCATGGGTGCAGGTGACGGCCTGGCCGGCCGCGGAACAGCTCCACCCGCCCCCGGTGCCGCTGACATAGCTCATCCCGGCAGGCAGCGTGTCGGTGACGACCACCGGGCCCGGCGAGTCGGACTCACCGTGGTTGGTCACGACCAGGCTGAAGGCGAGGTTGCGCCCCGCCACCGCGTCACCGCTGTGGCTCTTCACGATGCCCAGGTCGACCCTGACGTTCACCGCGGTCGTGTCGTCGTCGGTGTTGTTGCCGGTGTTCGGGTCCGTCGTGGGCGAGGACACCGTCGCGGAGTTGGTCACGTCGCCGGTGTGCGCGGAGTCGATCGCCACCGTGATGCCGAACTCGGAGGAGTCCCCCACGCCGAGGTCGCCGGTGAGGGTGCAGGTGAGCAGGTTGCTCGCGTTGGCCGAACACGACCAGTCAGCGGAGTCGTCGGAGACGAAGGTCAGCTCCGGTTCGAGCTGGTCGGTGACGCGAACCGGAGCGGCAGCGTCCGAGGGACCGTGGTTGGTGACGGTGAAGTGGTAGGTGGCGGTGCTCCCGGGCACGAACTCGCCCTGGTGCACCTTGATCAGGGCCAGGTCGGCCACCGTGGCCACCGGGTCGGTCACCGTCGAGGTGTTGTTGGCCGGGACCGGGTCGGTCTCGGGACCGGACACGGAGGCGGTGTTGACGACCTGCGCGGTACGCCCGGCGGGGACGCTCACCACGACCGTGATCTGCGGTGCGGCCTGGCCGGAGGTGAGACCGGCGGAGCGGTCACAGGTGAGGGTGCCGGTGGCCTGCGTGCACGACCAGCCGGTACCGTTCGCGGACACGAAGGTGGTGCCGCCGGGCAGCGTGTCGCTGACCCGGATCGGCCCGGCCGAGTCACTCGGCCCGTGGTTGGTGACGTCGAGGGTGTAGGTCGCGTTCAGGCCGGCGGTGACGGTGCCACTGGTGGCCTTCACGATGCCGAGATCGACCGAACGCGCGACCGTGTTGGTGACCTGGTCGTGGTTGTTGGTCAGGTCGGGATCGAAGGTCGTCGCGTTCACCGTGGCCGAGTTGACCAGCGAGGTGCCGCCCGCGGTGTCCGCCGGGATCGCCGCGACCACACTGATCGCCGGGAAGCTGGCCCCCGAGGCCAGGGTGTTGGCCGGATTCGTCCGGACGCAGTCGACGGTGCCCGCGCCCACGCTGCAGGTCCAGCCCGTGCCCGAGGCGGTCACCGTGCCCAGCCCCGACGGGAGCGTGTCGCTGACCGGGAACGGGCCGACCGCGGTGTCCGGGCCGTTGTTGTGCACCACCAGGGTGTAGGTCAGGTTCTGCCCTGCCACCGCGGCGCCGCTGGTCTTGGTGATCCTCACATCCGCGGAGTCGATGTGGGTCGACGCCGTGCCGGGACCCGCGTTGTAGGGACCGGACGCGTTCGCCGTCGCCCCGGTCAGGTCCTCCGCCTGCGTCGTGACCGTGTTGGTGTGCAGCACGGTCGAGCCGACGCCCGGATCGGTCGCCGCCGCGGGGTCATTCGGGGTCGCGGTGAAGGTGATCACGATGGTCCGGTTGGCGCCGGTGGCCGGGATCGTGCCCAGGTCCGTCCAGGTGAGCACCTGGTGGCCGGACGCATCGGTGCCGAGGGTGGGCTCCACCACCGCGGCCGGCCCTCCGGCGACCACGACGCTCGCCGTGCCGGCGTTGTAGGCCCAATTCGCCGGCAGGGTGTCGACGGCGTCGGCGTGCAGCGCGTCCGCACCGCCGTCATTGGTCAGCGTGATCGTCCAGGTCTTCGGCTGACCGAGGTAGGCAGGGCCGGAGGCCACCGACTTGGTCGGCGTGACGTGCGGGAACTGCGGGGTCACGACCGCGGTTCCGGAGACCGCGGCGTAGCTGGTGCGGCCACCGCTGGCCAGCGACTCGTAGTGCGTGACCCGCGCGGTGTTGGTGAGGGCGGCCGCGGTCAGGGCGCCACTCGGCGCGAGCGTGGCCGAGTAGGTGAAGGACGTGGACGCGTTGGCGGCCAGCGGCCCGGCGATCGGCCCCCAGGTGATAGTGCCGCCGCCGTTGGCGCCCGCCCCGGAGAGGATGCCGCCGCCGGTGATGGTCCCTGCGGTGACCACGACGCCGGTGGGCACGGTGTCGGTGACGGTGTAGTTGTAGGCCGGGCTGAGGTAGTTGGCGCGGCCGTCGTTGCTCGCCGTGACCGTGTAGGTGAAGCTCTGCCCCGGCTCAGGGGTCGGGTCGGAGACCGCCTTGGTGATCGTCATCGCCGGTTCGACGATCCGGGTCAAGGCGGTCGCCGTGGCGCTGACCTGGTCGAGTGTGGTCACCGCGGTCGGGGTGGCTCCCTTGTCGGTGAGGTTCCAGCGGTAGTACGCGCTGTTGTTTCGGGCGGTCCCGGCCGTGTTGGAGGCGATGTCGGCGACCGTCGCCGAGTAGGTCACGGTGATCGTACGGACGGTGCCGGACGCGGCGATGTCGCCCACGCCCCAACCGATCGTGGTCGCCTGGCCCAGCGCCGGCGCGACCGGGCTGGAGGTGAGGGTGGTCAGGGTCGGGCAGGTGGCGAAGCCGGTGCAGCTCACCGCGTCGGTGGTCAGGCCGGTCACCACGAAGCCGGCCGGCAGCGCGTCGGTGATGATCGAGTCGAAGAAGTCGAGGTTCGTCGGCAGGGACACCGTGACCGTCCAGGAGCCCCGTTCACCGATGGTCAGGCTCTGGCTGGCCGGCGTCTTGGTCACCGTCGCGGCGGAGACCCGCACCGTCTGGCTCGCGGTCCTGGTGTAGACCCGTTCGAGCGTGCCGGGGTCGGAGTTGTTCTGCCCGTCGGCCAGGCTGCTGCCGGTGAGGTTGGCCGTGTTCGTGTAGCTCTGGCTCCCCGCGGCCCCGGTGATCGTCGCGGGGTAGGTCAGGGTTCGCGTGGTGCCGCCGCTGATGTCACCGATGGTCCAGGTGATCAGCGTCGTGCCCGCGCCGCAACCGTCCGGGGTGACGGCGACCGACCCCACCGCCGGGGTGACGGTGCCCACCGTGAGCCCGGCCGGAACGCAGTCGGTGACCACGGTGTCGTGCAGGACCGGGCGCCCCGAAGCGTTACCTGCGGTCAGGGTGTAGGTGACGGTGGAGCCGCCCGCAACGGTCGTCGCGGTGGGAACCCGCGTCTTGGTCAGCGTCGGCGAGGGCTCGACGACGGTCACCGTGCTGGTGGCGGTACGGGCCGGGACGGCAGTGCCGCCACTCGCGGCGGTGTCGCTGCGGAAGGTGGCGGTGTTGGTCCGGACCGTGCCGTCGGTATTGCTCGCGGTGGTGCCCATCCGGGCCGGGATGGTCACCTCGAAGCGCTGGTCGGTGTCGGTGTCGTTGGCGTAGGCGGCGCCGAAGCTCAGGGTTCCGGTGGCGGCGTCGAGGGACACCCCGCTCGGCAGCGCGGAACCCGCCGGGGAGGCGCCGGTGGCCGAGAAGGCCGCGCTCGCCGGGCCGACGAACACCAGCCCGGTCGGCATCGGGTCGGTGAGCTGGCCGTTGTAGACACTGGTGTGCGCCGGGATCGTGACCGCCACCGTGTAGGTGAGGGTCTCCCCGATCACGGCCTGGGAGGCGCCGTTGCCCGTGTCGACGATGTCGGTGAGGTTCGACTTGGCCACCACGGCGTCCGGGACGACCACGGAGGAGTCGTCGCTCGCAGCGGGCACTTCGACGGCGTCGGCCGGCACGTTCGCACTGACGTTGTCCTCGGGGTAGTAGGTGGCCACCGGCACCGTCCCACCGTCGTCGACGTTGGTCGCCGAGGTGAACGACGCCACCGCCGCGGTGTTGCGGAAGACCGTGCTGACGCTCACGTCGGAGGGGATGGTCATCTCGTAGGTGAGCGTGCCGTAGGCCTGCGGCGCGAGGCTGAACGACCCGTCGAGCTGCCAGCGGATCACGCTCGAGGTGGTGTCACCGCTGGCCAGCGTGGGCCGTCCGGCCTGCCCGGCGTTGTAGCAGGTGCCGCCGTTGCTGATGTTTCCGATCCCGGAACAGGTGATCCCGGCGGGCAGCACGTCCCACACGTCCGGGGAGGCGATCGGGGTCGCATTGACCTCCCCCGCCCGGGTCAGGTTCTGCACATCGATCCGGAAGGTGACCACGTCCGAGGCACGCACCGTGCTGCCGTCGACGTTCCCCGGGTCCGACCCGGTGTCGACCGCGGTCGCGTTGATCGCCTGCACGCCCTTGGTCACGCCGACCGGGGGCGGCGGCGCGATCGGCAGGGTGACCGCGTCGCGCAACGAATCGCTCTGGCCGGCGGTGTTGGTGTAGCGGAACTTCGCGAGGTTCTGCGTGTCGAGGTTCTCCGGCGAGGCCACGCCGAGCGGGGCCGGCGTGGTCACGATCGCGGAGAGGACGATCCGGAACAGCGTGCCGCGGACCACCGTCCGAGGGCTGCCGGTGCCGAGCTCCCAAGTCACGTACTGCTCCGGGCTCGCCGGAGACGTGGACGCGACCAGGCCACCGGGGGTCAGCTCGGTCGAGGACTCGTAGGTGAGGTGCTTGGGCAGGAAGTCGGTGAGCGCGGCGTTGCGGGTGTCGACGCCGGCCGGGAACCGGACCTCGAGCAGGAAGCAGACCCGGTCGCCGAGGCTGAAGCCGGGCTCGCTCCCCACGCTGGCGCTGTAGTCGCCCACGTCGGTGGAGCACGTCATCGGGCTCGCGTTCGCCATCTGCAGCTTCCTCAGCTGCGGTCCGCCCGTCTCGATGGTGGCGCTGGACTCGTCGGAGACGGTGACCACCCCCGTGTCCGGGGAGTCCACGCCCGGGCGCGGCGTGCTGGTCCCGCTGATCGCTGCGTGGTTGGTGAAGGTGTCGCTGGCCGAGGTCGGTCCGGAGGCCCCGTAGGTGTCCCGCATCAGCGCCTGGTAGGTGATCACCAGGTGACCGTTGTGGCTCAACGCCTGGTCGGTCGGGAGGAAGGTGACCGTGAAGGAACCGTCCGGGTTCTCCACGACGCCGGTGATCGAGGCGTTCGTCGGGCCGTGACCGGCCTGTGCGGCGCACTCGGCGATCGAGGTCCAGTTCTGGGCGTCATCGATCGGGCACAGGCCGTCCGGGATCGTGTCAGTGATCACCAGGCCGTCGAGGTTGACGTACTCACTGGTATCGATGCTGAGGGTGTAGGTGGCCAGCTCACCCTGCGTGAACGTCGTCGGTGTCACCGACTTGACCAGCCGCAGGTCCTCCGCAGTCACCGAGTGGGACGTCGAGTCCTCCACCGGTGCACCCTCGAAGGCTCCACTCACCGTGGCCTCGTTGCGCAGTCCGATCTCCGTTGCGGTCTCGCGGGTGGACGCCCCGTTGTTGTTGTCGAGGTTCGCCGCCTGATCACCCGACGACGCGCTCGGCTCCGTGCCCGACCAGGTCATCGTGTTGGCCCGCTGCGGGATCCCCGCTGCGTAATGGATCGTATGGGTGGCGCCCGCGGGCAGATCGCTCAGCTGCCAGACCACTTTGGTGTAGACGCCTGCGGGATAACCGGCCGGATTCTCGACGGTCTCGACACTGTCCGGTTGATCACACCCGGAAACCGCAGCGACAGCGTTCGACGCTCCCGGATACTCCGGAGCAGTGCTGTTGAACGACCCACCACCGCAGCCCAGGAACTCCAACCCCGCGGGAAGATAATCAGTGACCACAAGGGACGAGGTCGCGCCCACCCCGTTGTTCGTGACCGTGAGCCCGTACACCGTCTGGTGGTCGTTCACGCCGCGCAGCAACTCGTTCTCCGGCGAGCCCTCCGACTTCGTCAGCCGGATCGCCGTGACCGTCGTCGTGTCCGCATCCGAACTGCTGACCACCTCGGTGCCCGGCAGCGGCTGGCCCTGACCGTCGAAGTCGGGCACCTCCCGCGGGTCCGAACTACTGAACGCGCTGCCAGTGTTCGAGACCGACGAGCCGATCGGGTACACATCCGGATCAACACCCGCCCGGAAGCTCAGCGTACGAGTCGCGCCCGGAGTCAGATCAGACACGTTGGACCAGACAAGTACCTGGTGAGTCACCGGCGGTGTGGCCGCAGCGTCATCGGTGATCGTGATCACCTGCGGCTCCCCGTAATTACTCGGAGAGGTCGAGCCGGCCACATAGGTGACCCCAACCGGCAGCACGTCGGAGTAAGACAAGTTGTACTGCTCGACGCCGCTACCTGCCGGATTTGTGGCGGCTAACCGGTACTCCACCTGACCGCCCAGAAGCACCGGACCCGAAGACGACTTGTCCAGCGAGATCGTGCCTGCGGCGGCAGCCGGCGTCGGCACCGCAACCACCACGCCAGTGAAAGCCAGCGCCAGCACACACACCAGTCTCAGCAAGCGCCCAGCCCTGCTCCGGGCAGCACGCGAAGATGAGCGGGAACTGTGGTTGCGCATCCGGCCTCCGGTCGCTGCGACGCCAAGCGCCTGTTAGGGAGTTTCCGCAGGAGGTTATCGGGCACTCTCACAAGCACGCCAATCCCGGACGCGTGAACCATCAAGGATCGGTCAAGGTACACGGTCCAGATCCGCCCAGGACAACATGCGCGGGGCGAGCCAAACGTCGTCGTGGCGCTCGGAACCGGAGCGCCGAGCCAATGTCCTTCTGGTAGGCGCCAACGTCACCGCGGAAAGCCGGTCGCCTCGTCCCCGCCCCGCCCTGGTTACGGCTCCCCCGCCGTGCCCTGAATCGCCCCGGCCCGACCAACCTGCGGAACGGTCCATATGCCGAACTACCGCCCCGCCAGGTCAGCAGCTTGGGGCCGGATCACGAACTGAAACCCCTTGTCAGGCACCTGTGCCTTGGCCCGGACTGCGCCCGTTGGACACGAACTGGACACAGTCTGTGTGTCCGATCTGTGTTCAAGACGTTTTCCAGCGCCATCACGAAAACGAAACCCCTTGCCAGAGTTGCCTCTGACAAGGGGTTCCACCTTGTAGCCCCGACGGGATTCGAACCCGCGCTACCGCCTTGAGAGTT
>Ga0102832_1001977_pt1 | contig 13666 bp, 10 predicted proteins | sample EBPBio282013_DNA_FD_88942 | JGI IMG/M metagenome (GOLD analysis project Ga0102832, IMG submission 88942) | Wastewater treatment Type I Accumulibacter community from EBPR Bioreactor in Madison, WI, USA - Reactor 2_5/28/2013_ DNA (Illumina Assembly) | ecosystem: Engineered > Bioreactor > EBPR >...
AATTCTTGTTAGTTTTTTCTAAATAATTTTTCACAACTTCTTGGGCCTTTCTGCTTCTTTATGGCTTTGTTTTTTGAGAATCAAATTTATTATTGACTTCTTATCGAAAACTTTTTGCATTCCTGGTTCCTTCTTTCAATAAAAGGGATCTTTTCTCATTTACTTTTCTTGTTTAAACATTAATTAGTTTATCATTGAGATTTTTTATCTCAAGATGACCTTTACGGTCAATAGTTTAAACACTTAAACTGGTCATTTTATTAGGATCTATTTGCTTTTTAATTTTTCCAAAGGAGAAAGAAGTTGCACGAATGAAATTATTTATCTAAATTTATTTGATTTTGAATTATTGTTAAGGATTAAGTCTCATGGCCATTGACCTTTAAAATTTTTTAAGATCTTCTTATGGGTCTTGATCTCTTCTTTACTTTTAAAATTTGAGAAAATGATAAATTTCAGTTAAAGATTGGGAAGATTTGGGTTAAAGATATTTATTTTTTTAAAGGAGGATTATTTGGTTAAATAACTGCGAAAATATCGACCAGAATTTATCTTAATCGGCACCAATATTTGAGTAAAATTTCAATATTCGTTTTTGTAAGACAAAGAGCATATCATAGATGCATTGATCATAAGCTTGTTCTTGATTTCGAGTCGCAAAGCCTGAATAAATTGACATTATTATAAATTTATTTATCTTTTAAAGTAAAATTTAGTATTTTGAATTCACTTAAAATTTTTGAAATAAATGAAAAATACTTTATAGATTGTTGAATTTAGGTAAAATTTGTTTGTTTAATATAAGTGTCAAAAGATTTCTATAGCCAAAAACAATAAACTTCAGACTTTAAATCAATAAATAATGATAAGTATTTTTTTAGTTAATTGGCAAAAATATCGACAGGAAAGAGTTTTCATTAAATTGAAAGGTAGTCTTCTAATTTATCAATAACTTTGATGTCTAAGAATATATCTTGGTTTTTATAGGGCTCAGAATTGTAATCAGAAACTGACTGGGTGGAGTCATCTTTTTTTAGTAGTTTACGAATTGGAGTTTATAATTGTTTAATTTAGTTTTCAAGCTATATTGAATAATTTTGTTAAAGATTAGTAACGTTATTTGGCTCAGATTATTGTTGAACCAGTTATGTAATCTGTTCAAACTGAAATTAGGAATACTTTCTAATTTCTTTTAAAGAATCTTATTTTGAGTTAAAGGGCAAATATTTTAAAGCTTTTTATATTGACTCACAGGATAATTTTTGTGTAGTGGGTAGGTATTTCAAAATATTTGGAGGCACTAGTTTAGAATATGTCGATTATCTAATATAAAAAACGTTGGCTATCTATTGGCAAGGGACTTTGCCTTTGGCGCATCTTCTGGTAGGCATTCTGCTCTGCATTTTATCTTCTTTTTTTGTAAATTTAATAAAACTACTTTTCGATAAATTAGAATAATTAATATTTTTGTAAATAACTAAATTCGCTAGTTTTTTTCAAAGAATATATTTTGGCTTCTGTAGATTGAGTGAATTGAATCTTCTAAAGAAATAAATCTTTAAGGTAATCAAAACCTTTTCTATTTTTTGAAATGAAATAGGTAATTCACAATAAAAAAAGGGTTTGACAAAAAAAGGCAACAGAAATTCCTATTTTTGTTTTTGAATAATTTATTTTTATTTTGAAGGTTAAACTTCTTCAGTCTTAAAGTATACAACTTTATAATAAGTAAATTTTGATTTAAAATCAATTCGAAAATGAACCATCTCCTTGAAATCTTCTAATAAAAAATATACAATCAATACTTTGTCATTGGAGTAGCTGTACTCGTAGTAATTCTTATTAAAATATGGATGGCCAACAAAGCATACAAAAAAAAATTAGCTTCTTTTATCCATCCTGATTCAATATTACCCGAAATTAAGAAGAAGGTCAAATCACTTTAAGATGCACAAAATCTATTGGCTTTCAATATTCATAAACTCCCTTAATAAAACGACCGTTTGAGAAATGTCGCATTCCTTATGGCTTTGATTAAATCTTATGGAGTTCCTCTCAAGCCATTAAAACAAAAAATTTAATAAAATTTTGCAAAACTTAACAAAGAAACCCTATCAAAAACTAATAAAACATACAAAGAATACATTTTGAGTTAAATTTAAAGTAACCCAAATGTTACTGAGAAAAAAGACAAACCTTTTTACACAATTTGAGCTAAAAAGTTGATATTATTTTTTTATTGTAATTTATTGTTCTAGTTAAATCATATAAGTTTGAATTGGTTTTATTAAATGTGAATTTAAGACAAAAAAATTAATTTAAAAGAATAAACAGATCAAACATAACGTATAAGTGTTAATGAAGGTCTCGCTTTCCCGTCCATAAAGTCGTAAGATAAAATCGACCCTTACATCCAAAAAGAACAGTCACACCAATTCGCTCATCTATAAGGAAATCAATTCGCAGATGGAACATTTATTTTCAAAATCCAAATATCTTAACCATCAGGTAATTAATAAGGAAAAACCTCAAATCAAGGAGGATAAACCTGATAAACCAAATAAGAAAAATTCATACATTAATGTTAAAAAGAAGTCTTAAAAAATCACTCTTTCCTCTTCTCAAGATGCCAGCAAGCTCATTTTACAAAAACTTCACAATAATTTTATGGCTGGAATGAACTCACCAGTCTCTGGAAGCTAAAATTCAGATAACTAACAAAATGACCATATGGAAATCATGTCATTGAAAAAAAATATGGGTATCAAATCATCTTTACCAACGAGTTCTCCCTCCATGTTAAAAAGTACAAACTCTACTGTCCAGTCAAGACAAAGATCATAAAAAAATTCATAAAACACCACACCTTTTCAAAGTGCATCTATTACTCCCTCAGGAACTTTATCAAAAAAATCCTATACAAAGACAAAAATAAAACTATAAACAAAAATTTTAAGTAATTTCAAACTTTAAAGAAAACTCTTTTGCTATGACTATATCATAGGAAAAGGAGGATTTGGTAAAGTTTGGAGAGTCTAACACATAAAAACTCGAAACTGTTACGCTATGAAGGAAATGCTAAAATCAATGTAATTTTTTTTTAATATAAGTGTCATAACTAAAAAATCAGTTCAAAGCGTTATGAATGAAAGAGTATTACTTTCACAACTTAACTCTCCTTTTCTCGTCAATATGCATTATGCTTTTCAAGACAGAGACACTTTGTATTTGGTTTTAGATTTAATGTAAGGAGGTGACTTAAGATATCACATTGGAAATAAAGCCTTTAGCGAAATACAATCAAGTAAGTTTTATTATATTTCAGAGTTTTTTGTCGCTTGTATCATCCTGGGATTAGAGCATATGCATCGTTCTAACATTATACATCGTGATATCAAACCTTAAAATTTAGTATTAGATTCTAGAGGATACATTAGAATTACAGACTTAGGTATTGCACGAACTTATCGGCCCAATAACTCTTCAGACACAAGTGGAACACCAGGTTACATGTCCCCCTAAGTTATATGCAGGCAGAATCATAGCTTTGTTTCAGACTATTTTGCTTTGGGAGTGATTGCCTATGAACTTATGACTGGAAGAAGACCTTACAATGGTAGAACCAGAAATTAAATCAGATAAAATATGCTTGCTAAACAGGCTCAAATTAAACCTTCTGAAGTTCCAGACACTTGGAGTTTTTAAGCTGCCGATTTTATCAATAGATTGATTCAAAGAAAACCAGAAAATAGACTTGGATTTCATGGAATTGAATAAATTAAAAATCATCCATGGATCAAAACTATAAATTGGGACAGACTTTATACCAAATAAATTTAATCTCCATTTATTCCTTTCATGAAAAAGAAAAATTTTGATCAAGATGAACAAATTACTATCTAAGACTAAGAAGAAGCTGCCATGATTGAAAAAAATTCTTTACTTTTAAGGAAACCTTAATTTCAGCAGCTTTTTAAAGATTATTTTTATGATGAAAATGAAAATCTTCAAACCGCAAAATAAACTAAAAAAGTCACCACCAATTCTACTACGATAACACCTGCATGGATTTGTATTCAGCCTCAAAATAATTCAAAAAAGAAGCTTAGCACCTAGAAGTAAAAAGATAAATAAAAGTAAAAGACTTCTATAGCCCAAAAGTTAGCCAGTAAAAAATACAGTGAACAACTTTATTTGAAAAGGACAGCTAACATAACAACTATGTAATCTCAAGAGCGGGATTCAACTTTGAGAAATAAGAAAAATAACGATTTCTATGAAGTTAATACTGGTAAAATTTCGATGCATGATCAGAATGATCCTTATGTAGTAAAAGATTGTTAAGTCATACAGTCTTTAAATACAAGTCAAGTAATTGATGTTTAATCAATGGCATCAATAAAATAAAGGAGAAAGAATTCTCAACCTGGGCAAAAACAAACCAGTAAAACTTTCTTTAAAGATTTAAGAAATTGATTGCTTTTTTTCTGAAATTTTTCAATTATTGCATAAAAAAATAAGTAAGATATCGATAAATTATAAACAGTCTCGATAGGCAAATCAATCGGTAAGGTTTTTCATTGTGGCTCCTGTTTTAATAGTTCCATAGCCAATCAATCTGTGCTTCTTTTCGATTCTTCTACTGAAGGCAACTTTTTCTCCAACACTTGTACAAATAGGGTTAGTGAGTTGAATTTTCATGATATCCTAAAATTAATAAAAAATATTACGTCTCTGACATCGATAATTTTACCTGAGGTTTCAGTTGAACCAACGTTAAATTTAAGCATTTAGTCGACTTCAATCTTTTGAATTTTTACTTGCTTTTTTTCTCCTCCTTGAGTACTAACACCAAGTAATTTTTTCATCATTGAAAATTGAACACTGATTTCGGTAAAGATATCGGGGAGTTTTCCCTCAACACCAAGAACATTTCCGACCATTCTGTCATTTCTGGTCATACTTGGATCAATGACCAAACCTGCGGCAATAAGTCCTCCTGGAACAGCATATAACAAATGGTTTTATTCTGCCTTAAGACTGACGATTTTACTCTTGATAGGTCTGCATCTAATTTGTCCGTCAGTATCTTTATAAAGATGTCCTGGTCTGATTTCGACATTCATTCCGATTTGAAGGACACCTTCAATAATAGAACCACCGACAACACCTCCTTGAAGATCATCGATTGATGTTCCTGGTTTATTGACATCGAAACTACGAATAATAATCATTTTTGGTGGGAGAGTTAAATTTCTTTTTGGAATTGGAATGTTGCAGATTGATTCACAAACTGCATCGATATTGTAACCTTGTTCAGCTGAAATTGGGATGATTGGAGCATTTTTCCATCTTGTATCCTTGGTGAATTATTTGATTTGCTTGTAATTTTCTCTTGTTCTTTATCCATCCTTGAAAATGATATCAATTTTGTTTTGTAAGATGATGACATGATCTAACTTCATAATTTATAAGGCAACCAAATGTTCAGCTGTTTGGGGTTGAGGACAGTCGATATTTGAAGCTACCAATAACAAAGCAGCATCCATGACAGCAGCACCAGTAAGCATAGTTGAAAGGAAAACCTCGTGGCCAGGGCAATCACAGAAGGAAACATGTCTTAAAAGTTGTAAGGTTTCAGTGCAACCTTCGTTTGTACATTTTGGTGAATCTTCTTTTTAACTTGAAAATGATTTATAACATTCAGGTTCAGGACATTTTGGACATTTGTAGATTTTAGAATTAGCATAACCAAGTCTGATTGTGATATTTCTGACTCTCTCTTTTCTGAATCTGACAGTATTAACACTGGAAATGGCTCTGACAACTGTTGATTTACCATGGGCGACATGACCGACTGTTCCGATATTGAGTGTGGCTTGACGACTAATAACTTGGGGTGACAATGGGTGTAAAGTGTCAATGTCTTCGTATGCTTGGTACTTCAAGTCTTTGTTATGAGAGTTGAGTTGTTAGATTTGCTCTTTGGTGAGTTTTTAGATATTTTGCATCTCTGAATCTTTGAAAAAATAAAAGAAATTATTATGATGATCAATTTTTTTATTATAATAAATCAATATTTTTAAGAGATTTCATTTTTAAGACTAAAATTCATTTCTGATATTCTTGTAAATTAAAGCTTATTCAGAATTCTTTTTTATACATACTATTTAAAAAAAAAGTTTTTTATATTAACCTAAAAAGAATTATACTTCTTATAATTTTTTTGTTTGAATATCAGATAGAGCTTAAGTTAGCTTCAAGTAGTTTCAAAAGTTGATTCTTACATTTCTACTGTATATATTTTAGATTAAACGTTTTTATTTAAATTAGTAAATTCTGTTGCCAAAAAAGTATAAATTTTTTTAAATGTACATAAATTTTTAATTTCATATAAAAATCAAAAAGGAAAAACTCAAAATTAATGAAAAAACTCAATTCCCTTTCAAGGAAACAATTTAAGTTCAATAAATGGTTAAAATAAAAAAAATTTGATTGAATATTTTATTTAAAAAGTTGAAAATCAATAAAATCTCATATGAGATAATTCCGAAAATTCAGAATTTTTTTAAATGGACTACAATTAAAGTCATTTTAACCTGTAAAAGTATTGAAATCAGCTTGTTTTAGAAAATTAAATATAAATAAAGGGTATATGTTGGAACAAAATAATTTTGAGATCGTAAAATGGTTTTTAAAAAGAATTATATTTTTGGATTTGAATAATAATTTTAGAATTTTATTATGTAAATTAAGCATCGAAGGAACAAAACATCGAAATTCATTCCAAATCTTCACAAAATTCTCTCAGTAAACCATAATTTTATTTTAGGATCCTAATTCTGGAGCAACATGGAGATAAGATAGTGAATCTTTCGTATTGTACGATATTTCCCAACTGATCTCTAACAGTCTACCGAAATATTTTCGTCACACAAATATCAGTTCTTTTATCAGACAGCTTAACCTTTATGGTTTTAAAAAGATTATGGGTTAAGACGTACCGGAAAATACATATTTTCATGAGAAATTCAAAAAAGATAATATAACTTAGCTCAAACCAATACGAAGTTTCTATAATCAATAAAAATTCGGAAAGGCAAAGAAGCCCAAAAAATATCAAACGGAATCCATTAATATTGAAAACATAGACTGGAAGGAAGAACCCGAATGCCAGATAGGAAATAATCCGATAATAACTTCATACCCTGACCTTTCTTAAAAGGAAAAGAATGCTGTTTTAGAAAAAGAAATTGAAAGATTAAAGCAAATCTAGCAAGAACACTTCAGATTGTTAGATTTCCTGAGTAAGACTCAAGGGTGGACTAATCCATGCAAAATCTACAATTCTTTGACTTAGAATATTTTATTGCCTGCGAACTACAATAACAATTTTTCAACTTAAACATGTGTTTTTTCTTAGGAGAATCGATTGACAAATTACCAAGGTCAACTATTAAACGGAGGTCAAATAATACCAATTTATCAGCCAAGCTATTATTTACCTTTTTCAGGGATCTGATGACATGATAATAAGAAAAAAAAATAGTTAAGTGATTTATTTTAATTTTCAACTTTTTAAAATATCATATGAAAATTTCCTTTATTTTTAGTAATCGATAAAATATAAATTATTATAATCATTAAACATTTGAAAATTATTTAATTTTTAAATTTATTTTGGTTGCTGTAAATTCATTTGTTGTATTTTGTTAATTTAAGCTAAGCTATATTTTTGAGCTATTTTGATGGCTGTTTTAAATCTGTATATTCAAATACTGTAAATAAAATATCATTTTTATTCATCCATAACAATCCCGTGTTGATAATACAAAATTTATTTTTTTAATTTTTCTTTTATCGCTTCGATAGGCATGTCTGAAGGCAAAGAAAGATCAAAGTCTTACTAATTTTTAAACATGAAATCCTATTCATTTCTTATTCCATCAAACAAAGGATGATTGATGGCTTAATCGATTGAAAGTCGTTTTCGAGGATCAAATACTAAAGACCGTTATAAGAAATCTTCCCATTCAGGTTTACAATATTCAAAAATGTCACTAGCTTTCTTTTTCTCATACTTTGGTAACGATCGTATATAATTTGCTGCCAAAGCTTATTAAATGAAGGATACTTATTATTCAGTAGGGCTTCCAATAATTTGTAAGATCTTTGATCTAAATTAAAAACGAATGTTACATTTGGTCATCTTCACTATGAGGAAAGCCGTTCTGGACTTTGTAAAGTTTTACATATTATTTTTTTGGAGGCGATAAAGGAAAACATGCCTTTCCTTCAAAAAGAGCTTTCCTCTGTTTATTTGCTTCAATATGTTTGTTTTTTTCATGTTCAGAAATCAGTTCTCCAAGTATACATCCTACTGACCACATTTCGATTGAGGAATCATACTTTGTTTGCATTAAGATAAGCTCAGGTGCCCGATACCATCGACTAACGACATGACAAGTCATTAATTTTGAAGATTTTTGAGGGAGAGTCGGGGATAAAGCATTATTAATTCCAATAATAGTATTTGTAGGGGTTTCATTTGTGGTTTTTTCTATTTCTATCGTTGAGAGATCAGTAAATTTTTGTTCTGAAGGATCTGGTCTTGCCAACCCAAAATCACAAATCTTAATGTTATAATCGTTATCTGAAAGAATATTTTATGGTTTGAGATCTCTATGAAGAATTTTTGCTTGATTAAGGTATTTTAAAGCAATAAGAATCTGGTAAATGATTTTAGGGATGTGCTAATCTTTCAAGAATTTATTTTTTTAGCATAGTCTCTTAAGATCAAATGGAAGATATTCTAAAACGACTCCAATACTATCAAAATTTTATAAATCTTAAGGAGGAAGGATGTCGTAGATTTTTATGATTCTATCGTGGTTGATACGTCTTAAAATTGTAACTTATCTGAGAGTTCTGAGAGCAAGGATTCTGTTAGTGAATATTTTCTTATAGATTTTGACAGCATAAATTTTTTTAGTTTCTCGATGTCTGACTTTGTAAACTTCACCATAAGACCCCCCTCCAATAACCCCTAAATTTTAGAACTTCTGTCCTATAAACTTGTGAATCAATAACTGTTATCTTAGATTGATATTGTTGGCTTTTAAGGGTTTCATTTTCTACAGAAATCTTATATTTCAAGAACAATGTTATTTATTAACTTTTAATCTTAAATTTACCAATTTTAATTCTTTCAATTTGAAAGAATTTAATTACTTTTTCAAAAATTAAATTTAAGTATAGAATCGTAATAGAATTAATTTGTAACAGAAAATTATAAATATCAAATTTTTCCCGAAACAACAATTCCAAGAAGTCTTCTTTTCTTAAGATGTTATCTCTTTGAAAGATTAGAAATACGTTTGGATGAAAGAATTGAAACAAGACTGATGTTTCTAAGAAAGTAAAAAGAGCATTTTCTAATTACCTCTGTTATCTATTCAATTGTAATGAAGTTTAAGCTTCGAAATTTTTCAACGATTTCGGGAATCTACTTTTATATGTTATCCTTTGAAAAAACATTCAAGAGAGTCTTTTTGTTCACGTACTTTTTAAGTCTTTGGAGGCTCATGCATTTCATCATATTATAAAAAATTGAAATGATTTTCTATAACTCTTCTATATGGCGGACAGAGGTAATTATAGCTTTTTCGACAATTTCCTCAGATTGTATACGGCAAGAAAAGAAAGAGAAGAATTGGTTGACAATATTTGATTAGCTGTTCTTTTTAGCACTTTCTAATTATTTTTCCTTGTCGAGTCCTCTTTTCTTTTTTTGTTTGTTTTTCTTTTCCGTTGATTAAGAGTTAACGGAACTTAAATAATTTCTCTCATCTTACTTGATTCCTGCAGTTTTTGTGTCTTATTTTGGAATTTCAGGAAGTTCCTTTTGTAATAATTGTTTTTAGTCAAAATGACTTTGAGGGAGTTGAGTAGATTGATAAGATAAATTCCAATCTTAAACCAGGGTATGATTGTAAAAGTAAGGAACGAAGTTAAAAACTTGAGGAATGTAGAAATATGACATAGTTAAGAATATGTTAGAGTTAATTTTATAATGTTCGAATTGGAAATAAAAGACGTAAATCTCAAAAAGGGGGTTTTTTGATTCCTTTCTTAAATAACCTTCAAATTTTCAGTAAAATATTGTGATCATAAATAAAGATAGAATCGTTAATATTTTATGAAAAATCAGGAAACCAATTTTTGCAAGTTTGAAGGAAATTTTTTTAGAAGTTTAAAAATTTTTAATGGACTTGCAGAATTTAGGAAAAATCTTTGTCAAATGTTGCGAACGATATAAATTAAGGTCTCACTCTAAATGAAGATGAAATTCTTTTAAAAATACTCCTAAAGAAAAAAAAAGAATCTTTAAGAAATTGAAGGATATTTTTTCTGAACAAAAAATCTATAAATCTATTTTTCTTTGTTTTATTTCAATAGAATATCTTTACATGCAATAGAAGAAAACCTATCAGTTAAGTAAATTCTCTTTAAGTTCTATTTTTCAAAAAACAATATGACACTCCACTACCTATAGAAAAAAAAATAAAGAATTAAATAAATAAAGAAAAAGTATTTGGATTTTTGAAACTGCTTTAGTGGAAGATTTCTTTAAAATTTACGACAAATTGTATTTTTTTATAAAAAAGAATCTTCATTCATTAAAATAGATTATCTATTTTGTAAGTTGAGAATTTCTTTCATCTATTAAAAATTAAGAATTTAATTTCGATTGAAATTATATTAAATAGAAATAAACTTAGTCGTCAAAATTTATACTTTTATGTTTTTATACTTTATTAAAAAATTTAATTAATAAATAATAGTGAACTTTATTTTTAATTCTTTTAGATTAATTTGTTTATTAAAACTGAAAATATTTTTTTAATCAAAATACAATTCAATATATACGTTTTATGATTTTAATAAATGCAAAAAAAATAATAACATTTAAATGAGATTTCATTTTTTCTTTCCATCTTTTTTCTTTTTCTTTTTCTTTTTGCCAAACGGATCTTTTTCAAAGACTTACCAAAGTTTTCTATATTGAGGAACATTCACATAGAAAGATTTATTGCAGAGAGTAATATTTTATCGAGTAGTTTGGGATCTTTAATGAAATTCTCCCAGTTCAGAAACCATTACAGCGCTACTAACTTTGAAATAACTAAGGGCTTATTTTGAACGGTCAAGCATGAAAAAGCAACAACCAAGATTGTTAAAAACTGTAGCAGTATCAACTGACTCTATTCCTAACAAAGACTATCTAATTTCCCTCGCCTTAAGAAAAGCTCTTGTAGCTAATTCATATTATTCTGCATTATAAAGAGCCTCTCCTATTCCACAATAAGGTAAAGCTCTATCAGGATTTAAATAGGCGAGTTTTTCAAGAAATCCTCTACAGTTGAAAAAAGAGCTGAATGCATAATCGTCTTTTCCAGCTGATAAGTAAACACAACCTTTTGTAAACTAAAAATAAAGCTCCAGGTTAGGAGGAAGATCATTTACATTTGTAATCTATTTCCAAAGTTCATGACCTTTTTTGTAGTTGTCAAGTGCTAAGGCAAATCTACTTTAATTGTGAGCATTAAGTGCAGCTTCTATAAATGGAAGGACCTCCTCAGGAATTTAAGGAGGATATAGTATCTCTGTTATCAAAGAAGGAAAAGGATCCAATGGAATATCTCCCCTTTCTAAAGAAGATAAAGGTTTCAGAGAATAGTCAAGCTAGGTGGCTAATTTTTGGAAGTAATCTTATGAAGAAGAAACCTTTTTAGTTTGCTCTTATTTACTTAGAAATTGAAAAACTCTTGGAGGTTTTTATCCTTTTTTTAATTGGTTAGCTTTTTTAGGTGCAACTTTTTGTGCTCCTTTTTTGTCCTGTTTTTCGGGCGGAGGTTGTTGACCGATAGTTATCTTTTAGACATCTTTAAACTTTGCTGGAAAAGGTGGTGGATTTTATTGTTTGACTTATATCGGCTATGGCAAAGGAGGAAGCTATTGATTGAGTATTTTGAGCATGGAAGGGATATTGAATTCTAAAGGAGGAAGCTTCTAAAGATTCCTTTGATTTTCTACCATATGCTCAAAAGGATTGTATTAATCAGATCCTTAACTTTCTTTATCATCGTCATCTGAGTCCTAATTAGTCAGTTGATAATAAGCTTTAAGATGATGAAGATAAGCTTTGTTGAGTTATGGAAGTTTTGTCGATCTTGTTTGATCATTTTTCCTCAGACTCAGATAAGTTCCAAAGAATTTGTTGAGAATATAATCAAAAACTTTTTTTGCATTGTCCATTTATTTACTGGTTTCAATTGCGATTCTAGACAGGGCAAATTAAAATTAAAACAGAATAAGTCCAGGATCTCCTTAATGCTTAAGTTCAGGATTATCCAGATCTTTGGAGTATGTATCTACAAGGAAATGTTTGTAATAAAATTCATTTTCTTTAATTCCACTTGGAGGAACCACTCGTGATAGTATTTCTTAAACATGCTAGATGTTTATAAGATGAGGTACAATATCTGCTTCTTTAAGGAATCTGATAAATCCTAAGGCAGACATTTTTTTATTTTGGAGTTATATTTCTCGATGTGATAGCAATAGTCTGCGTTGTTTTTTCATAGAAAAGTAATTTTCTTAAACGTAGATCATGTAAATATTTTTTAGCTCATTTTCATATTCGCAAATAGTTTTAACAGAATTCTACATGAGCATTTTTCTATTCATTTAGTCCATGATCATTACTCGTGAATAAACCATTTCATCTTTTTATGCTCTCAACTTTTATCCTAACAAGTCATTATATACTCTGTCTTGGTAATTTGATGCATTATGATAAACATGTTTTCCAAGCTCGTTTAGTAAAAATATAAATTCTTATTTTTTTATTGTTCTTTATAAAACAACGAGAGATTTTTCATTTTGGTGTTCCTTTTCATTTTACATTCTTTTTCTCGTCGCCTGTTAAAAAAGTTCATAAAAATGTTTCAATGTGATCTTATTATTTACGAGGCATCTATCCACAACGAATTGCATAAACTAAGATAGTCTCATGGCATTGGGTTCTGACTTTGCAAAAGCAGCCCATAATTGATTGAATCTGACTTCGTTATTTTTCTTTAAAATCACAGAATTGTGACTATACTCAGTCATCTTCAAATTTAAAACTGATAACTTATATATTTAAATTTCCTATGTTTAAGAACTTTACAATATTCTATAATACAAAGTTTATTAAAAAGAAACAATCAGTCCTAGTTTCAGGCCTCAATAAATTTGGCGAATTCGTTAAAAGTTATTCTTTCCTAAATTCTTTTTCTGAAAAGTTTCATAAGACATTTCAAACTTTTATCATCACAGTAAATATTTTGTTCTTTGAAAACAGTTAATAAAGTATCTGAATCCAAGTATCCTTTGTTATGAACATCTAAAAATGTAAACATTAATTTAGGATTGATTCTACGCATTCCTTATCTCATTTTTTGTAGGTTAAAATGGAATTATCCTGTTGTATTCAGAATTTACAAAATAAGTCTTCTTGTCTATCTTTTGAAAGGATCCTAAATAAATGAAATTTTACTGGAATTTTATTTTAAGGTCTTGAATCAATAGCCTAATTTAATTGCTTAGACAATGGTCTAAA
>Ga0102832_1001978_pt1 | contig 13662 bp, 13 predicted proteins | sample EBPBio282013_DNA_FD_88942 | JGI IMG/M metagenome (GOLD analysis project Ga0102832, IMG submission 88942) | Wastewater treatment Type I Accumulibacter community from EBPR Bioreactor in Madison, WI, USA - Reactor 2_5/28/2013_ DNA (Illumina Assembly) | ecosystem: Engineered > Bioreactor > EBPR >...
TGCTCCTCGCCCACGTCGGACTGGTGCTGCCGGAGGGCCCCCTGGTCCTCCCGATCGGCTTCGCGCGCGACGGCGACGGCGCGGTCGATGGAAAGACGGGACACACCCGGCAAACTCGTCACGGGCTCCGTAACGTTGTCGCCCTCAATAATAAAGAGTGGCAGGATAAGATCATCGGCCGTTACCGCCGTCTCGCGGATCAAGCGGCGGCGCCAATCGGCGGCGCGCACGCGGCGCAAGCGAGTTGCCGGAAAAGTTCTGGCCGGTCCAAAGCTGGTCATCGAAGCGCCTCGGAATTCATGTTCGCCACTACAGCCGCTGTTTTTGCAACAACGGCTTCCAATGTGGGCATATCAGCAACCGCCCTCAGCTGCCAAGGCCCTCCATCCGGCGCGAGCACGTCTGCGCTGATCGACACGGCGAATAAACGGGCATTTTTCGCCGCGATCCCGGCCTCTTTCAGAAGGTTCTCCAGCGCCTGCGCACTGCGCCGCGAAAATAGCGGCACGACGGCCGGGCTGCCCCCACGTACGGCCTCGAGAAAATCATCTGTCAAAGTACGGCTTGGAGACATGCGGTAAACGGCGAGTCTTCGAATCCGCACAGGGTCGTTCAATGACACGTCGGCGCTGACATCAACGGCGGACGGATAGAAGGCCTGTTTAAATGAGGCTGCCGCGAGATAAGCGGCGAGATCCTTTGCGTCGAGGCCGGTTTGAACCGTTTGCAAGAATCCCGCGCCCCGCGCCGCGTCCGCCGTCGCCGGACCGACCGCGTAGGCGATTTTGTCTTGCCATCCGCGCGTATCGCGCAAGATATCGACGGCCATCTGGCTGGTGAAAATGACGGCGTCGTAGCCGCCTGGCTCCGGGAGCTGTTCGCGCAGCGATTCCGGCACGAGGACGGGCGAATCAACGATCCTCCAGCCGATCGATGCGAACGCCTGATAAAAACGCTCGCGATAGTTCTCGGGCCGTATGTTGACGATCACGCCGCTCACGGCGCACTCGCGCGCGTAAGAACCTCGACCTCGGCGGCTTCGAGCTTCAAGCTCGCTGCTTTCACGATATCCTCGAGCTGTGCGCGGGACGTCGCGCTCGCGATCGGCGCAACGACCGCGGGACTCCGCATCAACCACGCCAGCGCCACGCGCGCGGGCGTCGCACTGGTACGCCGCGCGACATCATCCAGCGCATCAAGAATCCGGAACCCCCGCGGGTTCATATATTTCGTCATGCCGCCGCCGCGTTTACTTTTCCCGAGATCGGCTTCGCACCGATACTTGCCCGATAGGAAGCCTGAGGCGAGCGGGAAATAAGGGATGACGCTGACGTTTTGCGCGACACAAACGGCCTGCGTTAGCGTCTCGAACCCGACCCGCTCGTACAAATTATAGTGAGGCTGCAGCGTTTGGTAACGCGGCACGCCTTTCCGCGCACTGACCTGCAGCGCTAGCGCGAGCCGATCCGCGCCAAAGTTCGACGCGCCAAGGACGCGCACCTTGCCGGCTTTGATCAAATCGGCAAAAGCCTCCGCCGTTTCCTCTTGCGGTGTCTCTGTGTCGTCGGCGTGCGCCTGATAGAGGTCGATATAGTCGGTCTGCAACCGCCGCAGCGAGTCCTCAACGGCAGCCGTGATCCAGCGGCGCGAGAGACCTTTTTCGCGCGGCCCCATTTCCATGCCGACTTTTGTAGCGATCACGACCTTGTCGCGGTTGCCCCGCGCCTTCATCCAAGCACCGATGATGGATTCGGACTCGCCGCCCTTCGCGCCGGGGACCCAGCGCGCATAGACGTCCGCAGTGTCGATCAGATTGAGGCCGTTCGCGACGAATGCGTCCAAGAGTTCGAACCCGGCCTTTTGATCTACCGTCCAGCCGAAAACGTTACCGCCGAAAGCAAGCGGGCCGACAAGCAGCTCGGAGTCACCTAAACGCCGCTTTTCCATGGTGTAAACCGCCTTGTTGTCGTCGCCCATTTGTGGTTGAACGAAATGAGCAGCGAGGGAACATCATCATGAAAATATCCGGGATTTCGGCGATCGTCACGGGCGGCGCTTCGGGCATGGGCGCAGCGACCGCGCGCCACCTTGCCGCGTTGGGCGCCAAGGTAGCGCTCCTAGACGTTAACGCCGCGAGCTGCGAAGCCGTCGCCAAGGAAATCGGGGGTGCCGCCTTCGCGTGTGACATCACCGATGCCGCCTCCACAGAAGCCGCACTTCAAGGCGCAAAGGCTCGCCACGGCGTGGCCCGGCTGGTGGTGAACTGCGCCGGCATCGCACCTGCGGCGAAAATCGTGGGCAAAAACGGCCCGCACGATCTCGCTCTTTTCCGCAAGGTGATCGAAGTCAATCTTATCGGGACGTTCAACATCATGCGGCTTTCGGCCGCGGAGATGATGCAACTTGACCCGATGGACGAAGGTGAGCGCGGCGTGATCGTGAACACCGCGTCGATCGCGGGCTTCGAAGGCCAAATTGGGCAGGCCGCCTACGCCTCTTCGAAGGGCGGCATCGTCGGCCTGACGCTGCCGGCTGCGCGTGAATTCGCCGCTTCGGGGATTCGCGTCATGACGATCGCACCCGGCTTGATTGAAACCCCGCTCTTCGCGGGTCTGCCGCCGGCGGCCGTGGAAGCCCTGACGGCAACCACGCTCTTTCCCAAGCGTCTCGGCAAGGCGCAGGAATTCGCGCACCTCGTGCAGACCATCGCGGAAAACATCATGTTGAACGGCAGCACCATCCGCTTGGACGGCGCCGTACATCTCGGAGTGAAATAGGACAGGACGGGCGAATGGCGGGCTCACACCCCGGCCTCACCAATCTTCAGCGGTTGGAAGCCGAGAGCATTCACATTCTGCGCGAAGTCGTCGCGGAGTGTGAACGGCCTGTGATGCTGTATTCCATCGGCAAGGACAGCGCCGTGATGCTGCACCTTGCGATGAAGGCATTCTACCCCGCCAAACCACCCTTCCCGCTACTTCATGTGGATACCACATGGAAGTTCAAAGAAATGATCGCGTTCCGCGACCAACGAGTGCGCGAGCTTGGCTTGGAACTTCTCGTTCACACAAACGCGGAAGGGATCGCGCAAGGCATCGGCCCCTTCACGCATGGATCATCCGTCCATACGGACGTGATGAAAACTCAAGGTCTCAAACAGGCGCTGGATAAATGGCAATTTGACGCAGCTTTCGGCGGCGCGCGTCGGGACGAAGAAAAATCCCGCGCCAAGGAACGTGTTTTCTCGTTCCGCAGCGGGCAGCACCGCTGGGACCCGCGCGAACAGCGCCCCGAACTTTGGCGTTTGTACAATACCCGCGTTCATAGAGGCGAAAGCATCCGCGTCTTCCCTCTGTCCAACTGGACGGAACTCGACGTCTGGCAATACATCTATCAAGAAAATATTCCGATCGTTCCGCTCTACTTCGCCAAGGAAAGGCCTGTCGTAAAACGCGACCGCGCATTAATCATGGTGGATGATGCGCGCATGCCGCTTCACACCGGCGAGAAACCTGAGTTCAGGAAAGTCCGTTTCCGGACGTTGGGTTGCTACCCTCTGACCGGCGCCATCGAAAGCGAGGCAGACACTTTGCCCGCGATTATCGGAGAAATGCTGGCGGCAACGACATCTGAGCGCCAAGGGCGCATGATCGATCACGATAGCGCCGCGTCCATGGAGAAGAAAAAGCAAGAGGGCTATTTCTGATGGCCCCGGCCAATATGGAACAAAATGTCGAAGAGCAGCTGCGGGCGCACCGCCGCAAGGACCTTTTGAGGTTCATCACCTGCGGAAGCGTGGATGACGGAAAGTCGACCCTGATTGGCCGCCTGCTTTACGATTCCAAGATGGTTTTCGAAGATCAGCTTTCGACGCTCGAACAGGATTCGAAAACCGTGGGCACGCAGGGCGGCGCGTTGGATTTCGCGCTTCTCATGGATGGTCTCGCCGCCGAGCGCGAACAGGGCATCACCATCGATGTCGCGTACCGGTTCTTTTCGACCGCCAGACGAGCCTTCATCGTCGCCGACACGCCCGGCCACGAACAATATACACGCAACATGATCACCGGCGCGTCGACCGCAAATCTCGCCGTGATCCTGGTGGACGCCAGAAAGGGCATCCTCACGCAGACCCGGCGCCACGCCTTCCTTGTTTCGTTGATGGGAATTCGTAAAGTCGTGCTCGCGATCAACAAGATGGATTTGGTCGATTACGATCAAGCCACCTTCGGCCGGATTTGTGCGGAGTTCACGGCGTTTGGGCGCCAGATCAATCTCGACGCAGTGACTGCGATTCCGTTGTCGGCCCTAAAGGGCGACAACGTCACCGCGCGCACCTCTACGATGGATTGGTATGAAGGCCAGACGCTTATCGAGCACCTCGAAAACGTCGAGACGATAGATCAGTCTCGGAGCGCGCCGTTCCGCTTGTGCGTACAGTGGGTGAATAGGCCCGACCTCAATTTCCGTGGGTTCTCCGGAACCATCGCGAGCGGCGAAATATATTCGGGCGATACGGTGCGAGTCTTGCCGTCCGGCAAGGAGGCGCGCGTCGCGCGCGTGGTGACTTACGACGGGGATCTTGCGCACGCGGTCGCGGGGCAATCCGTCACCCTTACCCTGGACCATGAAATCGATATCGCGCGCGGCGACGTTCTGGCCTCGCCGCTGGATCCGCCGGCTATCGCGGATCAATTCAATACGACGCTGATATGGATGAGCGAAGAACCGCTTCTGCCGGGGCGGTCTTACCTCGTGAAAATCGGAACGAAGGCGGTGACCGGCACGGTCACGAGCATCCGGCACAAAATAAACGTCAATACGCTTGAACAACTGGCTGCGAAGACCTTAGCGCTAAATGAGATCGCGGTGGCTAACATTCAGTTGGCACAGCAAATCACGTTCGACCCGTACGAGAAGAACCACGAAACGGGCGGTTTTATCCTCATCGACCGGATAACCAACGCTACGGTCGGCGCAGGCTTGATACGCTTTGCGTTACGGCGCTCGAAGAATATCCATTGGCAAGCGGTCGAGGTCGACAAATCCGCGCGCGCCAACCACAAGCATCAGAAAGCTTGCGTCTTGTGGTTCACGGGCCTTTCGGGCGCAGGCAAGTCCACCGTCGCGAATGCATTGGAGAAGAAGCTTTTTGCCCTGGGCCGCCATACCTACCTCCTCGACGGCGACAATGTACGTCACGGCCTCAACCGCGATCTCGGGTTCACCGATGCGGACAGGGTGGAAAACATCCGGCGCGTCGCTGAAGTTTCTAAATTGATGGTCGACGCCGGCCTAATCGTACTTGTTTCATTCATCTCGCCGTTCCGCGCCGAACGCGAACTCGCCCGTAACCTGCTTCAACCGGACGAGTTTTTCGAAGTATTCGTCGATACGCCTCTGGACGAGGCCGAAAGGCGCGATCCCAAAGGACTTTATAAAAAAGCCCGCCGTGGCGAGATCCGCAATTTCACCGGAATCGATTCGCCTTATGAGGCACCACACAACCCGGAATTCCGCATCGACACAACGCATGTGTCCGCCGAAGAAGCGGCGGATCTCATTTTGCGCTTGTTGAACGAACGCGGAATGTTGGGCGGGCAGGCGTAAGCCGACCGGACGTCTAGAAACGCTACAAGTCGGCTTACGAGCGTACATTTCATATCCGCAAGGCCCTATAGCCTCCGCCAAGCGAGCGGCGCTTGGAGGCGAGAGACGTCAGATCCGCCGTCGCCTAGGCATTGGGGTCGGTGTAAACCGCCTTCGTGACGCGCTGTTCAAGCGTCCAAGCTTCCGCCCGCGCATCGCGTAAGGCGATGTCTTCGTCGCATGCAGGACATACGGCGCTTGCGCCATATATGTGAGGAGATCACCGTGGACCGCCTCAAAGTAAATCTCACGGTCCCGCCTCGCATCAGGTGCGCACAGACCGCCGGCGCCGATATAGGGGTTCTTATCCGGCCACCCAATCCGCCAGCGGGCGAAGCTTGTTCTCGGAAATAAAAAAAGCCGGGAACCCGGCTTTAAGAGGCAATTTCGCGCCTTGCCCGGGTGACCGGACAAGGCGCGCATCGCAAAGAAAACCGTATTAGACGGCTTCCTTGAGTTCCTTGGCAGCGCGGAAAGCGACTTTCTTGCTGGCCTTAATCTTGATCTGTTCGCCGGTCGCCGGGTTACGGCCCATGCGAGCAGGACGCTTACGGACCTGCAGCACGCCGAAACCGCCGATACGGATCTTGTCACCTTTCTTGAGATGCTTCGTGAGCAGACCCACGAGGTCTCCGAGGATCTCACCCGAAACTTTCTTCGACAGTTCATGCTTGTCGGCGAGCGTCGCCGCCAGATGCTTCAACGTGACAACCGCAGGCTTATCGGACGATGTGGCCATTTTTCCACCCCTGAATTGTTGATCGGCAAACCCCGACGGACGCCTTATTTATAAGGGTAACAGCGCCGTCTTGATTGCACTCTTATCGCAGGTGCTGGGGCCACGCAAGCGCAAGGACCAGTGTTTAACGCGTATTTTGCGACATTTTTTACAGGTCATGCGCGCGATACGCCTTGCCTTTCGATGCAAACTGCATCGCGCTGGCGCATTCATGAGTCGCGGTGCGTCATGTGAACCTGATGAAACGCATGGCCAAGCGCGCGGTTGCGTCCCCGTCAAACCGATGTCGCAGAGAAGTGCGGGTTTGCCGAGTACGCGAAAAAAAGTAGCGCGGAGTTTTACGTCAGTCGCAGCGCAGCGCGTGGCACGCGCCGGGAGACCGATTTAAAGCGTGGTCGCATGTGCGCTATCTACGCATACAACGGCGGCCAGATCTTCGCAGGGACCTCTATTTTACCCAGTTTTATTGGGTTTTTTGCGCTCATTCGGCCTCAACCGGGGTGCCTAGACGCGATTTCAACAAGCAGTTTGCGCGTACGGAGTGATGTATTTCGTGCGCGTCTCTCGGACCCGCGGATAGCGTGCGGACAAAAGGCATCAATTGTTCTGACGCCGCTGTGGTCGCTCCTATGTAGGCCGCAACATAACGCTAGTCCGCAGACGTCCCGGGCGCGCGGCGTGAACCGCCTGACCCGGAACGGCGCGCGGACGGCTCGTGGATTCGTCACAAGCACCGACGATGGTTTCAACACGCATCGGAGTTATGCACAGGGCCATGCGGCGGGGCTCCCGTTCTCTAAATCGCGGATATGCGCCTGTGGAAAACTCATGCGGGAACGGCAAAGGGCCCTCCTGGTGCGCGCGAAACTCGAATCCAGCGTGGATTTCGGCGGCGCCCCTGACGGCGTGGGCGCAACCTTAGAAACACAGGAGGAGGACCTCGGCCGCGAACGCGCGGAAGGTCTCGTTGTATTTGCCGAAGTTTAACACGTACGCCGAGAAGCCAACTGAGGGACCACCCGGAACAGCATGACCGGCACGGTGCCTAGGGTCGGCAACGCTATCGGGGCGGCGCCGATTCGCCGCGAAGAGCGGTATAGAAAAGCCAGATCTGCCAAAACAACCGCAGCGGGCGGAGGAAAAGGACAAGCCCGTCAAGCCTAGCGGGGGCTTCATTTTATCCACAGCAGCCAGAGGCCTGCCGAGGCGCGCTATCCCCGCAATGATCACGACGACCGCAGCGAGAGTGAAGGCCGATGCTATTAAACTAACCGCAATCAAACGGCGCCTTTCGGCCTTCTCATAGGCGATATTCACGGCCGCCAACAGCGTCATGACGGTGCGCGAAGTACTCCAGAGGAACAGGGTCAGCCTGATCGCGAAGCCGAATCCAAGCTTCATATCCTCGCCCGAGGTGAACTCGCGGACCTGATCGGAAAGGCGTTGGCGGGCGTTCCGCGCCAGGACAGGCCGTACGAATTGAGAGGCTCGCGGATTGTTTGCGGATTCGCGAGCCGCCCCTAGAGCGAAACTATTGCATCAGCGGCGGGAAAAATTACCACACGGGCATAGAAGCCCACCCCCGCGGAAACAAGAGGAAGGTCTTCCTCCTTGACCTCCTTCCACACGGACGGGAGACGCTTCGCCACTTCTTGTGCAGAGTGCCAAAGGAGATGCCGGCGGCGCCTTCTCTTGCACCGGCAACTGCGTGGAGGCCGTGCAAAATCAACGCGTTGGATTTTACGTTGTTCCGAACTTTGGTTTGACACCTGTCAAAGCGTACGGGTCGAAGGTTCGTCACACCTAAGCCTCGGATTCGGCTGAGACAGAATATGAAATCTCTCTTCAACCTCGCGCGGTCTGCGAGCGTGCGACAGGAAGCCGCGCCGCGCGTCGAACTGATCGCGTACGAAACGTCCTATACGGTGAAAGCCGATATCCGGGAGCCCGGATTGGACGACGTTTCCATTTGGATCAAGGAGCGCGTTCTCACCATCACCAGCGAAGATCGCACCGGCTTCACCAAAGGTGCCGTCATGCTTCCCCGCCTCAACTTCTTCCGTTTGACTCTCGCGCTACCGGACGACGCCGATGAGACCGCGCTGTCTGTAGACTGCGCAGGCCGGGTCCTGCATCTCAGCTTCAATCGGCGTACAGCCTGAAATGTCGTCGAGCTATTTTATTGAAAAACATGAATATTTAATCTTAAATAAGAATGATTATTAATATTATTGCGAATCATTATTAATTGAGAATATGCTCTTCCGGTCCCGCAATCCGGCGGCGATCCTGATTGGAGAGCCTATGTCCCCTTCCGTCTCCTCGCGCCGCCTCTGTGCGCTCAACACCTCCGAACTTTTCATCCTCTGCTCGATCCGTTTGATCATGCAGGCGCGGCGCGCCGGTGACGCCATTGAGCCTCTGTGCCGCGAAGGCTTCGACGCGGCACATCTGACGATAGCTCACGCCCTGCATCTGTCCGCCGCTCTGTGCATCATGGAAACGGCCTCGGGCCGGTCGCTGGATGTGCACAACATCCGCTGCTCTGAAATCGGGGAGGACGAGGAACTTGTGCTCCAGATCCTGCTGCTGCTCCAGCATGAGAACGAGTTCGGCGCCCGGCGGGTGCTGTGGCGTATGTTGCCGCCCGCGGCATCCCGCGCCGTTCTTAGCCATCTAGATGAAGTGGCGATCGGGATGGTTCGGGCAGGTCTGCATCTGCCGCAAATGCCCTACGCACTGCAGCCGTGTCCGGCGGAAGCCTTGGCGGCACGCCGGCTTGGCATCACGCCGGAACGTGAGCCGGTCGAGAGTTTCTGGCTGAACTGACGGCCTGGAATTCTTCTAACTGCTATGGGATGGTGAGCAATCGGCATCTCCGCGGGACGCGTGTCGATAAGGATTAGGGGATCGACCCGCCTGTTCATGACGATGATCCGTTCATACTCTCGGCCTTACGCGGCCGGCCTCATCACGCTTATTGCGGCTACCACGAGCCTCGCCACCGCTCAGGCGCAGAATGCGGCCGTCGCACCGCCGCCGCCGTCGCGGGATGCGGACTCGCCGCCACCGACGCCTTTCGTTCTCAGTGAACACTGGTTCATGGGTGTGACCGGCCAACTCGAGAGCCGCGCCCATAAGGATGCCGATCTCGAGTCCAGCGTCGAAGGCGACGTCGCTAATATCAAGCCGGGCGTGAAAATCGCCTTCCTTTATGAGGTGCCCGGCAGCTTCCGGTTCTTTTCCGCCACGAAGATCAATCGTGATCTTGTCGTGAATGAGGGCGCTAACCCCGAGCACCGCGAGCTCTTGGCCGAACTTGATGAGTTCTATGCGCGATGGATTCCTTTCCAGAACGGCATCGTCTCGGTGGGCCGCTCGCGCATGAACGATCCACGCAACTGGCTGTTCGCCAGCTCGGACGACATGAATGATAACGTCCAGCTTCAATACCGCGACGACACCGACTTTTTCCAAGTCGTCGCAGCCGCGCGCGATCTGCTTCCGAGCAATCTGTTCGAGCCGTCCGATCAGCATCGCAGCCTGAACTACGCCGCGACCTTCGAGCATAACTTTCCAAACGGTATGCGCGGCGGCGGTTTCCTCTTGCTACAGAACCGCAAAGGCGAAGGCGACGGTGTGGATCGCACCTATTTCGGCGTCCGCTCGCGCGGCACCGTCGCCGGTCATATCGACTATTGGACCGATACCGTCGTGCTACGCGGCGCGGCGGGCACGACCCCCATGCGCTCCTACGCCTTCGATGTCGGCATCATCTACAAATTCCTGGACGCACTGCAGCTCCATCTCGTCGGCAGCTACGCCTACGGATCAGGAGATGGAAATGCCGGGGATGGCGTCGACCACCGCTTCCGGCAGACCGGGATCCAAGAGAACCGCTATCAGTACGGCGGTGTGAGCCGCTTCAAGTATTACGGCGAATCCCTGAACCCGGAACTCAGCAACTTGGCCGTTGCAACGACTGCTGTCGGCTTCAAGCCGAGCACGCTCAGCTCCGTCGATTTGGTGGCGCATCACTATGAGCTGGCGCATGCGAACGGTGGCCTAATCGCCGGACGTTTGAACCGTCAACCAACCGGCGCGTCGCACAACGCGGGCAATGCGCTCGACCTGGTGGCCGGCTATCGCGACCGGACGGCAGTGGAGTTAGAGTTTTTTGGGGGATGGTTCATGCCAGGACCCGCTTTTGGCGCCCACCGAACCGACAGTGTCTACGGGATGTTTAAGTTAAAGTACAACTTGAGCCCCTGACATCTACCCCACCGCCGTTCTAGGATCGTGCGATTACAGAACCCTGGGGGGCTTATGACTCACTTTCTGGTTACCGAAGAAAAACCCGACGGCTACAAGCTCGAGGACATCCTTGGCCTGGTGCGCAAGGACATGCTCACACGCGCGCTGAAGATCGCCGATGACACGCGGCCGGAGGCGCATCACGTCATGCGCAACAACATGAAAATCCTCGGCCTTCTGAGCGAAGCCATGGCGCTCGCCGAGGATTCAACGCGCATTCTCGACAAGGCCTTCGGCACCAACGCGAAGGGCGGCCCGCCGCGGATCGGCAAGGCCTAACGGTCTATCGAAAAAGGGGGAAGCGCCGTGTTCAAGACAGGATCCATCTTAAGTCTCATTGCACTGGCGCTTCTCACAGCGCCGGCCGAAGCCGCGACGAAGGCCATCAAGTTCGGCAAGCTCGTCGACGGTTCCGGCCACGTTCAAGAGAACGTCACGGTCATCGTCACAGACAACAAGATCACAGGCGTTTCAACCGCCGCGCCGCCGGCCGGCGCCGAGGTGATCGATCTCTCGCGCTATACCGGCATTCCCGGCCTCATCGACGCGCACACGCACCTGACGTACGGACCTGATCCCCTGCTTCGCGGCGGCCGCTCGAACGCCGTCAATATGGTGCTGGGCCAGGACGCACTGATGAAGACGCTGGAAACCGGCGTCACGACCGTACGCGACATGAATGCGTCCGAGTACATGGACATCTCCATGCGCGACCTGATCAACATGGGCCGCTGGACGGGCCCGCGCATGTTCGTCGTCGGCTGCGGCCTGCGCGCGACGCGCAGCCGCTATAACCCGGCCGGCAACGTCCTTGGCTGCGGGGAAGGCAACGGGCCGGACGAATTCGCGCGCGCCGCGCGTCAACAAGTGGCCGCCGGCGCGGACTGGATCAAGATCTTCGGCTCGACCGGCAGCGGCGAGGACGTCACCGGTTTCCAGACCGTCACCTATGAAGAGATGCAGGCGGCGGTCGACGTCGCCCATGCCATGGGCAAGCGCATCGCGATCCACAGTTACGGGCCGACCGGTGTACATGATGCCGTGCGCGCGGGCGCGGATTCGGTGGAACACGGCGCGGACCTCGACGACGCGACCATTGCTGAAATGGCCAGGAAAAAGATCTTCTTCGTCCCGACCATCGATCACAACCGGTACTACTTTGATAACGCCGAGCGCTTCCGTTATCAGCCGGGGGCGAAGGAAAACCTTACCAACTATATCGAACGGAACCTGGAGGCGACCCGCAAGGCCCACAAAGCCGGCGTCCAGATCGTCATGGGATCCGATGCGATCTACGACATGTTCGGCCAGAACACGCGCGAGCTGGGATGGTTCGTAAAGGCCGGTATGACGCCAGCGCAAGCGCTCGCCTCCGCCACCACGACCGCCGCACGCATGATGAATATGGAAAAGCAGATCGGCAGCGTCGCTCCGGGGTACTTCGCCGACATTGTCGCCGTGGAAGGGGATCCCCTGAAGGATATCGGCGTCGTCATCAACAACGTGCGTTGGGTGATGAAAGACGGCGCCGTGGTGGTCGATAAAAGAAGCAAGTGACCTGCGACGCTTGAGCGCTGAAAATCGTGGTGGGTAGCCAAGCCGCGCTCTTTCGCGTGGTTTTTCAATGCCCGTGTTTGCGCGACACTCGTCTACGCGACACGAAGATCACTTTCGCAAACCGGCTCAATGAGTTGCCGTGAAAAACACGCGCGCGACACAAAGCGACAGTTTCCGATTCCTGCTGTACGGCGAAGGACTTGAGTGTCGCGTGGTTTACGCGACACTCGCGCAGCTTACTTCGCGGGCGCGTCCGGCGGATACTTGATCCCGAGTTGTTCCAGATACGTCCCGTACTTGCTCGGGTCGTAATAGAACTTCTCCATCTGCGGGCGCAGGAGCGACATGCGTTCCTTGTTGAGATGGATCGCGGGCTTATCGCTCGCGACCAGCACCGGCGCGTATTTTTCGTCCTTGGTCTGGACGTCCTTGAAGTAGGCCTTGGCGCTGGCGACCAGCGACGGCGTGGTGGCGATATCGAGGATGGTAAGCGCCAGCGCCTGCGCGCCGACGAGCGCGCCCTTATGGGCAATCGGGGTCGTCATGGCCATAGCCGCCGTGACGTGATGTCCCGTGGTGTTGGGCACGTTGGCGGGATAACGCATGGTGATGGTCGGCACGGTCCACATGATGTCGCCGATGTCGTCGGAGCCCCCGCCGTTCGACGGACCGCGGCTTTCCGGCGTGGAAATCTTCTCGACCTCGGTCTTCAGGGGCTGCAATTTAAAACCGTTGGCTTCCTGCACCTGCTTGGCGAAAGCCTGGTCTTCTGCGGTCCACTTCGGCATACCGACGCGCACCATGTTCTGGTGCGCGGCTTCCGCCAGCGGACGATTACCCCAATTCGGCGCGGCGTAGCCCAGCACTTGGCGGGTGACGGTTGTCCCCGTGGCCTTGGCGGCGGCCTCCGAAATCTCGTTGCCGAGGTCGTAGAGGTCCTGGATCTGCTTGAACGTGCGTTCGCGGAAGTAATACCAAACCGCCGCTTCGCCCGGCACGACGTTCGGCTGATCACCCCCGTTGCTGATGATGTAGTGGGAGCGCTGCGTCACCGGCAGATGCTCGCGGCGCATGTTCCAGGCGATGTTCATCAGCTCCACGCCGTCGAGCGCACTGCGCCCGAGCCACGGCGCGCCGGCGGCATGCGCGGTTTTGCCGTGGAAGCGGTATTCCACCGACACGAGGCCGGTATTACCGAGGTCACCCCAGCCGACACTGAAGTCGGAGGAAACGTGGGTAAAGATGGACGCGTCCACGTCCTTGAACAGGCCTTCCTTTACATAGAAGGCTTTGGTCGCGAGCAGTTCTTCCGCGACCCCCGGCCAGATCATCAGACGGGCCTTGATGTTGTTCTTGATCATCACATCGCGCGCGGCGAGCGCGGCGGCGACGACCAGCGGCAT
>Ga0102832_1001979_pt1 | contig 13661 bp, 13 predicted proteins | sample EBPBio282013_DNA_FD_88942 | JGI IMG/M metagenome (GOLD analysis project Ga0102832, IMG submission 88942) | Wastewater treatment Type I Accumulibacter community from EBPR Bioreactor in Madison, WI, USA - Reactor 2_5/28/2013_ DNA (Illumina Assembly) | ecosystem: Engineered > Bioreactor > EBPR >...
ACCTTCACCATCAACATGGACGTAAACGACCCCCTGCTTTGGGAACCGGAAACGCCACATCTCTATGAGGTTGATCTGACATTGAAAGCTACGGGTAACACGCCGGATGTGCTGCATACCTATTTCGGGATGCGGCGTATCGAAGTCAGCGGGAATAATGTGCTGCTCAACGGGCATCCGGTTTACCTGCGGTCGGCGCTGGTGCAGGGCTATTGGCCGGATGGGCTGTACACCGCGCCGAGCGATGCGGCGTTTCAGACGGACATTAACTTAGCCAAGCAGTTCGGATTTAACGGCCTGCGGATGCACCTCAAGATTGAAGACCCGCGCTGGGTGTATTGGGCGGATAAGCTCGGTATGCTGCTGTGGAACGATGTGCCGTGTCCGGTGGATTTTACGCCGCTGGCGCAGGAACGCCTGACGAACGATCTACAAGCGATGATTGAGCGGGACTACAACCACCCGTCAATCGTGATCTGGGGGCCATATAACGAGTCGTGGGGGTTGGAATTTCGCAGTCAGAGCGATATACAGATTTACCTGAGCGACCTCTATGACCAGATTAAGGCGTGGGACCCGACACGACTGGTTGTGGATAATTCGGGCTGGCGGCACGTCAAAACGGATATTGCGGACTCACACAAGTACACCGCCAACGCATTTGAGTGGAGCGATTACCTGACGCAGCTCGAAACCGCGCCGATGTCGGTGAATGTGCTTGGTCATCCCTTCTATGCCGAAGGTCAGCAGTACAGCGGCGAACCGCTCATGGTCAGCGAGTATGGCACCGGCTGGGGTGAGGAGCGCCCGATTGACTTCCAATGGCAGACGGTTGAGATCCGCCGTCATGGGGGGTTGGTCGGTTATACTTACACCGAGCTGTACGATGTCGAACATGAACTGGGTGGACTGGCACGTTATGACCGCACGATCAAAGAAGTTACCTTTGATTACGCGACGGTCAACAGCGCGGATTTTGTCGGGCTGGATTATCAGGGGAATGTGATCGTCAAAACCGAGCAGGTCATTGAAGTGCCGATCTTCGTCAGCCTGTACGGACAGCCAGCCCTATCGAAGGCAGTGGTCGAGTGGCGGCTTGAGCGCATCACCGGGGAGGCTGGGATATTGGAAACGGGCAGCTACGGCACACTGACGTTGACACCATACAGCGTCAACCATCTGGAACCGCTCGTGATAACCATGCCGAAAGACAAAGGATCGGTGCGCTTGACGGTTGAGGTGCGCGATGCTGACGGGACGCTGCGGGCTTTCAACACACTCGCGCTAGGCGCGTTCTAGGGCGTAAGTTTACACCTTGGCGTATAAGCGACCGCCGAACTCCTGCACCAATTTGTCATCGAGGTCGTCGGCATAGCTGGCGACCAAGTTGATGATCGTGTTGGCTTCGCTGCCATCCAGCCCTTCCAACGGGCGCTCATTGAACACATAGACCACATCGAGGTACACGCCCAACGCTGCATTCGTCAGTTGGAGATTGAGTTCGAGCAAGCGGCGGTAGAGCGGCAGCAAGCCGTTGATGGGCAGGTGCATGATGGGCGAGAGCACTTGTAAGTAGCCTACGCCGTCCTGCTGCGACACGAAAATCTCGATCACGGCGGAGTTGCGCTGGAAGCTCCAACCGAAGCCGGTTTCCGTCCGCATTCGCGCCCGCACCGGATCAATGCCGACACTGGTCAGGATTTGCTCAATCGTCCCCGCGTACACTTCGAGCGCGTTCTCGCCGGTCGCGCGGTTACGTCCTCTAAAATTCAACATGACATCTGCCTCCCGTCGTTAGCCCAAACCCAAGCCCGTTATTGATGCGGATGACCCGTTTAAAAAGCCGCTTTAAATCGAGTAAGGCGGAATGGTCTGAGACCATTCCCTACGAAAAGACAATATGTGTGGTCAGTAATGCGGATGAGGCGTGCCTCATCCCTACAATACGACACCCTCTTTTAAACACTCGCTCAGAGCAGCGCCTTGAGGTCGAGGGCGATAAATGCACCGAGCAGCGCCCAGGCCGTTACCGCGACAAACAGATACTGCCATTTGTGGCGGTAGTTAATCTGCCAAAAGCGGCGGAGGCTGAACAGGATGAGGACAACCGCCACCAGATTAATCGCCAGTGTGATCGGCACAGCCACCTCCGCCGCGATGCCAATTAAGGGCAGGATGAACGGCAGTACCACATACTGCAAAATGCAGCGCACGCCGGAAACCAGCAGCGAAAAACCAAATGCCTGTTCCGCCCGCGCCGCGCTGGCAGGTCGTTCAGCAGCCGGTGACTGCGTATCCACAAAGAGTAAGCGACCGATCAGGCGGTCAGGCCATGTTCGTACAGCATCCATAAGCGTTTACTACCTGCAATTTGTTACCTTTGTCACAAAGTTTAGCATCCAGCACTGAAGATGCCAAGCGCATAATGCTAAATGCCTTAGTCCTGCAAAATTAAGTGTATTCGAGGAGGCTTTCCAAGTTGGCCTTTACCGCGCCCCACTCGCTGTCGAGTATGCGGAACCATGCTGTGTCGCGGTTGTAGCCTTTGACGATGAAGTGCGCTTCTTGAATGCCCTCGAACTTGAAGCCCATCCGCAGTGCGGCGCGGCGCGAGCGTTCGTTGAGCGCGTTGCACTTCCATTCCAGCCGCCGGTAGCCGAGGTCGAAGGCGTGTTTGAGCATCAAGTAGGTGGCTTCCAAGTTGGCTTTAGTACGCTGGGCAATCGGGCTGTACCAGATGCTGCCGAGTTCAACCTTGAGGTGTTCGGGGAAATTGTTCATGTAGGTAGCGACCCCGACCGGATAGTTCAATTCGCGGTCGATGGTGCAGAAGGCGAGGCCGTTGGGCGCATCGACTGACGCACGCAGATAGTCACGCATTTCGTCGGGGTTGGCGAACGGGCCGCCGTTCATGTAGCGCCAAATGAGCGACTCGGCATCATACGCGCCGACGGAACGGTTGCCGATGGTCAGCGGTGAGCCGTTGGAGATGGCGTACAGGATTTCGGTATGGGCTTCCAAATCGAGGGGAATGAGGCGGATATAACGGCCTTCGAGCATCACGGGGGTGACTTTTGTGGGCAGGTTTTTGCGGCGTTCCAGCACATCCGGCGGCAGGGGTGGCGGTAACGGCTGCGGTTGAAAATCCATCATTCGATCCTTGAGTAGATAACCGGAATAATGAGGAGATTATACTCAGCCTTGCCCAACTGCGGGAATCAAAAGGGCGACTGTGCAGCCGCCCTCGAGGTTGATCCCAATTGCCGTTGTTGACTAGTTAACTTAGACGATTTCCACCCAGTCGCCGTTCGCGGTACGGGCGTAACGCGGGGCATCACTGTCGTCACGCTTTGGCTTCTCGTCCGCGTCCTGTTCGTCGTGCCAGCCGTGCTTGCGCTTCTCGCTCCAGTGGTTTTCCCAGTTCCAGTGCTGGTTCCAAAACTCGCCGCGCCCGTCATGGAAGCGCCCCATGCCGCGCCGACCGCCGAAACCGCCACGTCCACCAAATCCACCTCGCATCATGGTCTTTACTCCCATAAAGATAACGCCCAGTACGATTAACGGAAACAGGAACTTAAACAGGCCGAAGAACACGAAACCGGCCAGCAGCAGCGCGGGGAAGAAGAACATCGGGTGCGGGCCGCGCCCCCAACCACCCCGGTAGCCCCAGTCGCCACGATAACTATTCATGCGATACATTTTGTCCATCTCCTATGGTGTTAGACATTGTTCTTTTATACGCGGGGATGCGCTGTAGGTATCAGCAGATGCGGCAAAACTAGCCAAAAGGGTAGCTCGTGGCTGCATCATCTAGACTTTGGTTGGGAAAAGGTTGCGCTAGCGCGGGCGGCGCATTCCACGCTCGGAGAGAATGCCCACGATGGCGATGACGATGCCACCACCGCAGCAGCACAGCAGGACGTTCTGCCCCAACTGCGACGAGAAGAAGGCATACAGCACAGCCATAATGAGCAGCACGAGGATCACCCAGCCGATGATGCGGGTGTTGCGCGATAGATTGTTCAAGCGGTTAAATTGGTTCATAGAGATAATGCAAACCCCCACCCTAACCCTCCCCCGTAGTAACAGGGGAGGGAATAAGGCAGGTTAATTACTGTTTTACTCGACCTGAACCTTGACCTTGGTTTTGCCCGTGGTCGAAGGCTTGTCGTCATCGTCGCTCTTGGCGGCTTCGGCGGCATCCTGCACGCGGGTGGTCGCCTTTTCGATTTCGCCGATGGCGGCATCGACCAGCACTTGGAAGCTCTTGATGAACTCTTTGCTCGCCGAGGTGCCGTGTTCGCGGAAGCCTTCCGGCAGCAGGGCTTCGAGTGCCTTACCGGTGTGTTCCAACGCACGGCGCTGGTGATAGATAAACGATTCCACCGGGTTCTTCGGATTATCTTCCGCCGATGGTTCAGTTTCCGGGTTGGGGTTGTATTGTTCGTTGTCTGACATTTTCCTGATCTCCTGATTACAATTTGTTACACTATACTATACGCAGGGCATCAGCAAAAGTCGCATTATGGGGCAGCGGTTTCATAAATGTTGTATATGAATTGCTGCCCTTCGCTCAACCGCCCCTATTCCTTCGTACCACCGATGGTCACATTATCGACGCGCAGGGTTGGCGCACCGATGGAGCCGAACATTGGCACGAAATGGAGATCACTGCCGACCTGCGTAATGTTATTCAGGAAGTCGCCCAATGTGGTGGCGACCGTTACGCCGCCGACCGGCCCAACAATCTTGCCGTTCTCAATCCACAGGCCGTTCGCGCCCATCGAGCAGTCGCCCGTCACAGGGTCAATGCCGCCGGTTTGCATGACGCTGAGGACATACAAGCCTTTATCGACACCCGCGATAATTTCGTCTTTCGAGACGTTCCCCGGCTGCATGTAGAAGTTGCTTGGCCCCATCACCGGCAGGCTGCGGTGTCCGGCGCGTTGGGCATTACCGGTTGACTGCACGCCAGCCTTCGCCGCCGAGTAGCTGTCGTAGGTTAGATTTTGCAGCATCCCTTCGTCCACGAGGCGGGTAGCGGAAGTCGGCACACCCTCGGCATCGAAGGGTGCGGAGGCCAAACCGCGCTTGAGCTTGCCATTATCCATCAGCGTGACCATATCGTTGCCAATCTGCTGCCCCATCTTGTCCATCAAGAAAGAACGTTTCTTTTGCCACGCATCCGCCGAGAGCGCCGAGGCGAGCGTACCCAAAATTTCCGCGCCGACGAAATAGTCAAACACGACCGTGCCAACCTGCGTGGGTACGGGCTTACCACCGAGCATACTCACGGCTTTTTCGGCGGCTTCGTCACCAATAGCCTTTGCGTCCAAATCGCCAAAATAGTTGGACGCGCCCATACCGAAGGCGTTGGTCATCTCGCCGTCCTCGCCGCGTGCAATCGCCATCAACATCGAGTAGGCGGTGGTGCGCCCGTACTGCCCCGCAAAGCCGTTTGAGTTGGCGAGATAGAAATGGCTCACCGCGTCACCATATTGGCAGAACTCGGCCAAGATCACACGGGGGTCATAATCCAGCGCACTTTGCTCAACCGCCTTCAAGAAAGCGATTTTATCCGAGGTTGGTACGCTGGCAAGTTTGTCGTCCCAAATTTCCAAGTCCTCAACGGAAAATGCGCGGGCATCCGGCAGCTTGCGGTACTCATCAGCGGTCGCCACTTTCGAGAGTTCGAGGGCGGTGCGCCATGTTTGCTCAATACCATCGTCAGAAAAGTCAGAGGTATAAGCATAACCCGTGCGCCCGCCGTCAATCACGCGCACACCGAGGCCACGCGCGTTGGACTGCGAAAGCTGCTCGACCTCACCTTTGCTCACCTTGATCTGGGTTTCGCTGTCCTGCGTAATCACCGCTTCGGCTTCCACGTTATTCGCGGCAGCGCGTTTAACGACTTCCTTCGCCAATTCCATATAATCGGTCATGTGATTTGCTCCTTAGAAATCAACCCTCACCCCTAGCCCCTCTCCCTCATGGCGAGGGGATTTAGTTGGTCGAGGTTATAAGTGAAAGGCTAGAAAAATCGTTAATTCGCAGCGGAATCGTCGGTACCGCCAACGGTCGCGATGGGGATGCGGATAGTGGGCTGTCCGACGCTGACACGCGCCGCCTGCCCCTTGCCGCACATGCCCATGCCGGGGTCGAGCGCCAAGTCGTTGCCGACCATATCAATCTGCATGAGCGTCTTTGGGCCGTTGCCGAACACGGTCGCCCCGCGAATGGGCGCGGTCAGCTTGCCGTCCTCGATCAAGTAGGCTTCGGTGGCGTTGAAGACGTAATCGCCGCGTGAAATATCGGCCTGACCACCCGCCATACCCTTGATGTAGATGCCCTTCTTGACCGACTCGATAATCTCCAGCGGATCATGTTCGCCCTGGTCGATAAAGGTGTTGGTCATGCGGGGCATCGGCATGTGGCGGTAGCTTTCGCGCCGTCCGTTGCCGGTGGATGCAGCACGCCCGACACGGCGGCATTCGACCTTATCCCACATATACTCGGTGAGGATGCCCTTGTCGATGAGCACCGTGCGCTGTGCGGGTGTGCCGTCATCGTCAAACTTCAACGAGCCGCGCCGCCCCGGTATCGTGCCGTCGTCAATAGCGGTGATGATCGGGTTGGCGATCTGCTCGCCGATTTTACCCGCATAGGCCGAGCTGCCCTTGGTGATGAAGTCGGCTTCCATCTGGTGACCACAAGCCTCATGGAACAGCACCCCTCCCCAACCGTTGCACATCACAACGGTCATATCGCCAGCGGGGCACGCCCGCGCATCCAGCATCCGCACCGCGCCTTCCGCCATACCGCGAATTTTGGCAAGCGCATCGTTGCGGTCGAACAGTTCGAGGCCGATGCGCCCGCCGAAGCCCTCACCCACGCGCTGCAAACGTCCGTCCTTCGCGGCGATTACTCCACCGCGAATCTCGGTGAAGGTGCGGTCGTCCTCGACTTGTACGCCTTCGGAGTTGAACAGCCACATGCGCCGCCGCAGTTCGAGGTAGCCCGCCTGCACCTGTACGACGTGTGGGCTGTAGGCACGGGCGGCCACGTCCATGCTGCTGAGGAGTGCGGCCTTATCCGCCACGTTCATGGTGTCAAATGTTTTCTCAATCGGGTATTCGAGCGGGCTTTTCTGCACCGTCAGGTCGATCACCTGTGTTTTACTGTTGCCACTGCCTGCCGAGGCCGCCGCGCGTGCCGCGTTCATCAGGCTGGCTTCATCGAGTTCGTCGGTATAGGCGTAGGTGACGAGGTTGCCGAAAAAGACGCGCACCCCTGCGCCGCGATCAGCACCCCGCACGGCTTGATCGAGCCGCGAGTCGTCCAGCCGCAACTGCAGCGACACCACGTCCTCAACATAAATTTCGGCTAAATCCGCGCCGGTTTTCAGCGCTTCCGCCAACACTTTTTGCGCCAGTTCTTTCGCAATCATGGCTGTTGATCTCTCCTTCTCATAAGTAGTACCTATTACCCCTCAATACGTTCGCACACCGGAAAAGGTTCGCTTCTCATTGTCGCGGACGACTTATGTATAATGCAGGGCTTTTGAAACAACTTCGTACATCATCGGACAACATCGTTTATTTCTTACCATAGGTATACTAGGTATAAGGACTAGGAGATTGAAACCATGAATGTCCATGAACTACTTGCCAATTATGAGAATTATCTCGACCAAATCGTTACATTGGAAGGCGTTTTAGTTGTAGAAGTCGGTGGCAATAAATCATGGTCTCTCATCGAAAATTATTCAACGCTTTCGGAAAGCAGAGAGAGATTGTGTCTGATACGCCCCAGTCATGATTCAATATTAGCTATGGGCTTTTCACAGACCCCCTCTGCTCATTCCAATATTCCTTATGACCCCACAAATTCTCTATTCAATTACAGGTTCTTCGATCAAGTAACAATGGTTGGTAGGCTCATAAAATCAGAATTATGTTTGGCTGGTTTCGCTCTTGAAATATACCAAGCGAAATTCTTTCGAGAACGGTATCAGTGCTATGCTGTTAACAGAGTGTTGGAACTACAAGAGATTGAAATGTCGCTCATGGAAGTAACTTCGTTGGATGATAATGTAGATGAATTGCTGCAATTACCGAACACGCCTGTCCGACTCAGTGGAGTTTTGGTGGGTAACTATCTCCTCGATTTGTTTTACGTAACTGATTTTGGTAGTGCACGAACATTAAAGAAAATACAAGACAAAACCGTTCAATCAAAGTCAATTTCAATTAACGACAAATTGTTTATTGAAAAATTAAAGCGAACAATTTCTGCCGGCGTTGGTACTGAACTGATGTATCTAGATCGCATACACCTTATTGGTGAGATAAAACAATCCAATCAGCCTGAATTTCCAGCCATCATAACCAATATTACTGAAGCAACTATGGCGGCTGGACTCACTATTTTCCATTTTACAAAAGAAACAGATTAGCTTGAACGGTTTAAGAAAAAAAGGTGAAGACAGATAACCCAGTGAAAACCACAGGATAGTAAAGTTCAAACTGGAAACGTTGATCTTAAATCCCCACCTGATTATTTCGTTCGCCAAAAGCTACCGACTAAAGACTATAGACTAACGACCCTCTAATACCCGCGCTTGCGGTTGAAGCGGTTGAGCAAAGGCTTATTCTCAAGGTAGCGCTGCAAGTTCTCGGCGAATAATCCAGCGGCCTTCTCGTGCAAACGGGCGCTGCTACCGGAGATGTGCGGCGTGATGATGACGTTATCGAGGTTCCACAGTGGGCTGGTCGAAGGCAGCGGTTCTTCCTTGAACACGTCGAGCGCCGCGCCGCCGATCTTCTTGCTGGACAGCGCCGTAATCATCGCGCCCTCGTCGATCACCGCCCCACGTGCCACGTTGACGATCACTGCCGTTTTCTTCATCGCCTTGAGTACGTTCTCGTCCACAATCGGCGGCGCACCCTCCACCAGCGGCGTGGTCACCACCAGCCAATCGCACAGCGGCACCATCGAAGCCAGCGCTTCCGGTGGGTACAACCGCGCGGGGATCGAGCCTTCAGGGTCACCTGTTCCCGGTTCGGTGTAGCCCTCGTGGTCGGTGGTGTCTTTGAGGTTGCGCTTGGTCGCTAAGACGGTCATGCCCAGTGCGGCGGCCATCCGTGCCAGCTCGCGCCCGATGCTGCCGTAACCGGCGATACCCAGCGTTTGCCCGCGCAGTTGGTAGGGCATAAACACTTCCTGCGGGCCCTTCGGCCACTCGGCTTTGGCTTGCAGCTTGAGCAGGTCAGGAATGCGGTAGGCAAAGGCCAGCATCATCGACAGGCAGTATTCGGCCATCTGTACGGCATGGATACCGCTGCCGGTCGTAATCTCCACGTCTTCGGCCTTCACAATCGGCAGTTTAATGATGCTGTCGACCCCCGCGAAGTGCGTTTGTACCCAGCGCAGACGCGGCGCTTGGGCGGGTTCGGGGAAGTGGCGCACGGTATACAGCACTTCGGTTTCCGGCCATACGGTATCCGGCACATTCGGGAAGTGCCGTTCGATATGCAAACGCGGCGAAATACCGCGCAGTTTTGCCATAATCTCATCCGAAAAATCCATTGCGACAACCACACGAATCGGCTGCTGGCTCATCTGTAATGCCTCCTGAATAATGACATGCTGATAATAGGCGCTTGTTATCCCCCGCGCAACTTGCCAATTGGCACTAAGCACCGGTCGACATGCCGTCTGAACTTCGTTAAACTAAACAGGCATCTTCGGGGTATTGATAAGTGCAAAATAATGTTCATCCAGATTTTGCGGCTTATGCACAATACCGTTATTCTTTTCAGAGTGCCTTTTAGTCCAGAGAGGAATGAGACGTTGAAAAAGATCGCCTTCATTTTGAGTTTACTTGTGGTATTCGGCGTGGCGAGCGTTCACGCACAAACCGAAGCTGATGCCGCCTACACCTGCCCCGCTACCGGCGGCACGCTGATCACCGCGATTGCCGATAACCCTGTCAGCCTGAATGGTATCTACGCCAACGACGGTATCTCCGGCGCGGTGCTGTCGTACCTGTTCAACCCGCTGACCCTCGGCGGCGAGAACTGGGGTAAGGAAATCACCGGCGACCTCGCCGAAAGCTGGTCGGTCAGTGAAGACGGCCTGACGTGGACGTTCAACCTGCATCAAGGGGTGAAGTTCAGCAACGGGCAGGAACTCACCGCTGCGGATGTCGTCTACACCTTCAACACCATCGAAACCTCGGAAGAAGATATTGCGCCCTTCCGCCCGCGTTTCTATCAAGGTGAGACCCCGATCAAGTTCGAAGCGGCTGATGACTACACTGTCGTCGCCACGCTGACCGAGCCGAACGCTTCGTTCTTCACCGACATCAGCGTACCGATCATCCCTAACAACTCGCTCGAAGGCCAAGACCTGCGTACCGGCGAATTCAACCGTGCGCCGATTGGCACCGGCCCCTTCAAGGTCACCGAGTGGATTACCGGCGAAAGCATTACGCTGGAAGCCAACGAAGAATACTTTAAGGGTCGCCCGTGCGTCGATAAGATCATCTTCCGCATCATCCCCGACCTCGACGCGCAGGTGAACGCGCTGCTCACGGGCGAACTGGATTTCTTGCTGAACGTCCTCGGTGCTTCGGTCGAACAGTTCAAGACCAACCCGGACTACACGGTCACCATCGCCGACTACGACAGCCTGTTCCAGATTTTCTTCAACAACGACCGTGATCAATTCAAGGACAAGCGCATTCGCCAAGCGCTGATGATCGCCATCGACCGTCAGGCATTGGTGGACAGCGTGCGTCAGGGTTACGGCGCGGTGCATCACTCGCACTTCGACTCCAGCGTGCCGTTCTACGCGGACGACAAGCAGGGTGGTTACGATTATGACCCCGTTCGCGCGGGCGAAATCTTGGATGAAGTCGGCATCAAGGATGTGGACGGTGACGGCATCCGTGACCTCGACAACAAGCCGTGGGTCATCAACTTGCTGTCGTTCCAAGAAGGCTTCCGTGATTACTTCACCTACGCCACCGTCGTCCAAGCCTACTGGCAAGACATCGGTATTCAGGTCGAACTGGAAACCCGCGATACCTCAACCCTGATTACCCAGTTGTACCAAGAACGCAAGCTGGACAAGCCGTTCGACGTGATGGTTTCCGGTTGGTCGGCGATTGGCCCCGAGCCGAACAGCTACGCCAACTTCTATGTCACCACGCCGGAACTTGGCCCGAACCTCGAAAACTACGAGAACTCGGAAGTCAACGAACTGTTCGCCAAAGCGCGTACTCTGACGGATAACGCCGAACGGATGGCGATTTACGAACAGATTGAAGCGATCCTATGGGAAGAACTACCCACGCTGCCGCTGTACCGCAACCAGAATCCGGTGGTCATCAGCAACCGATTCAGCGTTGAAGATGCCATCCTCGATCTGTCCATCGGCTCCGGCTTCCAACACCCGGAACGCATCTATCAGGTCGGTTCGTAATCATTAACCATGAAATTGGGTGAGACATACCTCACCCAATACGCATCAAGAAAATAATGCTTGAGGGTAATAAGTAATGGACAGCATGTATGCTGTCCCTACGAACAAGCAAATGTGTAGGGACGCGATCTATCGCGTCCTGCATAACACAAAATTATTTGATGCGTCATCCAAATGCCAATTAATACCTCGCAGGATATGAATGTCTCGCTATCTGATCCGTCGTCTGCTGCAAATGATTCCGCTGCTCTTGGGGATTTCGATTCTCGCGTTCCTCATCATCAAGGCCGCTCCCGGCGACCCGCTGGTCGTCTATATCGACCCCAATAAACCACCGCCGTCCGCCGAAGATATGAATCGACTGCGGGCGCGGCTCGGTTTAGATCAGCCGATTCCGGTGCAGTACATCCGCTGGCTGGGGAACGCCCTGCAAGGCGACCTCGGCTTCTCGATCACAGGCCGCCGCGCGGTACTGCTTGAGATCGGCGACCGGCTTCCGGCGACCATGCTGCTCGGCGTAAGTTCGCTTATCTTCGCGTTATTGTTTTCCGTACCCATCGCCCTCTTTTCCGCCATCAAGCGCTATACGTGGGGCGACTACCTCATCACCACTTTGTCCTTCATCGGCCTGAGTATGCCGGGGTTCTTCATCGCCCTGCTGCTCATGCAAATCTTCAGCGTCCAACTACGCTGGCTGCCTACCACGGGGATGCGGAACGTCCGCGAAAGTTACAAGGGTATCGAGGCGGCGATTGATATTGGCCTCCACTTAATCCTGCCGACCATCGCGCTGGCCTCCGCTTCGCTCGCGCGGTGGGTGCGCTACCAGCGTTCGAGCATCCTCGATGTGCTGGCGCAGGATTACATCCGCACCGCCCGTTCCAAAGGCATGAGCGAAGGCCGCATCTTGCGCGTCCATGCGCTGCGGAACGCCCTCACGCCGCTGGTCACACTGGTCGGCTTGTCGATCCCGCAGTTGGTTTCCGGCGCGTTTATCATCGAGTTTGTGTTTGGCTGGCCGGGGATGGGTTTGCTGGCGGTCAACGCCGCCCTCAAGCGCGATTTTCCGATCATCATGGGTGTCACCATGCTCTCTGCCTTGTTCATCGTCTTGGGGAACTTCTTCGCCGACCTTGCCTATCGCTTTATTGACCCGCGGATACGCTATGAGTGACACCATCAACCTGAATACATCCATCGTTCAACAAAGCCTGTGGCGCTCGACACTGCGCCAATTCCGCCGCCACCGCCTCGCCAGTGCCAGCCTCGCGCTGCTGGTGGTGTTCATCCTATTGGCGGTGTTTGCCAATGTCATCTCGCCCTATAACCCCAACGACATCGACCCGCGTGCGGCGGGTGTGACGCGCGGTTTCCCGCAGCAGCCGAGCATTGAGCATCCGTTTGGCACAGACGACCTCAACCGTGATATTTTCGCGCGGCTGTTGTACGGGATGCGCGTGTCGTTAGCCGTCGGCTTCTTAGCGATGTTCATCAGCATCGGCCTCGGTGTGACCATCGGCGCACTCGCGGGTTACACGGGCGGCTTGCTCGATAATATCCTGATGCGGCTGGTGGATATTTTTCTCTCCGTACCCAGCTTCATCCTGTTTCTAGCACTCAACAGCATCTTCGTGCCGAGCATCTGGACGGTCGTCCTCATCCTCAGCGCCTTTAGCTGGATGGATGTCGCCCGGTTGGTACGCGCCGAATTTTTGGCGATTAAAGAGCGCGAATTTGTCGTGGCTGCTCATGCCGTTGGCGCTGCACCGTTACGTATTATTCTCGTTCATCTGCTGCCAAACGCCCTCGCGCCGGTGCTGGTCGCGGCGACGCTGGCAATCCCCGCCGCCATCCTCAGCGAGTCGGCTTTGAGCTTCATCGGCCTCGGTGTGCCGCCGCCCAACGCCAGCCTCGGCAACCTGCTGCAAGATGCCAAGGCGTGGCTGACAAGCGCGTGGTGGCTGTGGGTGACTCCCGGCCTCGTCATCAGCCTGACGGTACTGGCCTTCAACTTCGTCGGTGATGGCCTGCGCGATGCCTTCGACCCCACCCTGCGGCGGTAGATATAAACGCACGAGATGGGCGGATAGCCATCCGCCCCATAGCTGTCAACTTAAGGATTGAGAAAAGGGAAGCAAGCCTGAGAAGATAGTGTTTACCAAGACAATATCAGT
>Ga0102832_1001981_pt1 | contig 13658 bp, 12 predicted proteins | sample EBPBio282013_DNA_FD_88942 | JGI IMG/M metagenome (GOLD analysis project Ga0102832, IMG submission 88942) | Wastewater treatment Type I Accumulibacter community from EBPR Bioreactor in Madison, WI, USA - Reactor 2_5/28/2013_ DNA (Illumina Assembly) | ecosystem: Engineered > Bioreactor > EBPR >...
CCCAGCGGCGCGCCGGGCTTGCGCACGCTGACGTTGGCGTCGCAGCGGAAGCTGCCTTCCTGCATGTTGCCGTCGCAGATGGCCAGCCACACCACCAGCGTGTGCAGCGCGCGCGCGTAGGCCACGGCCTCGGCGCTGCCGCGCATGTCGGGCTCGCTGACGATTTCCAAGAGCGGCGTGCCGGCGCGGTTGAGGTCGATGCCCGACTGGCCGTGGTAGTCCTCGTGCAGGCTTTTTCCCGCGTCCTCTTCCAGATGGGCGCGGGTCAGGCGCACGCTCTTCTTCTGCTCGCCGAGCAGGAAGTCGACGCGGCCGCCCTGCACCACCGGAATCTCGTACTGGCTGATCTGGTAGCCCTTGGGCAGGTCGGGGTAGAAGTAGTTCTTGCGCGCGAAGATCGACAGCGGCGCGATCGTCGCGCCCACCGCCAGCCCGAAGCGGATGGCGCGCTCGACGGCGCCGCGGTTCATCACCGGCAGCGTGCCGGGCAGCGCGAGGTCGACCGCGCAGGCCTGGGTGTTGGGCTCGGCGCCGAAGGCGGTGGCAGCGCCGCTGAAGATCTTGCTGGCGGTGCTGAGCTGGGCGTGGGTCTCCAGGCCGATCACGACCTCGTAGCCGCGGATGAGCAACGCACTCACAGCGTGGGCTCCTCGGCGGCGCCGGGCCGCTCCCAAGCCGCCGAAACCCCCTCGGGGGGCGGCGACCGAAGGGAGCCTGGGGGCTCCTTCAAATGCCAGTCGGTCGCCTGCTGCAGCGCATGCGCGGCGTGCAGCAGCGCGCCTTCCTGGAAGTAGTTGCCGATCAACTGCAGGCCCACGGGCAGGCCGCCCGACCCTGCCGAAGCCGCGAAGCCGGCCGGCACGCTCATGCCCGGCAGCCCGGCCAGGCTGGCGGGCAGCGTGAAGATGTCGGCCAGGTAGTCCTGCAGCGGGTCGCGCTGCTGGCCCAAGGCCCAGGCCACGCTGGGCGCCACCGGGCCGGCGATGAGGTCGCAGCGCTCGAAGCAGGCCTGGAAGTCGTCGGCGATCATGCGGCGCAGCTTCTGCGCCTGCAGGTAGTAGGCGTCGTAGTAGCCATGGCTGAGCACGTAGGTGCCGATCATGATGCGGCGCTTGACCTCGGCGCCGAAGCCTTGCGCGCGCGTCTTCTTGTACATGTCCAGCAAGTCGGCGTACTCGGCCGCACGGAAGCCGAACTTGACGCCGTCGAAGCGCGAGAGGTTCGAGCTGGCCTCGGCCGGCGCGATGATGTAGTAGACGGGAATCGACAGCTCGGTGCGCGGCAGGCTGACGTCGACCAGCGTCGCGCCGAGCTTTTGCAATTCGGCCAGCGCGGCGCGCACGGCGCCGCCGACATCGGCCGCCAGCGCGGCGGGGAAGAACTCCTGCGGCAGCCCGATGCGCAAGCCTTGCAAAGGCTTGCCGGCGGCGGCGCCCTGGCGCGCGGTGCGCATGGCCTGCGCGTAGTCCTGCGGCGGGCGTTGGGCGCTGGTGGCGTCGCGCGCGTCGAAGCCGCTCATCGCCGACAGCAGCAGCGCGCAGTCTTCGGCGCTGCGCGCCATCACGCCGGCCTGGTCGAGGCTGGACGCGAAAGCCACCATGCCGTAGCGGCTGCACACGCCGTAGGTCGGCTTGATGCCGGTCACGCCGCAGAAGCTGGCCGGCTGGCGGATGGAGCCGCCGGTGTCGGTGCCGGTGGCCGCCGGCAGCAGCCGCGCCGCCACCGCGGCCGCGGTGCCGCCCGACGAGCCGCCGGGCACGCGGCCGCGGTCCCAGGGGTTGCGCACGGGACCGTAGGCCGAGTTCTCGTTGGCCGAGCCCATGGCGAACTCGTCGCAGTTGAGCTTGCCCAGCGTGACGCAGCCGGCTTCGGCCAGGCGCTGCACGACGGTGGCATCGAACGGGCTCTGGTAGCCCTGCAGCATCTTCGAGCCGGCGGTGGTCGGCCAGCCGCGGGTGACGAAGATGTCCTTGTGCGCGATCGGCACGCCCAGCAGCGGCGCGGCGTCGCCGGCGGCCAGGCGCGCGTCGGCGGCGCGCGCCTGTTCGAGCGTCAGCGCTTCGTCGCGCGCGAGGAAGGCGCCGAGCGCGGCCTGCGCCTCGATGCGCTGGCCGAAGGCCTGGGCCAGCTCTTGCGCCGAGACTTCGCGCGCCCGCAGGCGGCGCGCCAGCTCGGCGACGCCGGCATCGGTCAAGCCGCCGCTCATTCGATCACCTTGGGCACGAGGAACAGGCCGTCTTCCACCAGCGGCGCGCTGCGCTGGTTGGCGGCGCGCTCGTCGCCTTCGGTGACCACGTCGTCGCGCAGCCGCAGCGCCACGGCCTGCACGGCCGACAGCGGGGTGTACAGCGGCTCGACGCCGCCGGTGTCGACCGCGCTCATGCGCTCGACGATGCCGAAGAAGCCGCCGATCTGCTGCAGCATCGCCGCTTCCTCGGCGGCCGAGAGTTCCAGCCGCGCCAGATGGGCGATGCGGCCGACGTCCTGCGGAGTGAGTGCCATGGGAGACTGTGCAAGCGAGGAAACAAGTGTTGGCGGCGAGGCCGCGCAAAGCCTTGAAAGACGCGCCCGGCAACACCTTCGCAGGCGTCCGGCAAGGCCGTTTTCGAGGGGGGATGCAGTATTATCGCCGGCTACCCGCACCCCAACGGACCGCCTCCCTTTCCTCGTTTTCTCCTTTCGGCGCCTGCCCCGTCGTACCTTCGGTCGGGCCCGGTCAGGACAGCAGGCGCGGCCGCCGCACGAGCGCACCACGCCTGTCCAGACTCAAGCACCATGTTCGCTTCCCTGCGCCGCTATTTCTCGACCGACCTCGCCATCGACCTGGGCACCGCCAACACGCTGATCTACGTGCGCGGCAAGGGCATCGTGCTCGACGAGCCCTCGGTCGTCGCCATCCGCCACGAAGGCGGCCCCAACGGCAAGAAGACCATCCAGGCCGTCGGCGGCGAGGCCAAGGCCATGCTGGGCAAGGTGCCCGGCAACATCGAGGCCATCCGCCCGATGAAAGACGGCGTGATCGCCGACTTCACCGTCACCGAGCAGATGCTCAAGCAGTTCATCAAGATGGTCCATCCGCGGAGCGTCTTGAGGCCGAGCCCGCGCATCATCATCTGCGTGCCCTGCGGCAGCACCCAGGTCGAGCGGCGCGCCATCCGCGAATCGGCGCTCGGCGCCGGCGCTTCCGACGTCTACCTGATCGAAGAGCCGATGGCCGCCGCCATCGGTGCCGGGCTGCCGGTGGCCGAAGCCTCGGGCTCGATGGTGGTCGACATCGGCGGCGGCACCACCGAGGTCGGCGTGATCTCGCTCGGCGGCATGGTCTACAAGGGCAGCATCCGCGTCGGCGGCGACAAGTTCGACGAGTCGATCATCAACTACATCCGCCGCAACTACGGCATGCTGATCGGCGAGCCCACGGCCGAGGCGATCAAGAAGAACATCGGCTCGGCCTTCCCCGGCAGCGAGGTCAAGGAGATGGAGGTCAAGGGCCGCAACCTCTCCGAAGGCGTGCCGCGCAGCTTCACGATCAGCTCCAACGAAATCCTCGAAGCGCTGACCGATCCGCTCAACCAGATGGTCAGCGCGGTGAAGAACGCGCTCGAACAGACGCCGCCCGAGCTGGGCGCCGACATCGCCGAGCGCGGCATGATGCTGACCGGCGGCGGCGCGCTGCTGCGCGACCTCGACCGGCTGCTGGCCGAGGAAACCGGCCTGCCGGTGCTGGTGGCCGAAGACCCGTTGACCTGCGTGGTGCGCGGCTGCGGCATGGCGCTCGAACGCATGGAGCGCCTGGGCTCGATCTTCACCTCGGAGTAAGCGCCGCCGCCGCGGCCGGCTTCGCAAGCGCAAGCCATGCCACTGGGCACGCTGGACCGCACGCCGCCGCCCTTCTTCCGCCAGGGCCCGTCGGCGCTGACCAAGCTGGTCTTCTTCTCGGCGCTGGCCGTGTTCCTGATGGTGGCCGACGGGCGGCTGCGCCTCGTGCAGCCGCTGCGCGCCGGCCTGGCCGTGGTGCTGCTGCCGGTGCAGCGCGTGCTCAACGTGCCGGTGCAGCTGTGGGCCTCGGCGGCCAGCTACCTGGGCGGGCTGGACCACGCGCTGCAGGCCAGCCGCGCCGCCGAGGCGCGGCTGACGGCGCAGGCCGAGACGACCTCGCGCGTCGAGCAATTGCGGCTGGAGAACGAGCGCCTGCGCGCGCTGCTCGAACTGCGCCCGGCGATCGCCACCCGCACGCTGACCGCCGAGGTGCTGTACGAGGCGGCCGACCCCTATTCGCGCAAGCTGTTCATCGACCGCGGCCAGACCCAGGGCGTCAGCGCCGGCTCGCCGGTGATCAACGACGCCGGCGTGCTGGGCCAGGTGACGCGGCTGTACCCGCTGACCGCCGAGGTCACGCTGCTGGTCGACAAGGACGCCGCGATCCCCGTGCTCAACAGCCGCACCCAGCAGCGCGGCGTGGCCTTCGGCGGCCAGCAGCTGGCCAGCGGCGGCGCGATGGAGCTGCGCTTCATGCCCGGCAATGCCGACGTCAAGCCCGGCGACGCGATGGTCACCTCGGGCATCGACGGCGTCTACCCGCCCGGGCTGCCGGTGGGCCGCGTGAGCACGGTCGACCGCCGCACCGACAGCAACTTCGCGCGCATCGTCGTCGAGCCGGCGGCGCAGGCCGACGCGGTGCGCCACGTGCTGGTGCTGCAGCCCATCGGCGAGCAACTGCCGCCGCGGCCGGCCGCCACCGCGGCCGATGCCGGCGCGCCGGCGGCCAGCGCGGCGGGCCCGGCGCCGGTCCCGCGGGGCGCAAGCGGAGGCCGCCGATGATCATGCCGCGCGCCGGCGACCAGCTGCTGCTGCCGGTCAACCCCTTCTTCATCGGCTTCACGCTGCTGGTGGCGCTGGCCGTGAACCTGCTGCCGGCCGGCCGCCACCCGGCGCAGCCCGACCTGCTGGCCGTGGTGCTGGTGTTCTGGAACGTGCACCAGCCGCGCCGCGTGGGCGTGGGCGCGGCCTTCCTGTTCGGGCTGCTGATGGACGTGCACCAGGGCAGCCTGCTCGGCCAGCACGCGCTGTCGTACACGCTGCTCAGCTACGTGGCCATCAGCGTGCACCGGCGGCTCACCTGGTTCGGCCTGGCCGAGCAGGCGCTGCAGATCCTGCCGCTGTTCGCCGCCGCGCACGGCGTGGCGCTGCTGGTGCGCATGATCGCCGGCGACATGTTCCCCGGCTGGTCGCTGCTGCTGGCGCCGCTGTTCGAATCGCTGCTGTGGCCCTTGGCCACGTTGCTGTTGCTGGCACCACAGCGCCGCGCGCCGGACCCGGACGAAAATCGGCCCTTATGACCGAACTGCGCGACCTCGAGCGCGAGCTGGGCGCGTTCCGCGGCCGGCTGCTGGCCGCCGCGGTCTTCGTGCTGTTGCTGTTCGGGCTGCTGCTGGCGCGGCTGGTGGTGCTGCAGGTGGTGCGCCACGACGACCTGGCGACGCAGGCTGAGAACAACCGCATCTCGGTGCTGCCCATCGTGCCCAACCGCGGCCTCATCGTCGACCGCAACGGCGTCGTGCTGGCCAGCAACTACTCGGCCTACACGCTGGAGATCACGCCGTCCAAGGCCGGGCCGCTGGAGCCGCTGATCGAGCGCTTGGCCGCCGTGGTGGACGTGACGGCGCGCGACCGCAAGCGCTTCAAGCGGCTGCTGGAGGAGAGCAAGAGCTTCGAGTCGCTGCCGCTGCGCACCAAGCTCAGCGAGGAAGAGGTGGCCCGCTTCACCGCGCAGCGCTTCCGCTTTCCCGGCGTGGAGGTGAAGGCGCGCCTGTTCCGCAACTACCCGCTGGGCGAGGTCGGCAGCCACCTGCTGGGCTACATCGGCCGCATCAACCAGGCCGAGAAGAAGGCCATGGAAGACTGGACCGACGAGGAGCAGGGCAACTACAAGGGCACCGAGTACATCGGCAAGCTGGGCATCGAGCAGGCCTACGAGCGCGAGCTGCACGGCAGCACCGGCTTCGAGGAGATGGAGACCAGCGCCGGCGGCCGCGCCGTGCGCCGGCTGGCCAGTCAGGCGGCGACCACCGGCAACACGCTGGTGCTGTCGGTCGACATCCGGCTGCAGGCGCTGGTGGAAGACCTGTTCGGCGAACGCCGCGGCGCGCTGGTGGCGATCGACCCGCGCAACGGCGAGGTGCTGGCCTTCGTCAGCAAGCCGACCTTCGACCCCAACCTGTTCGTCGACGGCATCGACGTCGAGAGCTGGAAGGAGCTCAACGAAAGCATCGACAAGCCGCTGCTGAACCGGGCCCTGCGGGGGACGTACCCGCCGGGCAGCACCTACAAGCCGTTCATGGCGATGGCCGCGCTCAACAGCGGCAAGCGCACGCCGCAGACCATCATCAACGACACCCTGGTCTACATGTTCGGCGGCCACCGCTTCGGCAGCCCCGAGACCGAGCGCGGCGGTCTGATGGACATGAACCGCGCGATCGTGCAGTCGAGCAACGTGTACTTCTACAGCCTGGCCAACGAGATGGGCGTGGACCTGATGCACGAGCAGCTCTCGCCGATGGGCTTCGGCCGCAAGACCGGCATCGACCTCGAAGGCGAGGTCACCGGCGACCTGCCGTCCACCGAATGGAAGCGGCGCAAGTTCAAGCGCCCCGAGCAGCAGAAGTGGTACGCCGGCGAGACCATCTCGCTGGGCATCGGCCAGGGCTACAACAACTTCACGATGCTGCAGATGGCCAGCGCCACGGCGACGCTGGTCTCCGGCGGCCAGCGCTTCAAGCCGCGCCTGGTGCGCGAGATCGAAGACGTGGCCAGCGGCCAGCGCCGCCGCCTGGCCAGCGACGCGCTGGAGCCGCTGCCCTACAAGCCCGAGCACGTGGAGGTGATCCGCCACGCGCTGCAGGGCGTGACGCAGGAGGGCACCTCGCGCGCCTCGTTCGGCGGCATGACGGCTTATCAAAGCGGCGGCAAGACCGGCACCGCGCAGGCCGTGGGCGCGCGCGGCGGCGAGCGCTACAGCGCCGCGCGCATCGAGGAGCACCGGCGCGACCACGCGCTGTACATCGCCGCCGCGCCGATCGAGGCGCCGACGGTGGCGCTGGCGGTGATCGTCGAGAACGCCGGCTGGGGCTCGGACTCGGCGGCGCCGATCGCCCGCCGCGTCTTCGACTACCTGCTGCTCGGCCAGTACCCCAGCGAGGAAGACCTCGCCGCGATGCGCCTGGGCAAGGCCAAGGCGCCGATCGGCAAGCCGCGGCCGGCCGCCGACATCCCGCTGCCGGGCGGCGCCGCGCAGGCCGCTGCGGCCGCCGCACAAGCGCAAGCGCCGATGGATGCGCGGCTGGCGGCGCTGGCGGCCTCGGGGGGGCCGCGGTGAGCGTTGTCTTCGAGCGGCCGTCGACGTGGCAGCGATTGAAGCCGGTGTTCAGCGGCTTCGACCTGCCGCTGGCGCTGGCCATGCTGTGGCTGGCGGCGATCGGCCTCGTCACGATGTACTCGGCCGGCTACGACCACGGCACGCGCTTTGCCGACCACGGCCGCAACATGCTGCTGGCCTTGGGCGTGCTGTTCCTCGTCGCCCAGGTGCCGCCGCAGAAGCTGCAGCGCCTGGCGGTGCCGCTGTACGTGGTGGGCGTCGCGCTGCTGGTGGTCACCGCCTTGCCCGGCGTCGGCATCACCAAGAAGGGCGCGACGCGCTGGCTCAACCTGGGCATCGTGATCCAGCCCAGCGAGATCCTCAAGATCGGCCTGCCGCTGATGCTGGCCTGGTGGTTCCAGAAGCGCGAAGGCCAGTTGCGCGTGACCGATTTCGTGGTGGCCGGCAGCCTGCTGCTGCTGCCGGTGGCGCTGGTGGCCAAGCAGCCTGACCTGGGCACCGCGCTGCTGATCCTGTTCGGCGGGCTGTACGTGATCTTCTTCGCCGGTCTGTCGTGGCGGCTGGTGCTGCCGGTGCTGCTGCTGGGCGCCGCGGCCATCACCGCGGTGGTGCTGGCCGAGCCGCAGATCTGCGCCGACGGCGTGCGCTGGCCGGTGCTGCGCGAGTACCAGCAGCACCGCATCTGCACGCTGCTGGACCCCGCGCGCGATCCGCTGGGCAAGGGCTTCCACATCATCCAGGGCATGATCGCCATCGGCTCCGGCGGCCTCTCGGGCAAGGGCTTCATGAGCGGCACGCAGACGCACCTGGAGTTCATCCCCGAGCGCACCACCGACTTCATCTTCGCCGCCTTCTGCGAAGAGTTCGGCATGGCCGGCGCGGCGCTGCTGATCGCCGGCTTCCTGTTCCTGATCCTGCGCGCGCTGATGATCGCCGCCGAAGCGCCCACCGTGTTCTCGCGGCTGCTGGCCGCCGCGGTGGCGATGAGCCTGTTTTCCTACGCGTTCGTCAACATGGGCATGGTCAGCGGCATCCTGCCGGTGGTGGGCGTGCCGCTGCCCTTCATCAGCTACGGCGGCACCGCGATGGTCTCGCTGGGGCTGGCGATCGGCATCCTGATGTCGGTGGCGCGCAGCCGGCGCCTCATGCAAAGCTAACGACGCCGCTCCCCCTGGTCGCCTGTGGCGACCGGTCCCCGAGGGAACGGGGCGCTGGCGGAATTGAGGAGAAAGGCAGTGGACAAGCCCCGCATCGGCGTGATCGGCGTCGGCAACATGGGCCTCGGCATCGCGCTGCGGCTGTGCGATCAAGGCCTGGCCGTCGCGGTGCGCGACATCGACCCCGCGCGCGAGGCGCTGGCGCGCGTCGGCGGCTGCACGGTGGCGCCGACGCCGGCGGCGCTGGCGGCGGCGGTGGATCTGTTGATCATCGTCGTGGTCGATGCCGCGCAGACGCGCGACGTGCTGTTCGGCGCCGACGGCGCGGCCGCCGCCTTGCCGGCCGGCGCCACGGTGATGCTGTGCCCGACCATCGCGCCGGGCGACACCGCCGCGGCCGCCGCCGAGCTGGCGCGCCGCGGGCTGGCGGTGATCGACGCGCCGATGTCCGGCGGCCCGCAGCGCGCCCGCGAAGGCCGCATGAGCCTGATGGTGGCCGCCGACGACGAAGTCTTCGAACGCTGGCAGCCCTGGCTGCAGCGCCTGGCCGAGCCGGTGTTCCGCGTCGGCCGCCGGCCGGGCGACGGCGCGCGCACCAAGCTCGTCAACAACCTGGCGGCGGCCATCAACCTGTCCGGCGCCTGCGAGGCGCTGGCGCTGGCGGCGCGGCTGGGGCTGGACCCGGCCGTCACGCTCGACGTCATCGAGCGCTCCAGCGGCCAGAGCTGGGCCGGCAGCGAGCGGCTGCGCCGCGCGCTGGCCGGGCGCGACGAGCCGCTGGCCCACATGACGCTGCTGGCCAAGGACTCGGCGCTGGCGATGGCCGAGGCGCAGGCGCTGCAGCAGCCGGCGCCGGTGGGCGCCGCGGCCAGCGCCACCTTCGCCCGCGCGCTGGCCGCCGGGCTGGCGCGCCACGACGATTCGGCGCTGTACCGCTGGCTGCTTCAAGCGCAATCGCAGCCGCAAGCGCAGCAGCCGCCGGGCGATGCGCTCAGTCCGCCGCCGCCTGCACCGGAAAGCGCACCGTGAACAGCGCGCCGGCCGGGCCGCCGGCGCCGGCGCGCGGGTGGGCATCGCCGACGCTGATCTCGGCCTCGTGCTGCTGGGCGATCTCCTGCACGATGGCCAGGCCCAGGCCAGTGCCGTCGACGTTGGTACCCAAGGCGCGGTAGAAGGGCCTGAAGATCAGCTCGCGCTCGGCGGCGGGCACGCCGGGGCCGGTGTCTTCCACCTGCAGCACGATCACCTGGCCGAAGGGGTCGGGCATCACGCGGGCGGTGACGGTGCCGCCGCGCGGCGTGTACTGCAGCGCGTTGTCGACCAGGTTGCGCACCATCTCGCGCAGCAGCACGGGCTGCGCCTGGATGGGCGCGATCTGGCCGGCCTCCGGGCCTTCGTAGCCGAGGTCGATGCGCTTGTCCAAGGCCTTGGGCACGAAGTCGCGCACCACGTCGCGCACCAGCTCGGCAAGGTCCAGGCTTTGCCGGCGCAGCGCCTGCTCGCGGTCTTCGGCGCGCGCCATGGCCAGCAACTGGTTGACCATGTGCGCGGCACGCTGGCTGCCCAGCGCGATCTGCTGCAGCGTGTGCTTGAGCGTCTGCTTCAGCGCCTGCGGGTCGCCGTGGCCGCTGTCGAGCTCGCGCTCGGCGATCTCGGCCTGCGTGCGCAGGCCGGCCAGCGGCGTCTTCAACTGATGCGCGGCGTCGGCCAGGAAGTGGCGCTGGGTGCTGATCGACTGGTCCAGGCGCTGCAGCAGGTCGTTGATCGCGCTGACCAGCGGCGCCACCTCTTCCGGCACGTCGCGCTCGCGGATCGGGCTCAGGTCGGTGCTCTCGCGGCGGCGGATGCGCTGCTGCAGCTCGGCCAGCGGGCGGATGCCGCGCGCCAGCGCCAGCCACACCAGCAGCACGGCCAGCGGCAGGATCACGAACTGCGGCAGGATGACGCCCTTGATGATCTCGGTGGCCAGCCGCGAGCGCTTGTCCAGCGTCTCGGCGATCTGCACCATCGGCCCACTGCCCTCGGTGGCGGCCGGGTCGCCGGTGCCGGGCAGCCACAGCCAGGCCACGCGCACCGGCTCGTCGCGCAGCACGTCGTCGCGGTAGCGCACCTCGGTGCCCATGCCCTGCGCGTCCACCGGCACCGGCAGGTCGGCGTCGCCGGCCACCAGTTCGCCACGCTGGCCCAGCACCTGGAAGTAGATGCGGTCTTCGTCGTCGGCGCGCAGCAGCCGCGCCACCGCCAGGTCCATCTCGCTGCGCGCGCGCCGGCGCTGGGCCGCCTCGGGCGCCGACAGCGCGGCGGCCTGCGTCGCGATCTCGCGCGCCAAGTCGCCCAGTTCACGGTCGTAGGGGCGGTTGGCGATGCTTTGCGCCACCAGCCAGGTCAGCGCCACGCTCATCGGCCACAGCAGCAGCAGCGGCGCGAGCATCCAGTCGAGGATCTCGCCGAAGAGGGAGAGTTGTTCGCGGCGGCTGGCCATGGGGCGGCGATGGTGCCATGCCAGCGCCGCTCAACCGGCGCCAACCGTATGCGGCACACGCGCCGCGCACGCCGCGCGGCGGGCGCGGGACTCAGGCGGCGATCTTCTCCAGGCAGTAGCCGAGGCCGCGCACGGTGGCGATGCGCACCGGCCCTTGCTCGATCTTCTTGCGCAGGCGGTGGATGTAGACCTCGATGGCGTTGTTGCTGACCTCTTCGCCCCATTCGCACAGCCGCTCGACCAACTGGTCCTTGCTGACCAGCCGGCCCGAGCGCTGCAGCAGCACTTCCAGCAGGCTCAGCTCGCGCGCCGACAGCTCGATCATCTGCTCGTTGAGGTAGGCCACGCGGCCGGTGGCGTCGAAGCTCAAGGGCCCGTGCTTGATCACGTTGGACGCCGTGCCCAGCCCGCGCCGCGTGAGCGCGCGCACCCGCGCTTCCAGCTCCTGCAGCGAGAAGGGCTTGGCCATGTAGTCGTCGGCGCCCAGGTCGAGGCCCTTGACGCGCTGCTCCACGCTGTCGGCCGCGGTGAGGATCAGCACCGGCACGCTGGAGCCGCGGCCGCGCAGCTTGCGCAGCACGTCGAAACCATGCATGCGCGGCAGGCCGAGGTCGAGGATCAGCAGGTCGAACTCGTGCGAGGCGAGCGCCGCATCGGCCTCGGTGCCGGTGCCGACCTGGTCGACCGCATAGCCCGAGGCGCGCAGCGAGCGCAGCAGCCCGTCGGCCAGCAGTTGGTCGTCCTCGGCAATCAGTATCCGCATCGATGTCTCCTTGGCGCGGGCCAGGCTGCCGGCTTGGGCGCCGGTCGGTGCGATCGCTTCTTGCCCGCTTCGATCCATTCTAGGGACCGCGCCCGATCTTGATGTTGCGGGGCCAAAGATTCGCCGGAATACCTGTACAAACATCCAGCTTTGATGATAATCGCGGCCATGAAGGAGAAGCCCATGGACGCACCCGTCAAAGCATTGAACACCGAAAAGGCCAAGGCCTTGCAGGCCGCGCTGGCGCAGATCGAAAAGCAGTTCGGCAAGGGCTCGATCATGCGCCTGGGCGAAGGCGAGAAGATCGAGGACATCCAGGTCGTCTCCACCGGCAGCCTGGGCCTTGACATCGCGCTGGGCGTCGGCGGCCTGCCGCGCGGCCGCGTGGTCGAGATCTACGGCCCCGAGTCTTCCGGCAAGACCACGCTCACGCTGCAGGTCATTGCCGAGATGCAGAAGCTCGGCGGCACCGCCGCCTTCATCGACGCCGAGCACGCGCTGGACATCCAGTACGCGCAAAAGCTCGGCGTCAACCTGCAGGATCTGCTGATCAGCCAGCCCGACACCGGCGAGCAGGCGCTGGAAATCGTCGACGCGCTGGTGCGCAGCGGCTCGATCGACCTCATCGTCATCGACTCGGTGGCTGCCCTCACGCCCAAGGCCGAACTCGAAGGCGAGATGGGCGACAGCCTGCCCGGCCTGCAGGCGCGGCTGATGAGCCAGGCGCTGCGCAAGCTCACCGCCACGATCAAGAAGACCAACACCATGGTCATCTTCATCAACCAGATCCGCATGAAGATCGGCGTGATGTTCGGCAACCCCGAAACCACCACCGGCGGCAATGCGCTGAAGTTCTACGCCAGCGTGCGGCTGGACATCCGCCGCACCGGCAACATCAAGAAGGGCGAAGAGGTCATCGGCAGCGAGACCAAGGTCAAGGTCGTCAAGAACAAGGTCAGCCCGCCGTTCAAGACCGCCGAGTTCGACATCCTCTATGGCGAAGGCATCAGCCGCGAGGGCGAGATCATCGACATGGGCGTCAACGCCCGCATCCTGGACAAGAGCGGCGCCTGGTACGCCTACAACGGCGAGAAGATCGGCCAGGGCAAGGACAACGCGCGCGAGTTCCTCAAAGAGAACGCCGATCTCGCGCGCGAGATCGAGAACAAGGTGCGCGAATCGGTGGGCATTCCCGCCGTCGGCGCCGATGGCGGAGCGGCCGAGTAAACCCGCCCTCGATCAAGGCCCGCGCGCTGCGCCTGCTGGCGCAGCGCGAACATTCGCGCGCCGAGCTGGAGCGCAAGCTCTGGCCACGGCTGCTGAAGGACCTGGCGGAGCCCGGCGCCGCTGACAACGTCGACGCCGCGCCCCTCGACGAAGACGCGCAGCATGCGCTGCGCGCCAAGCTCCAGCAGACGCTGGACGAACTACAGCAGCGCGGGCTGCTGAGCGACCAGCGCACCGCCGAAGCGCTGCTGCACGCCAAGGCGCCGCGCTACGGCACGCGCCGGCTGTCGCTGCTGTTGCGCGCCAAGTCGCTGGCGCCCGAGCTGGTGGACGAGACCTTGCAGCGCGCCCGCGAGACCGAGCAGGCCCGCGCCTTCGAAGTCTGGCGCCGCCGCTTCCAAGCGCCGCCGTCCGATGCCCACGAACGCGCCCGCCAAAGCCGCTTTCTGCTGGCGCGCGGCTTCGAGGCCGCGGTCGTGCAGCGGGTGCTGAAGCAGGCCACCGACGAGGCCGAGCCCCAAGGTAAACCCTGAGCGGCCTGCTACATTTGGCGGTTGACCCGACCCCACCCTCAGCGAGGACCCGCCCGATGAAGATCCACGAATACCAGGCCAAGGAACTGCTGCGCGCGCACGGCGTGCCGGTGCCGCGGGG
>Ga0102832_1001982_pt1 | contig 13651 bp, 12 predicted proteins | sample EBPBio282013_DNA_FD_88942 | JGI IMG/M metagenome (GOLD analysis project Ga0102832, IMG submission 88942) | Wastewater treatment Type I Accumulibacter community from EBPR Bioreactor in Madison, WI, USA - Reactor 2_5/28/2013_ DNA (Illumina Assembly) | ecosystem: Engineered > Bioreactor > EBPR >...
CTTATCGATACCAAAACTGTTGAATTTATTTGAAATATCCTTGCTAACATATTGCTAAAGATAATTTATGTAATCTTATGAGTGAAAACGATTCATTTCTTACTTACTTGCATGTCGAGCATGGTAAACATCAAGCTTTCTTAGTAAAATAAACTTTACTTATAAAGACCTGTATTTATGATGAGATTGTGTGCCATAGCAATACGTTAAGGCCTCATCGGATGCTACTTTGCATATACGAATTTGCTGATAATTGGGTTGTAAAAATAAGCAACTTTTTTATTTGCCGGGTTGTATTCGATATCCATGTCAATATAATAAATATCGATAAGAATTGTCTTTAATAAATGAAAAATAGATTTAAATTGAATCGAGTTTATAATTTTTCCCTCCATTTACATCAATCATGCCTTCCATGGATGATCTCAATCTCTACTACGAATATCTCTACCCTTATGAAGTTATTACCCAATGGCTTACTTATAACGGAAGTCGACCTCTCAATCATAGAGAACTTTCTTTCCAGTATTAAGGTGATGCTGTTCAAAGATATGTTGTGTTCAATGACGCCGATGCAATGAGATAAAGAATGACCTCAAGACATGAGCAGATTCCTGTCAAAGTTGATGCCGGTGCTATTTGGAGTTAAATCCCTAAAAAAGACAGTCCAGGTAGAACATAAGAAAGATAACTTATTTTCGATTTTGATATGAACGATTACGATGATGTCAGAAATTGTTGTCAAGGAAAAAAAGTTTGCGTGAAATGCTGGAAATTACTTATCGTAGCAATCGAAATTATCAGAGTTACATTGGAAGAAGATTTTGATCTTCATAATTTTATGTATGTCTTCTCAGGAGGCAGAGGTGTACACATCTGGGTTTGTGACTAGAGAGCAAGAAAACTCAAAGATCCAATAAGAAGAGCTTTAGTTGACTTTCTTGAGTTAGTAACTGGAAATGATAAGGCTGATTCTATGCTTAGTGGAAATGTTCTTCAGCCTGTCGATAAGTTGATTGGATTTTTGGGAAGTAAAAAGGATGCTTTGTATGACAAGAAAGTATTGAAAAATCACTATATCCAACATTATATGCCTTACCATGTAAGAAGAAGTCTTTAGATTTTGTAAAAATAAAACTTCCTCGAAATTTTCAAGTAGCAAACAGCTTTAGAGCATGAAAAAGGCCGAAATATTGTCCTGAAGATATTAAAATCAAGAAGTTAGAAACTAAGAAATCGAGTCTAATAAAGATGGTAGAAATCATTCAAAAAGGATACAGAATCTCTTTACCAAATTGTTCTTTAATAAATTGACATTTATGAGAAAGGACAGATTGCTAACGGGAAGAACATTGACTATCCATATTCTAAAAATTCTGATTACAAGAACTTAACTTTTATTGAGGAAGAGATCATGCTAACCTTTTTATATCCAAGAATGGATTACAACGTCTCAACATCCCAAAACCATTTGCTTAAGCTTCCTTTTTCAATTCATCCAACTTCAAATAAAGTATCAGTGCCTATTTTCCCGAAACAAGTTCGATCATTCGACCCCGATGATGTGATGATAACTTTAGAGAAGTCAATAACTTAATTAAAAATTTTCGGAATAGAAAGTAATTTTTTTATTTAATGCAGATGGAATTAATAATTTAAATCGTTAAACTGCTATGCTCAATTCACCTTTGAAACCTTTTATCAGAGCCATGAGCGATTTTGTTGAGGAAGTATGTAATAAATGAAAAATAATGTTGGTATAAAATTTTAGAACAAAGAAAATGATTTAGTTTTTAATTTATTGGAGCAGATTCATTATTGGAAATTTTTATTTTTTACAGAGAAATATTTTTCATTTAATTTTCATTGATAAATTAATTGATCAAATAAGTTCAAAATCCATTAAGTAAATAGAATCAAACAATAAGTGAGGACTTTTTAACTTTCTTTTGATGATACTTTTGAAGCTCTTCATAAGGTGACAATGGATCATCAACTTTAATTTGGAAGTCATGATTGGCCAATGGTTCATAATATTCTTCAGGAATGTAAGTTTTTAAATCAGGAATTGGATGGACTGTTCTCTTGACAGGAACAATAAGGTCACCCAATTCGATAGCCTTTTTAAGAATAGTGGGAAGATCAGCATCTCTCAATTATTAGTTCAAATATTTGGCTTCTTCTTCAGCCTCTCTAGCCTTGATATCGTCCCAATATTCAAGTTAAAACTTGGTCACTGGATATCCACTAACACCCCTTTCAATAAATTCCCTTTGAGCTTCAATATAGGCTTGTTCTGGATCAATTTATTTTTTGTGTACCAAAAAGTCAGCGTATTATTGAAGAAGGACAGGTTCGCTCACTACTTTTACATAAAAAAATTACTGTTAGTTAATGACTCAAGCTCTTCAAAGTTTTTCTCAATCTTTTTAGTGATCAATTCATATTCAAGCTTTGTCTTCAACAAATCCTCAGTCAAGTACTCACCTTCATTTTATAATTGTTATAAATTGTCACTAATGCTGGTCAGCTTTTGAAGCTCTACATTTCTAATTTGTTTGCAAAGTTCATTGATTGTTTTGATAGATTTGGTTTGTTAAAATGCTGAAGTTGTTGGATTGTTTCTTTTAATAAGAGTAAGCTCAGCTTTAGCCTTGGCCAATGATTATTTCAGTCTCTTAAGTTATTAGGTATCTGAGAATGTTGATTTGCCTGAAAGCTCGTTAATTTTGGCAAGTTTGCTGAATTCGTTATAAAGAAGCAAATCTCTCAAAATTTAATTCTCACGTTCTTGAGTTCTTTTCAAATCATCAATTTTCTTTTTCCAGCTTGTCATGAATTTATATCTTGCTTCTTCCTTATAATAATTTTTAGGGTCAAGAATTTATCTGGCTCTTCTTTTTTCTTTCCATTCAATTTTTCTTTTTTTCTTATCTGTCAACTATTCACCTTGTGGTTGTTCTAAAGCGAGTTATTCTTAGGTTTCTGAATTGAAAGAATAATTACTTTTGTAATACCATGGTGCGGGAAGGATGTTCCAAAGAGAAAGGAACTTTTGTACTTTGAAGGTTGGTACAGCTCCACATGACATCCAATACTTGATTCTTGGAATGTTGAGTACGATTTATCTTTGGAGAAAGACTCCTTGTCTTGGGCTCCAGTAACCAACGTGTTCAATATATCTACCGAAGATATTTTTTCTGTTGGGTGCAATAACAATCCACCTTCTTTCAATTAAAAAATGTACCAGAGAGGATGATTTTTTCTACCATGATTTTGGAGTCTGATTGATAACTTCATTTGATAATTTACTTTTTTATAATTATGGAGTTTGTAATGATTCAAAATTTAATCATATTTATTTCAATCACTATTCTGTTTATTAATATAAAAATTAAAAGATTTATTTAAAGATAAGAAAAATCATTTCTTTTTAAGAAAAGTTTGACCAAAAAGGTATACCTGACTGTTTGATTTTACAAAAAATTTTTTTAAGCCTGTTTATTAATAAAGAAAAGTCTCAAAAGTTTAAGAATTTTGTAAAAAAGAAAAAAAAGCGAGAGAAGAATATAATATTTTTATTGATTCTATAGTTTTCATTCTAAACTTTATAAATTGGACAATATGGATCACGACGGTTTCGATAAGCAAATGTCGATGACAAACAAAAAAGGTATAAACTTTCTTATCAAATGTAGAAAAAATTTTTAACGTTCGCAAACTGCATTACAAACAATTTGACCATTAAAAATGTACTCCTTCCCTAAGGTCAGATCTTAAACCTACCTACACTCCGTTCCATATCAAGGAACATACATAAGAACCATTGACATGTACATTTTTATTAAAGTAAAAAGCTAAAATAAACAGAAAAGGAGGTTAATACAACTACCAGGTTGCGATAATATCATCCCCTCTTTACAAAGAACTAACAAAAAAGTTCAGTTCAATAAAATAAGACTACTCAAAAGAAAAGCAGCGCAGACTTGAAGTAAAACTTGTAATAATTTTATAGTAACTTCGCTAACGGGAATAATAACTGAACAAATGCAAGGCAGAGAAGTAGAGAATCGACTCTGAACGAATCAAGATAATCCAACGTAGGGATGAACTTCGCTCAAAAATAGAATAAATTCGCTAGAAAAACGAGATATTGAAAAATTAGCAAATGCAAAGACGTACTTTTCAATGGTAACATTTTTTAGGTGAGGAATACCGAATGATGAACATGGAATATTTGAGAAATATGATTGTAGGAATGAAGTACCAAAATGGAATAGAAATAGATTTGGATAATATGACATATGAAGAGTTACTTGAGTTAGAAGAGAAGATGGGTTCAGTTAGTAAAGGGTTGACTGAAGAACAGATTTAGAAACTTCCTAAGAAAGTACATAAATAAGGAGAACATGATTAATTGTGCTCTGTGTGTTACTATAACGCGAAATAAGGTGAGGAGATTACTGAGTTGCCATGCAAGCATTGTTTCCATACGGATTGTATAAAAGAATGGCTGGTCAAGTAGAAAGTATGTCCAATGTGCAAGCAATAAATCATTACAAGAATACAGTCATCAAAAAAGCTTCTCATTCCACATCAAATTTTAGTCTCCCAATAACAAATTTCACAATCTTTACTACCAAATTTACAAAATTCACAACCCTCGTCATAGTAAAAGGTCGAAACGTTCAATAATTAAGAGTAAAAAGCATAAAGCGAGCTGTTGGCAATGAGTGGTTAGGCGTGAATAATCCAATCAAGTCATAGATTTAGTTTATGTTCGTCAGTATATATAAAATTAAGAAGTTTTTTATTTTGTTTGTTTGATATGTTAGAGAAAAATATAGCTTAGTAAAATTGTAAAAGAGGTTTCTTTTTTAAAATAGAAAATTATTTGACAAAAAGTATATAAATATCTTTGATCAGCTTTTATAATCGTTTTGACATAAAAAACTTTTTTGACGACAAAAATGCATTTCTTTTTCGGTGGCTCAAACCAATAAGATAAAAAAGTAACAAATGAATTCATCACCCAAATTAAAACTTCTTTGACGAATCAATTTTGTCAATTTTGCAATAAACAACCTTCAACCAAAGTCTCTTTTGTGCCTGAATTAAAAAAAGGATTCACTTGCAACAAATGTGAACTCAACGCTGTAGGAAATGATTTCAAAAATCTTGGAGAAAAAACCTTAATTACAAATGATAAACTCAGTTAAACAATAACAAAAGCCTTGATAAATTATCAAACCATTCAATCATAAAGTCCCAAACAGGTCAAGTAAATTGAGAACGAAGTAAAAGCGCATATAAAGTCATCAAATGAAACAGCATAAAAGATAAAAGGAGAAATGAAAATTTTAAAGATCACAACAGAAAATAAACTTAATTAATTAGTAAAAACATCATAAACACAAAATTCAAGCATTTTGTTCGAATAGCTGATTAAAAAGTCCCAATAAAAGAAACCAAATTCATAGGAATTAATCCAATTAATGTGTAAAAAATCTTTAGTAAATAACAAAGGTCTTCACTTTATTGACACATAACAAATTTAAAAGATGAACTCATAAGTTGATTAAAGGGTTGGGACACTGAAGACATAACTTAAAATCAAGCTCAAGTAAATTGATTAACTTACCAGTTGGATCAATGGGTTGGAACTTTGATTTGCATAGTTTTTTATATGACGTTAAAAAAATTCCAAAAAAAGTAAAAAAATTAAAATTTATCTGAAATAATTCGATGATAAGTATTTGATAAGTTTTGTTATAAAATAAGTTTAGAAATCTTTTATAATTCTGCTTAAAAATGCCAATAAAAAAGATAAAGTACATTGATTGTGACAAACAAAATCACGAATTTGAACCATTATCAAGAGTATGTGTTGATAAATAATGCAATAATAAAACTTTAATCTGTTGTATTTGTGAAGATTTAGATCATCAAGGACATCAGACTGTTCCATTGAAAAAATTTGTATAAAAAATTGGTACAAACACAGATTAGTTCAAATCCCTTAATCCTCTCTATTACTCAAATAAAATCTAATAAATGAGGATCTCGTTCTTAAGTAGTATTGCAAGTTAAAAATCCAAAATTATACAAACTTTCCAAGATCTTTAAGTTCAAACACAGGTTTATTTCAATAAAATCAGTCAAATGACTGCTAATCTCGTCAATTTGGGAAGTGTCGAACATATTTTATATGATCAGTTGTAAAATCCAAAAACTGTCAAAAACTACTTTAATAAAATGGCTAATTTGGTTGATTATCAAAGCAAATAAAGCTTCAGTCTCAGAAAAGAACTTGAAGTTATCGTTGATTCGTGTAAATAAAAAGAAAAGAAATTAATAACTTCTTTTGAAGCAATAAAATTAGAAATCGACAAAAATGTTCAAAAAATTCTTCAATCTCTCGATCAAAACATAATTTCCAAAACTCCAGTCTTTCACTGGAGCTAATAATTCAAAGGTCATAAAGTCAAAATAACAGGAACCATTGCTGAACAGACCAACATGTAAAGCAGTGGTCAAAGATTTGCGATGATTGAACCAGGTCTTTCTTAATGTAACTTTTTTTTTAATTTCAGTTGGAAAGAGAAAGCAATGTTGGGGAATAAGAGTAAAGAAATTCGTTGGTTGGGTTGGTTTGGGCATTTGTTTGAGAAACGTTATTAAAAAGGCCAATTATCACTTTAATTATACAAACACTGGACATGGAAGTTACTTGATTTCCTCGAACGGTTACAGTTGGTCCCATTCAGTTAAGGAATTCAACTCAGCTTTCAAAACATTCCAGTTCTCAGTCAATGATGTAGTTTATATCGAGTATGATCCAACGACTTGGAAATTGAGATTTAGAAAGAATCAGGGACCATAAAACTTTTAATTGTCCATTGAACCACCACCAGCTGATGACTCGTATCATCCTTGTGTCAACTTATGTTCGACAGGAGACTCTGTTGAAATAGTTTTACCAGGCGCTCCACTTTCTTGATTTTTATAAATTGTGAAGCATTTTGTACAATATAATCATTTATTTCGTTACTTTTGAACTTTTTTGATCATTTGTTTAAGATGAATACTAAAAGAAGGTATTTATGTGAGGGAGGGCCACTATAAATAGATTTCTTTCTTTTTTTTACTTCTTTCTTTGCTCTATGTCAAAAACTTTATAAAAAGACGAAAAGGATAATGAAAAATAATACGAAGTTGAGAAAATTCTTGAGAGAAAAATAGAAAAAGATGATAGTTATTACTATCTTGTAAAATGGGTAGGATACACAAAAACAACTTGGTAGCCTCTAAGCAATCTTTTAGGAGCTTAAGGGGTATAAAAAATGATAGCAAATTTTGAAAGAACACTCGAAAAGAAAACGAAAAATAATTGGAGCAAAGGATTATAGGGTTGGGCGAATGTATCTAAGAATCCAGCGAAAAATATTGAAAAGATAAACAAAGATAACTTGGATGAAACCTTTTACAAAGTGAGTGATACTGACATAATTGACCTAGAAAAAGTCGATGAACTGTTAATAAAAAAGAAAAAACCTTAGGGTAACCCATTCATTGGCAGTAAAGTAAGAATGAAAATCACAACAAACAAGAATTAACGATATCCTTTTGAAAAAGTGCCAGAAAATAATTAGTGTCCAGTTTTCATGAAAAAAATAACATAAATAAAGAAAGTCTAACATATAGATGGCAGTTCAAAATGTTTAGTTATAGTCAAAAACCCATAAATCCACGAATAATGGCTTCCTAGCGAGATAGTTCGATTAATCGCACCATAGATGTTATTAGAAAATTATGAAAAAGTATACCAGCAAAATTAATCAAAGAATATTTTAAAGTGATTTATTTATTTATCAATTTTTTAAAATAAAACTAAGATGATCAGAGTTTATACTAATTTTAGAAAGTCAGCCATCTATTTTATTCTTTTATAGACATTACAAGCCGATCTTTATCTTTGTTATTTATATTAATTAGCATATCAACCATACAAATGTCACTTCCAAGACTTAATAAAGAAAGATAAGAACTTCAAAAGGAAGGATTCAATGTTGTTGTCGAAAACAACACTCTCTGGAAAATTTATATTGCTGGCCCAGCTTAAACACCTTTCGAAGGAGGACAATTTGAAGTACAATTCAAGTTCGATAACTTCCCTTTCAAGGCTCCAGTCGTCTCTTTCCAAACTAAACTCTATCACCCCAACGTCGATGAAAATGGAGACATTTGTGCTGATATGATTGAAACCAGCGCTGAGAAATGGGCTCCTACTAAAAGAATGACTAAAGTCATGGAAAAAATTGTATCTTTATTGATGGCCCCAAATTTGGACTCACCAGTTAATAATCAAGCAGCCCAAGACTACAAAAACGGTACTTGGTTTAATAAAGCTAAACAAGCAACCCAACAATATGCCAAATGATGTTTAGAATTTATCATAATTTCATATTTTTTGTTACTCATTAAAAAATTTGGCATTCTTTTGTAATCTATTAATCTTAAACTCTAAATAAATGCAGTATTAAAATCAAAATATGAAGGAAAAATGTTTAGTTTAGAGAGTCACTACCGACTAATTATACTAATTTAACCAAGAGGAGATCGATCATTGTTATCATCATAGACAAAATTTCTGTAAATTTCAGAGGAGGGCTCAAAAACAAGTTTATCCATCACATAGGCGAAAATATAATGAGCCAAAAAGATTGTCCCCACATACTGTATCATGGTGAAGGCACTTGAACTTTGAAGTCCAAAGTTCCATGTCGACGCAGCAGTGACTTCAGTTTCGATACAAGTGGCAATTGATCGAATGAATTCCTCTGTATCAAAAACTTTTGAGTTTTCTGAGTAAATGAAAGATATCACTGTCAATTCAATGACACATATTAAAATGACAATAACATTTTTTTATTGAAAGTATCCATTGACACAGACATAAATGATGAGCCATATAATTTGAGCAATCATTAAAATAAAACCAATAACTAGAAGACTTTGTGTAAATAACGGTTCTACAGGGTCAGTGAACAGATATTAAGTCGCTTTCCTTGCTTTTTACCGTACAGCAAAACACTACCCATAAATATCATTATTGAAGTCTATTTAATGAATTGAGCCAAGCTAGATTTCCTGTAGATTAATATCCTTGGGCTTAAATGGCCGATTATTATAGTACATGAAAGTCTACGTCTTCATTTAAATGATTTTGTCATAAAACGAATTTATTGTACCTTATGGACCACAATTTGACAGTGCCTTTTCATACTATCCTAGGTCATAGAATTGATCCAAATAATGATAATCGTTTGAGCATCGGTGACGAAATGTCGCTATGAGACTGATTACTGAACGTCCTTATTTTTTAGAGTACATGTATCTCATACCGTCAGTTGTTGAATAGAATATCTTTCTATTGTTGCCGATGTTTGAGTAGTCAGCTTTGAGAGCATTGATGGCTGTTATGGGGCAGTCATTTTAGTTTTCGAAGCAATACCCATTACAATGCACTTTGTTAGGATTGCATGTCCCATCGACTTAGAACTAGCTGATGGTAGGATTGATTCTTTTGACACAAAAGGTCATATTACCATCAACACCCCATTGATACATTTGTTTATGATTGAAAGACTACGAGAAAATGGTGGGGAAAGTCCTCAGCAAGACTTTTTCCCACTTATCAGGACAATTTTAGTTACTAGTAATGGAGATATCTTTTATTGGCAACTACCCAAAATATGGTGATATCAAATAGGCAGATTTGGGTATTTCCTCTATTTTGGACGATATAATAGTTTGTGCCAACCATATCAACAGTGTAATATTAATTAAGACATAGATGATTGGTGACCGATGTAACAGTCCGATAACAAATACATCAAGGTAATCTTATTTGCTGTTAAGTTGTGATAATGCTGAATATTATGCTTATTATGGTGGGTTCTAGTATCGGCTTATATTTGTGTGATCCATTTGTGGTTAAGGTTTTTTATTAGTGATGATGATGTTAGGATCAATAAATGTGGATTATTTTTTGTTTCAATAAGGGTTGAGTTAAATAACGATTCTAAACATTATTATAAATTACTTGTATTTGAAAAGTTTATTTATCTTCATTATTTTGATATTTAGATTTTTTGAATTTTTTATTTAAAACTTATGATTTAAGATTATTTGATTTTTTAAATTGAGAAAGTTATTTTATTTCATTTGTTTTAAATAGGCTAGTTATGTAGATTTAAACTAAAATTGTCAATCAAATCTAAATCTTTTTGCTAATCACTTTTAATATTAAAATCAGAGCATTTTACATTCTTAAAGTTACATCATGATAGTCATTATCTTTCTTTAATTACAAAATTTATCCATATCAGTCGTTACGAATATTTAGCCTTGAAACTATTGGTTTCATTTCGTCATATTTTGCTGCTGTTAATACGGTTTGAATCTTTATTCCTTTCATTTTAGGTTACGAAAAATTTAATGCATAATTGGACTTGGAGAAATATTGATCTCTGAAAATTGAAGAATTTCAATCAATTGGCAATCATTTATTTTAGTTCAATTTCACTTGTTACTATAAAATCGACAGTCCAAATGTAATTTTTCCTTTAAATCAATTAATTTCAACCTTAACCAAATCATTTTATTAACTTTTCTTACAGTTTATAGTTTATAAAATATTAAATAGAACCAGATATAAAAAATACATTAGAATTAAAACACCCTTTAATTACTAGCCAAATAGAAAATGGAGTTCTTCTCTTCTCAAGGTAAAGTTTTGTTTGTCATTAATGAAGTTGTAGGTAAATTTAACCAAAATTCATGAAACAAAAGATGGAGAAAAAAGACGATTATTTATTGAGAAGGAAACAAACTGTTGATAACACGAAAAAAACAAAAGTAGTGCCTATGAATTAGCAAAGATACCTTTAAATGCTAAATAAACGATAAAATTATAATAATTTGACTGCTAAATCGATCGAAAATAGAGTTTAATTTAATGAATTTATTTTTGCTCAAGGAAATTTATTTTTGCTCAAGGAAATTTTATTTTGTTCAGTTTTATAAGCAATTAATTATTTAAAAATTTTTTTTATTTCACTTTTTTAACAATTAAAATAAATTTGATCCTTCTTATTAAAATTTGTTCCAAATCTTAGGGAAATAATTGATTTCAAAATAATCTGCTGGAAAACTGCTTGCAACAATGACGTTGATCATTTCATTTTTACAAGGTAAAATTTCATATGGAACTGAAAGTTTTCTATTTTTAGAACATGAATTACTCCAATGATTTTAATAAGTCGACTGAATTTTTTATCTCGAATTAATGTAAAACATAAGCAGAATTCATCCCATTTTCATAAAAATACTTGATGTCTTCGACGTCTTCTAAAATAGGAAGAACTTGAGGATATCCTTGCTACTTTTTAAAGTTTTTCTAATTGATTTCTAAACTAACGATTTTTGAGATATTTCCTTTTATTATTAAAAAACTTTCTTAAGTTCTTTTTGTCTTTGATAGAGATTTTTGTTTCCAGGATCATTGTTCTTTTTAAGGACACTTTCGAGACCAATTCGATACCAACATATTTTCCCATTTCTATCGATTACTGGAATGTTTTTATTGTTATTTTTTCAGGTCTGCTTTTACTAGAGAACTGTTTTGATTGTCCTTTGGAATGATTTGGTTCTTGTCAAATGATTGTTTAATTTTAAGAAGATTTATGTAAGAATGGGTCAACATGTCTGTCTTTTGTACTAAGGCTTTAAGGGTCATGTTAGTATGATACGGATTGTGAGAAAATAATACAGTTGATTTTCTTGATTAAAGTTTTTATAAAAAGCATTTAAAATAATCAATACAAAATTTTCAATCAATCAATTCTATCAATTTAATCAAATTCATTAAAGTATAAAAAAAATTAAATACTTAAAAAAGACAACGAATGTTTAAAAAAATAAGAATTCTATACATCATACTTTGTAGGATTTTAATCCGTCCATAAGGTAAAGGAAGGTTGGGGCTTCATCAGTTTCGTTCTTGTAATGTGAGATAACAATGAGGTTTTCCATATCGTAATTTTGTCCAGTATAGAATGAAAGTTCGTCAAAGTTAGCCTTAGCCCAGGCGAAGAATTCTTTGGCACCAGCCATGAATCCGGTAACTCTTTCGGGTTTCTTTTCTTTAAGGTAGCCCAAAACTTTTTTCATGTAATCCTTGAAGTAAGCTTCAAATCCTGGCTTGTCGAAAGAAGTTTATTCATATCTGAAAGCATCAACCAAATCGATGACTTTGGCAACTGGAGCTGATCCACCTGCTTGTCCGTCTTATTATTCGTTTGATCCACCGAAGGCATTACCACATCCGATATCAACTTCAGCTTCCTTGGAGACGACCATTCTGGATTTGACTTCACCGATAACATCGTTGAAAAGCATTTCCATTTTGTAGGAGTCAGAAATGAATTCTTCATCAGTAAAGACGTCTTGGTAAATTCTCATTTTAGCTTTCTTCAACAAATTATTATTAAATAACTCAACACTTTGCCAATTAAAATCAAATCCCACTTTATTAAAATCAACTTTTTTAAAATTATTCTATCTGTTATTTTAATATTTTATTCTTTAACTATTTTAATAAACTATGTATGTATAAACAAGTAAAATTTAAATGAAAAAAAATACAATATTAATTGAAACTCATCAAAGTAAATTTCTCCTTTATATTTCATTTTCATTCTGAACAATACACATTTATACACAATTTACACAGGAAATTTTCCCTCTTTTGCTGTTCGTCTCTCGGCTTCGACTTCCCATGAATTATTGCTGGCTTCTCGAGAGGACTGATGTCCGATTGGCCTTTGCAAATCTTTCATAAGTGGTCTTTCCTATGAACAAGTTTCCAATGTTTACAATAATGAGCAACAACAAAGGAATGAAAAATAAAAGGCCAAGTGTTAAGGCAATAAACACAAATCCATACAAAAATGGAAGATTATCATGCAATTAAGGATTGATTTAAAAGAATCCCAACCTGTCCTCTTAATCATGAACGAGAACCAGCACAAATTGTACTCCAATAATTAAAATCCATAACAATGTAATTTCTAGCAGAATTAAGAACAAATTGAACCTCACAACGTTGTGTCGACCAACACAATTATTTATCCAAGGGCAATGATGATCGTATTGTTCGATACATGTGCCACAAACATCGCAATGGTTTGACCGTGATGGTTTGTACTGAACACAGCGAATACAGATCGGGTTTATGTCTTTATCGATGTACGAATATGATGACATTGATGATGAAAGAATTTCAGTTGCTGAACCGCCCATGTTGCTTTAGCCTGATTTTTTGTTCAACCAGAGGCTTTTTAATGTTTCATAACTGCCTTTTCTCATTTTAGGACTTGGCATGACCAAGCTCAAATAAAGTAACAACAGCAAAGCAAAGATTCCTTATTGTATGTAAAACATCAACATGTATTCATCATGATAATTGAGGCTGTAACTTATCGACCCTACTAAAATCACACTCAAAAGAATAAAAAACATCGGTATTTTTAATGACCTTTTCTTCGGTTCGTATTTTATTTTTAAGTTAAAGAAGAACCTTACATGA
>Ga0102832_1001983_pt1 | contig 13638 bp, 11 predicted proteins | sample EBPBio282013_DNA_FD_88942 | JGI IMG/M metagenome (GOLD analysis project Ga0102832, IMG submission 88942) | Wastewater treatment Type I Accumulibacter community from EBPR Bioreactor in Madison, WI, USA - Reactor 2_5/28/2013_ DNA (Illumina Assembly) | ecosystem: Engineered > Bioreactor > EBPR >...
CACCATGGTTCGCTGGCGCGGGTGAAGGCCGGCCTGCAGGCGCTCGACGCCGGCATCCCGAAGGATTACCCCGAGTACGTGCTGCACCAGATGGTCACGGTGATGCGCGGCGGCGAGGAAGTGAAGCTGTCCAAGCGCGCCGGCAGCTACCTCACCCTGCGCGACCTGATCGACGAGGCCGGCGCCGACGCCGTGCGCTGGTTCCTGGTCGCGCGCAGGCCCGACTCGCAGCTCACCTTCGACATCGACCTGGCGCGTTCGCAATCGCTCGACAACCCGGTGTACTACGTGCAGCTCTCGCACGCGCGCATCTGCGGACTGCTGCGCCAGCTGGAGGAGCGCGGCCTCGCATTCAGCCTCGACAACGGCCTGGCGCAGCCGCTCGACCTGGACGATGGCTCGCTGCGCGACCTGCTGATCGACCTCTCGCGCTGGCCGGAGATCGTGGCCGCCGCGGGCGAGCAGCTTGAACCGCACCTGATCGCGGCCACCCTGCTCGAACTGGCGCAGGGGTTCCAGACGTATTACAACGACCACCAGTTCCTCGTCGACGACGCCGATGCGCGCGACGCGCGGCTGGCGCTGGCACTGGCGGTGCGCCAGGTCCTGGCGAACGGATTGCAATTGCTGGGCGTGAACGCGCCCGAACGGATGTAGGAAACCCAGGCACATGGCGGCAAGACGCGGCAAATCGCAGGCACGACGCAACGGCGGCAACGGCCTGCCGGGCTGGGCATGGATGATCATCGGCATCGTGCTGGCGCTGGCCGCCGTGCTGCTGCTGCCCAGGTACCTGAAGTCGGAAGGCAACGACGGCTTCTTCCGCCCGCAGCCGAATCCGGACGCACGGCCGTCGGTCAGCGCGATCGACGAGGGCGAGGCCGCGCCACCCGCCCGCGACAGCCGGCCCGCGCCGGCGCAGCGCCCGCAGCCGGCCACCACCGAACCGCCCGAGTACGACTTCTACACCGTGCTGCCCGAGCAGGAAGTGGCGATGACCGACGCCGAACTCGCCGCCAGCGCGCGCGAGGAGGCCGAGCGCCAGCGCCGCACGCTGGCCGCGCAGCGCCAGCGCGAAGCCGATGCCGCCGAGCTGGCCTCGCCCACCCCGGCGACGGTACCGGCCGCCGCGCCACCCGCGGCCACGGCGACCACCGCCACCGCCGCTGCACCCACGACGCCCGCGCCGGCGGCCGCGGCGAGCAGCGATACGTCGGCGCGCTACATCCTGCAGGCCGGTTCGTTCAGCGCCTCCGGCGACGCCGAGTCGCTGAAGGCGCGCATTGCCCTGCTCGGCCTGTCGGCGCGGGTCGAGTCCGGCGACGCCAACGGCAAGACCGTCTACCGCGTGCGCATGGGCCCCTACGGCACCGCCACCGAACTGGCCGAAGCCAAGCAGAAGCTCGGCAACGGCGGCCTGCCGGCGCTGGCGATCAAGGCGAACTGAGCCGGCCGTCGCAGGCCGGTCGCAGCCTGCGCGATGTGCCTGCGGCACACTGGCGGGCCTGAACGGAGGCACGCGCCATGGCCATCGAAGCCGCCCTGATCAAACCCGTCGTCGATGCGCTGATGGCGCTGTTCCGCGAGAGCAGCGACCTCAAGCTCAAGCGCGACGCGGAGAAGGCCCTGCGCGAGGCGATCCGCGAACTGCTGCAGGCCAATCCCGACGAGAACAAGGCACAGGCGCGGATCGCCATCGCCAAGGCCGCCGGCATCCTCAGCGAGGACGTCGTGCTGGCCGAGGACATGCTGGAAAAGCATCGCGCGACGAAAGCGAAGACGCGCGGCAAATCGGCCACCGGGCGCAGCCGCAAGCCTTCGGCGGATGCCGCCAAGCCCGACAAGGCCGACACCACCAGGCCCGCGCGCAAACCGGCCCGCAACACGCCGGCCCGGCCGCCGAAGTCCTGACCGCGACGCGCCGTCCACCGCCCGGCGCGCACGCTGCCTCGTTTCCTGCCGGGCCAGACCGATGCCGCCGCCACTGCTGTTCTACGCGCTGTGCGCGGTGTGGTTCGCCAGCGAACTGCTGATCGATCGTCGCCGTTCGATCGCATCGGCGCGCCGCCGCGATGGCGGCACCCTGCGCCTGCTGCATGCGACGGTGGCGGCCAGCGTGGCCGCGGGGGTCGCCCTGGCCTGGTTTGGCGTGGCGCGGTTCGCGCCAAAGCTGGCATGGCTGCCGTGGACCGGACTGGCGCTGATGGCGGCCGGCCTGCTGCTGCGCGCCTGGGCGATCCGGGTGCTGGCGCGGCAGTTCACGGTCGACGTGTCGGTGCGCCCGGACCATGAGCTCGTGCGCCGCGGCCCCTACCGTCTGGTGCGCCATCCGTCCTACACCGGCGCACTGCTGACCTTCCTCGGCTTCGCGCTGGCGCTTGGCAGCTGGGCGTCGCTGGCGGCGGTGATGGTGCCGGTCGTGCTGGCTTTCCTGCGCCGCATTCGCATCGAGGAGCGCGTGCTGGCCGAGGCGTTCCCCGAAGCGTACCCGGCCTATGCGCGCACGACGTGGCGGCTGGTGCCGTACGTCTGGTAGACGGCTAGCGCAGCCGCCACCCGTGGCGTCGTTCCGGTTGGGGAAGGATCGACAACCGATCGCGCCAGCCGGCGGACACCCTAGAATCCGCGCATGGACCCCCGCATCGACAAGACCATCCTCATCACCGGCGCCACTTCCGGATTCGGCGCCGCCGCCGTCGAACGCTTCCTGCGCACGGGCTGGCGCGTGGTCGCCACCGGGCGTCGCGCGGACCGCCTGCAGCAACTGCTCGACCGGCACGGCGGCGAACGCCTGCACGTGGCCGCCTTCGACATCCGCGATGCCGACGCGATGCAGGCCGCGCTCGCTGCCGTCCCCGAGCCGTTCCGCGGCATCGACGTGCTGGTCAACAACGCCGGCCTCGCGCTCGGCACCGCGCCGGCGCAGCGCGCCAGCCTCGAGCAATGGCGGCAGATGATCGACACCAACGTCACCGCGCTGGCCACGCTCACCCACGCGCTGCTGCCGACGCTGATCGAACGCCGCGGCGCGATCATCAACATCAGTTCGGTCGCCGCCACCTATCCGTATCCCGGCGGCAACGTCTACGGCGGCAGCAAGGCCTTCGTCACCCAGTTCTCGCTCGGCCTGCGCGCCGACCTGCACGGCACCGGCGTGCGCGTGACCAGCATCGAGCCGGGCATGGCCGAAACCGAGTTCACCCTGGTGCGCACCGGCGGCAACCAGGCCGCGTCCGACACGCTCTACGCCGGCGCGCACCCCATGACCGCCGACGACATCGCCGACCAGATCCACTACGTCGCCACCCTGCCGCCGCACCTCAACATCAACCGGCTGGAAATCATGCCGGTGACGCAGTCCTTCGCCGGCTTCCAAGTATCGCGCGACTGAGATGCGCGCCGCGTCGTCGCCGCGGTGTTTCGGCGGCGTGGCGCGCCGCATTCACTCCAGCGGCGCGTCGTCGAGGTAAGTGTAGCCGGTGAGGCCGGATTCCAGCGCTTCGTTGAGGCGCGCGGCCTCGCCCTTGCTCAGGTCGGTCGCGCCCACGCGCGCCCGGTAGATGCGGCGCAGGTCGTCGAGCTTGTAGCCGACGTAGTCGAGCATCACGTCGGTGGTGTCGCCCTTGCGCTGCTGGCTGATCGCGTAGCCGTCGCCGCTGAGCCGCACTTCGACCGCATCGGTGTCGCCGAACAGGTTGTGGATGTCGCCGAGGATCTCCTGGTAGGCGCCGACCAGGAAGAAGCCGAGGCGATAGCTCTCGCCCTTGCGCAGCGGATGCAGCGGCAGCGAAGTGTCCAGGCCCTCGTTCTCGACGTAGGTATCGATCTTGCCGTCGGAATCGCAGGTCATGTCGGCGATCACGCCGCGACGCTCCGGGACTTCGTTCAAGCGCTCGATCGGCACGATCGGGAACACCTGGTCGATCGCCCACACGTCCGGCATCGACTCGAACACGCTGAAGTTGACGAAATACTTGTCGACCAGGCGCTCGGCCAGCTCGTCGAGCAGCGGACGGTGGTTCTTCTCGTCATAGCTCAGGCGCGCACGCACGCCGTGGGCGATGGCGTAGAACAGGTCGTCGATGCGCGCGCGCGCGACCAGGTCGATCTGGCCCAGCGCATACGCGGCCAGCCCCTCGGCGTGGAAGTGCTGCGCTTCCTGGAACAGTTCCACCGGCGGGCGCTTGTCGAGTTCGCCATGGATCTCGCGCAGGTAGCGGATCGCGTGCGGCTCGTCGTCGTGCTCGTCGGGCACGCGGCCTTCCGGCGCCTGCTCCACTTCCACCACGTTGGCGACCAGCAGGGCGTGGTGCGCGGTCATCGCGCGGCCGCATTCGGTGACGATGCGCGGCGGCGCCAGGCCGTGCTCGACGCAGGCGTCGGCCAACGGCTGGACGATCGTGGAGGCGTACTGCAGCACGCCGTAGTTGATCGAGCAGAAGCTGCGCGAACGCGTGCCCTCGTAGTCGATGCCCAGGCCGCCGCCGACATCGACATGGGTCACCTTCGCGCCCAGCTTCGACAGTTCGACGAAGTAACGCGTGGCCTCGCGCATGCCGTTGGCGATGTCGCGCACGTTGGAGATCTGCGAGCCCATGTGGAAGTGCAGCAGGCCGAGCGTGTCGCCCATGCCGGCGTCGCGCAGCGTCTTCCACAGGTCGAGCACCTGCCGCGGCGACAGCCCGAACTTGGCCTTGTCGCCGCCGCTGTTCTGCCACTTGCCGGCGCCGAGCGAGGCCAGGCGCATGCGCACGCCGATGCCGGGCACCACGTCGAGCGCCTTGGCTTCCTCGAGGATCAGCGGCAGCTCGGACGGCTTCTCGACCACGATGTAGGTGTCGAGGCCGAGCTTGCGCCCGATCAGCGCGAGGCGGATGTACTCGCGGTCCTTGTAGCCGTTGCAGACGATCAGCCCGCCCGGGCGCGACAGCGCCAGCACCGCCATCAGCTCGGGCTTGCTGCCGGCCTCCAGGCCGAAGCCCTCGCCGTGGTGCGCCGCCAGCGTGCCGGCCACGCCCGCGTGCTGGTTGACCTTGATCGGATACACCGCGGTGTAGCCGCCGGTGTAGTCCCAGTCGGCCTGCGCTTGCGCGAACGCGGCCTGCAGCCGCTGCAGGCGGTCGCCGAGGATGTCGGGAAAGCGCACCAGCAGCGGCAGGTTGGCGCCGCGCGCCATCGCCGTATCGACGACCTCCGGCAGCGGGATCGCCAGCCCGTCGGCGCCGAGTGGGCGCACGACGATGCGACCGGCGTCGTCGACGTCGTAGTAACCCTCGGACCAGTGCGGGATCGAGTAGGTCTTGCGGGCGCGGTCGGTCGACCAGGGGGCCATGGGGGCATCCTCATGCATAGGCGCGCATTCTAGCGTCGGCAATGCGCAGGCGGCGCCGGCGGCGTCATCGCCGCGTCAGGCCGCTTCGCTACAATGCGCGCCTTCGCCCCGCATGCCCCGGAACGACCGAAATGACCGCACCCACCTGGCTGTACGAGAACTTCGATCCCGCCGGCTCGTCGATCGGCTTCCGCATCACGCGCAAGCTCGACGAGGTGCAGTCGCCGTTCCAGAAGATCGAGATCTACGAATCGACCGACTGGGGCAACGTCATGCTGATCGATGGCGCGATGATGGTGACCACGCGCGACAACTTCCTCTACCACGAGATGATGTCGCACCCGGCGTTGTTCACCCATCCCGACCCGAAGGCCGTGGTGATCATCGGTGGCGGCGACTGCGGCACGCTGCGCGAGGTGCTGCGCCACCCGGGCGTAAAGACGGCCGTACAGTGCGACATCGACGAGCAGGTCACGCGCATGGCGGAGAAGTATTTCCCCGAGCTGTGCGAGTCCAACGCCGACCCGCGCGCGCAGGTACTGTTCGACGACGGCATCGCCTACATGAAGAACGCCGCGCCGGGCAGCCTCGACGTGGTGATCGTGGATTCCACCGACCCGGTCGGCCCGGCCGAGGGCCTGTTCAACAAGGCGTTCTTCGAAAGCTGCTTCCGCGCGCTGAAGGATGACGGCATCCTGGTGCAGCAGTCCGAATCACCGCTGGTGCTGCTGGATCTCATCCAGGAGATGCGCGCCGAGATGGGCAAGGCCGGCTTCACCACATTCCAGACCCTGCCGTTCCCGCAGCCGTGCTACCCGACCGGCTGGTGGAGCTGCACGCTCGCGCGCAAGGGCCAGGGCTTCGGCTTCCGCGAATCCGACGCGCGCGCGAAGCCGTTCGCGACGAAGTACTACAGCGCCGACATCCACAAGGGCGCGCAGGTGCTGCCGCCGTTCGTGGCGGAGGCGCTGGGCGGGTAACCCCGCACGGTCGGTCCGGACTCGGTGAATCGCCGGATCATCGCGATTCCGGCAGGCCGCGACGAGGCCCGCACCACCGAGCCGACGCAAAGCAACGCGATCCCGAGCGCGAAGAACGTGCAGGCGATCCGCAGCCGTCGGTTACAGCGCGTCGCCGTCCATCTCGCCCGTCCGGATCCGCACCGCGCGGTCGAGGTCGTAGATGAACACCTTGCCGTCGCCGATCTTGCCGGTGCCGGCGGCCTTGATGATCGCCTCGGCCACCAGTTCGGCCTGGTCGTCGGTGACCGCGATCTCCAGCTTGATCTTGGGCAGGAAGTCGACCACGTACTCGGCGCCGCGATACAGCTCAGTGTGGCCCTTCTGGCGGCCGAAGCCCTTGACCTCGGACACGGTGATGCCGGTGACGCCGGCCTCGGCCAGCGCCTCGCGCACGTCGTCGAGTTTGAACGGCTTGACGATCGCCATCACCATCTTCATCGCGTGCTCTCCCTGTGTGCGGCCGGTCCGCGAACGTTTCGCGGCGCCGCGCTAGCATACCCTCCGCCGGGTGTCGGGGTTTTCCTACAGCCGGCCGCGTCCGGCGCCGACTGCGCCGGGGCACGACGCGCGCAATGCTGCGCACGTCCCCGGATGGAGTGGAACCGTGATCGACCTCAACCACATCGACGACCTCGCCCGCCGCCTGAGCGGCCTGGTGCCGCCGGGCCTGCGCGAGAGCCGCGAGGAGCTGCAGGAAAACTTCAAGGCGGTGCTGCAGTCGGGACTGGCCAAGCTGGACCTGGTCACGCGCGAAGAGTTCGACGTGCAGCGCGCGGTGCTGCTGCGCACGCGCGAGAAGCTCGAACAGCTGCAGGGCCAGGTGCTGGACCTGGAGACGCGCCTCGCGACCGGCGAGGGATTCTCGCGGACCGACGGCTGAGCCGGCCGCCATGGGGCTCGCGCTCGTGCACGGCCGTGCGCGCGCCGGCGTGCGCGCTCCCGCGGTGAAGGTGGAGGTGCACCTCGCCGGCGGATTGCCATCGATGTCGATCGTCGGCCTGCCGGAAGCCGCGGTGCGCGAAGCCAAGGACCGCGTGCGCGCCGCGATCCAGTGCGCGCAGTACGAATTCCCCGCGCGCCGGATCACCGTCAACCTCGCGCCCGCCGACCTGCCCAAGGGTGGCGGACGCTTCGACCTGCCGATCGCGCTGGGCATCCTCGCCGCCAGCGGGCAGGTGCCGCAGGACGCCCTGCGCGACTACGAATTCATCGGCGAGCTCGGCCTGACCGGCGAACTGCGTCCGGTCGACGGCGTGCTGCCGGCGGCGCTGGCCACCGCGCAGGCCGGGCGCAAGCTGGTGGTGCCCGAAACGAACGGCGCCGAGGCCGCGCTGGCCTCGGGCCTGGAAACCTTCACCGCGCGCACCCTGCTGGAAGTCTGCGCGCTGCTGGGCGGTCGCAAGCCCTTGCCCGCCGCCATCGCACCGGCGACGCGGCGCAACGCCGGCCCGGACATGCGCGACGTGCGCGGCCAGGCGCACGCGCGTCGCGCGCTGGAGGTGGCCGCGGCCGGCGGCCACCACCTGCTGCTGGTCGGCCCGCCGGGCTGCGGCAAGACCCTGCTCGCCTCGCGCCTGCCCGGGCTGCTGCCGGAGGCGGCCGAACGCGAGGCGCTGGAAACCGCCGCGATCGCCTCGGTCAGCGGCCGCGGCCTGGACCCGGAGCGCTGGCGCGAACGTCCGTTCCGCGCGCCGCACCACACCGCCAGCGCCGTCGCCCTGGTCGGCGGCGGTGCCGAACCGCGGCCGGGCGAGATTTCGCTGGCGCACAACGGCGTGCTGTTCCTTGACGAATTGCCCGAGTGGAGCCGGCAGGCGCTGGAAGTCCTGCGCGAACCGCTGGAGTCGGGCGTGGTCACGATCTCGCGCGCGGCGCGACAGAGCGAGTTCCCGGCGCGCTTCCAGCTGGTGGCGGCGATGAACCCGTGCCCGTGCGGCTGGGCGGGCGATACCTCGGGTCGCTGCCGCTGCCACGCCGATGCGATCCGTCGCTACCGCGCGCGCATCTCCGGGCCGCTGCTCGACCGCATCGACCTGCATGTCGACGTTCCCCGCCTGCCGCCATCGGACCTGCGCCCGGATGCGCCCGAGGGCGAATCCAGCGAAGCGATCCGCGAGCGCGTGGCGCGGGCGCGCGCCATCCAGCGGCAGCGCTCGGGCACGCTCAACGCGCAGCTGTCGCATTCGGAGACGATGGCCTGGTGCCGGCTGGAACCGCGCGACCAGGCGCTGCTCGAACGCGCGATCGAATCGCTGCAGCTGTCCGCGCGCGCGATGCACCGCATCCTGCGGGTGGCGCGGACCATCGCCGACCTCGCCGACAGCCCGCACATCGCCACCGCGCACCTGGCCGAGGCGCTGGGCTATCGCCGCGCCGACCCCGGCGACGCGGCCGCCGCCGCCTGATTTCCCGACGCATGGAGCCGCCGGCCGGCGTGACCAACGGCAGGCGACCGCGGCGCGCAGGGCGCTATGTTGGGCGCACCGCCATCGCCCGGGATCGCCCATGCGCCGCCTCGCCCTCGCCAGTGCCGTCACCCTCGTGCTCGCCGCCTGCTCCGGCGGCGGCGAGGCGCCCGCTCCCGCCGCGAAGCCGGCCGCCGATGCCCGGGCCACAGCGCCGGCGCAGCCGCCGGAGCTTATCCCGCGCAGCCTGCTGTTCGGCAACCCGGAACGGACCAACGTCCAGGTCAGCCCCGACGGCAAACACCTGGCATGGATCGCGCCGGTCGACGGCGTGCTCAACCTGTGGGTGGCGCCGATCGACAAGCTCGACGACGCGCGCGCGATCACCGCCGACAAGGCGCGCGGCATCCGCCAGTACTTCTGGAGCTACCGTCCCGGCACGCTGCTGTACCTGCGCGATACCGGCGGCGATGAGGACTTCCACCTCTACACGGTCGGCATCGACGGTGGCGAACCGCGCGACCTCACCCCGTTCCCGAAGACCCGCGCCTACGTCTACGGCGTCAGCCACAAGCATCCCGATGCGGTGCTGGTGGGCATGAACGACCGCGACGCGAAATGGCACGACCTCTATCGCGTCGACCTTGCCAGCGGCAAGCGCACGCTGGTCGAGCGCAACGATGACGACATCGCCAGCTACGTCGCCGATGCCGACTACGCCGTGCGCTACGGCGAACGTTCGCGCGCCGATGGCGGCACCGACCTGCTCATGCCCGACGGCAAGGGCGGCTGGACGGTGATCGAGGAGGTCCCGTTCGAGGACTCCTTGTCGACCGGCCTGGCCGGACTGACCACTGACGGCAAGACCCTGTACCTGCGCGAATCGCGCGGGCGCAACACCACCGCGCTGGTCGCGATCGACACCGCGTCGAGGAAGAAGACCGTGGTGTTCGACGATCCGCGCGCCGACCTGCAGGAGGTGCTGACGCATCCGGACACCGGCGTGGTGCAGGCGGCGGCGTCGGAATACCTGCGCGAGGAGTGGAAGGCGATCGACGCGGCGATCGCGCCGGACCTGGAGAAGCTCAGGGCGATCGGCCCCGGCACTGCGTCGGTCGCCTCGCGCAGCCTCGACGACCGTACCTGGATCGTCGCCTATTCGGCCGCGGAGACGCCGGTGGCGTACTACCGCTACGACCGCGGCGGCGAGGGTGGCGGCGCGTTGACCCGCCTGTTCGGCTCGCGCCCGGCGCTGGAAGGCAAGCCGCTGGTGCCGGAGTGGCCGCAGGAGATCCCCTCGCGCGACGGCAAGACCCTGGTCAGCTACCTCACCCTGCCCAGGGATGCCGATGCCGACGCCGACGGCAAGGCCGACCGGCCGGTGCCGATGGTATTGCTGGTGCACGGCGGCCCTTGGGCGCGCGACAGCTACGGCTACAGCGGCTACGACCAGTGGCTGGCCAACCGCGGCTATGCGGTGCTGCAGGTCAACTATCGCGGCTCCACGGGCTTCGGCAAGGCCTTCGTCAATGCCAGCGACGGGCAATGGTCGAAGGCGATGCACGACGACCTGATCGACGGCGTCGAGTGGGCGGTCGCCAACGGCGTTACCACGAAGGACAACGTGGCGATCATGGGCGGCAGCTACGGCGGCTATGCCACGCTGGTCGGCATGACCGTCACTCCGGACGTCTTCAAGTGCGGCGTCGACATCGTCGGCCCGTCCAACCTGGTGACGCTGTTCAAGACCTTCCCCTCGTACTGGGCCAGCTTCATGGAGCAGTGGTACCGCCGCGTCGGCGACCCGCGCACCGAGGCCGGCATGGAGGCGCTGGTGCAGGCTTCCCCGATCACCCACGTGGACAGGATCAGCAAGCCGCTGCTGATCGGCCAGGGCGCGAACGACCCGCGCGTGGTGCAGGCCGAGAGCGACCAGATCGTCGAGGCGATGAAAGCGAAGAGCATCCCGGTGACCTACGTGCTGTTCCCCGATGAAGGCCACGGCTTCGCGCGGCCGGAGAACAGCAAGGCGTTCAACGCGGTCGCCGAGGGCTTCCTGTCGACCTGCCTGGGCGGGCGCGCCGAAGCGATCGGCCAGGATTTCGCAGGCTCCAGCATCACCGTGCCGACCGGCGCCGCGGACGTGGCCGGGCTGGCCGAAGCGCTGCAGACGCACACGCAGGACGTGCGCAAATAGGCGTGCCGCTGGATCGCGTGCCGTCGGCTGGACTCAGGGCCAGGCGGGCGGATCCTTGGCCCACGCGGCCTGCACTTCGGCCAGGGTGTCGCGATCGGCCTGGGTCCAGTCCGGCAGCAGCGCCGGCAGTCGCGCCGGGTCGATCCACTGTTGCGGTTCGGTCCGCACTGCCGCGGCGTACCAGCGCACGGCCTCGGGCTTGCGGTCGAGCTTCCACAACGCCAGCGCGAAGGTCGGCGGCGCCCACGCCGGCTTGGCCAGGCGGCCAGACAGGGCATCGGACCATTGCCGCAGCGCGCCTTCGACATCGCCGGCGCGATACAGGTCCCAGCCGTAGTTCCATGCGACAGACTGCCGCAGGCTGCCGCCGACGGTGGCCCTGGCCAGCAGTTCCCGGTACAGCGCGTGCCCGGTGTCCGTGCGTCCGGAGGCCATGGCGATCCGCGCCAGCTGCGCGGTGGCCTTGTCGGCGTCGCGCCCGCCGCGATCGCGCTGCCGCAACAGCAGCGCGATCGCCTTCTCGTCATCGCTTTGGGTGACGACGACGATCGGTGCGGCCACGGTGTCGTCGCGGTCGAAATAGAATTCCGCGGGCCTCGGCAACGTCTGCGCCGGCGCGGCGAAAGGAAGCAACAGCGCCAGCACGAATGCGTGCCGACGCCTGGCAAAGACTGGCATGACGAAAAAACCTGTTCCGGAATCCCCCGCTGCGGATTGTAGGGGCTTTGCGCGGCGGATGCCGCGTGCACGATGCGACCTGCTTCGCGCTTTCCGTCGCGGCGCGGACCGCGCGGGCCCGGTGCCCGCATTCATGTCTCCTGCGCGAGGAATCCCTTCAGCAGCGTGTCGCCATCGACCGACGGCGAGAACAGGTAGCCCTGCGCACGCTCGATCCCGCACTCGCGCAGCGCCTGCGCCTGCGCCTGGGTCTCGACGCCCTCGGCCACGATTTCCAGCCCGGTCTTGCGCGCCAGTCCGGTGACCGCCTGCACGATCGCCAGGTCGTAGGGATCATCGGGCAGGCCGGCAACGAAGCTCTGGTCGAGCTTGAGCGCGTCGATCGGCAGGCGCTTGAGGTAGGCCAGCGACGAGTAACCGGTGCCGAAATCGTCCAGCGCCACCGACACGCCCAGCTCGCGCAGCCGCGTCAGCGTCTGCGCGGCGATGGCGATATCCGGCAGCAGCGTGCTCTCGGTCAGCTCCAGGCACAGCCGGCCCGGCTGCAGCCCGGCGTCCTTGAGCGCCGCGACCACGTCCGCGACCAGGCTGGCCTGTTCGAACTGCCGCGCCGACAGGTTCACCCGCAGCTTCGGCCCGATGCCGTCGCGCACCGGCCACTTCCGCGCCGTGCGGCAGGCTTCCGCCAGCACCCAGCGGCCGATCGGCACGACCAGCCCGGAATCCTCGGTGATGTCGACGAACTCCTGCGCCGTGCGGCAGCGGCCGTCCTCGTCGGTCCAGCGCAGCAGGGCCTCCGCCGCGACCCAGCGGCCCGTGCGCAGGTCGACTTCGGGCTGGTAGTGCACGGACATGCGGCCGGCCTCGAACGCCTCGCGCAGCACGCGCTCGAGCCGCAGCCGCGCGACCAGGCCGCGATGGCGCTCGGCATCGAAGATCTCGCAGCGATGGCCGTGCGCGCCGCGCGCGTTGTGGCTGGCGGTTTCGGCGTTGCGCAGCAGGTTGTCCGCCGACGGCGCGGCGAGATCGCGCGAGAACGCGATGCCGGCGGTGACCACCGTGCCCGCCGCGCGTTCGTCGAAGTACGCCTGCACCGTGTCGGCGCAGCGCTCGGCGAGGTTCAGCGCCTCGGTCTCGTGCAGGTGCCGGTGCGGCAGCACCGCGAACGCGTTGCCGCGCACGCGCGCCAGCGTCGCCGTGCCCGCGAGGGCGTCGCGCAGCCGCGCGGCCGCCTCGACCACCAGTTCGTGCCCGGCATCGCCGTCGTGCGCGGATGCATCCAGCTGCAGGTGGATCGCGACCAGGCCGTTGTCGTCGTCGTGCATCGGGCGCAGCGCCGAATGCACCACCTGCAGCAGGTGGTCGCGATTGGGCAGGTGGGTGTGCGGGTCGTGCAGTTCGAGGAAGCGCACGCGGTTCTCGAGCCGGCGCCGTCGGTCGATCTCGTGGGCCATGGCCACGTAGTCGCCGATGCTGGCGGCGAAGGCCTGGTCTTCCGGCGTCCATGCGCGCGCGCCGCCGACGTGTTCATGGCAGACCACGCCGAGCAGTTCGCCGGCCAGCCGCACCGGCGCATCCAGCAAGGAAACGATGCCGTTGCGCCGCAGGTAGCGCTGCAGGTCGTCGTCTCCGGGCGCCTGCGCGCTGTTGGCGACATTGATCACCCGCACTTCGTCGAGCGCGGCGCTGTAGTCGCGTCCCACCTGCAGCGCGATGCGCGAACCCGGCGGATTGTGCTGGCCGCTGCTGCCCTGGAAATGGTGCAGGCAATGCAGGGTGCCGGTGGCCGCATCGTGGCGCCAGACGTTGACCCGTTCGACCTCGAGCGTTTCCGCCGCGGTCTCGCAGATCATCGCGATCGCGGTCTCCAGCGTGCAGCCGTCCTGCCACACGCGCCGCGCCAGCGACACCAGCGCGTGGTTGTGCCGGCGTGCCCATGCGCCACGGTCCCGCCGCCCGTCCATGTGCCGATTGGCCGCCATGCAAGCCCCGGTGGTCGGCATC
>Ga0102832_1001984_pt1 | contig 13630 bp, 14 predicted proteins | sample EBPBio282013_DNA_FD_88942 | JGI IMG/M metagenome (GOLD analysis project Ga0102832, IMG submission 88942) | Wastewater treatment Type I Accumulibacter community from EBPR Bioreactor in Madison, WI, USA - Reactor 2_5/28/2013_ DNA (Illumina Assembly) | ecosystem: Engineered > Bioreactor > EBPR >...
CCACCACGGCCCTGACAGCGGGAGAGGAGCCGGCGACGGTGGTTGCCGTCGTCGCGATCAGGCAGCCCAGGTGGTCGCCTTTGGACGGGGCGTACATCTCGATCGCGCCGCGCAGCAGAGTCCGTCCTGCGTCTTCCAGCGTTGCGCCGCCATTGAGCGCGGCCTCCATCGCCGACAGCGCCAGTGCGGCATAGCCCTCGAGTACCCTTGCATAGAGGGCACTCTTGTCGCCGAAGGCTGCGTAGAGGCTGGGCTTGTTCACTCCCATTGCTGTTGTGAGGTCTTCCAGCGTGGCCCCGTCGAAACCGCGGACGAGGAAGACCCGGGTCGCCGCGGCAAGGGCATCGTCGATGTCGAAGGAACGGGGGCGCGCCATCAGCCTGCCTGGTTATGTACCGGATAGAATATAACGATTGACCTGTCCCGCATAGTTATGTACCAAAAAGTACATAATTAACCAGATTGCGGAGGTATCGTCATGGAGTTCTTTTTTGCGCCGCTCGCCTGTTCTCTGGCGTCGCACATCGTCTGCCGCGAAGCCGACATTCCGGTCATGCTGCGACAGGTGAAGCTGTCGACCAAGGAGATCGAGGGCGGAGGCAGCCTGTACGATATCAACCCCAAGGGTGCCGTCCCGACCCTGCGTCGCGACGATGGCAGCGTCCTGACCGAGGGGCCGAGTGTGCTCCAGTATCTCGGCGACCTGAAGCCATCGAGCGGTCTGTGCCCGGCCTTCGGGACAGACGAACGCTATCGTCTCATCGAATGGCTGAACTTCGTCAGTACGGAGATGCACAAGCGCGTTTTCTACATGATGTTCACGCCGGAGAGCGACGATGCCGCCAAGGCTTCAGCCAGGGCCGCGGCGCCCAAGCGGCTGGAATTCGTGGCCAGCGGCCTTCAGGGCCGCGACTATCTGCTGGGCGACCGCTTCACGGTCGCCGACGCCTATCTATTCTGGTGGCTGACGGTGGCGGCGCGCGTCGGCATCGATGTGTCCGTCCATGCCGGGCTCGAGGCCTATCAGTCTCGCTGTGCCAGCCGGCCGGCCGTTCAGGCCGCTTTCGCTCTCGAGGTCGCCCGGCTGGCGCCCTGAACGCGACCCTCGGATGCGTGATCCTTCAGCGTCTCCATGACGTAGGAGATCCATGGTCGTTCGTCTCCAGGGTACGCAAGAATGGAAACCCGCGTCAATCATGCGGAGGGCATCGTGACAATCGTCGATTCCAACACGACGATCGCGTACTGCCGCTACGACGATTCCGGCGAGATCGAATACCTGTTCGTCGGTCCGTCGTTCCGGCGTCGCGGCCATGCCCGCCGGATGCTGGAACTCGTGGAGGCGCGTTTGGGCAAGACGCTTCGCTTCGCAGCGCCGATCAGCCCTTTGGGCCGCCATGTCGTCGACGCCTACGGTCGCGATCGTGGCATCGACGCGCCGGGATCCGGGCGTGGGCCGTAGCCGCCGCCTGATCGGGTGCCGCAACCAGCGCCTGATCCGCCGCCTGTCCGGTCGCGTACGGCATCCGTGACCTTGAAGGCCAGAGAATGAACCGCCGCGATCGCGACGTTGCAGATGCGGGCGCGGCGATTGGCGACGCGCTCCCGGCGGGCGGCATCGCCATCGTCGTCGGTTCGTCGGGAGGTATCGGCAGTGCCTTGCTGGCACGCCTGTCGGCGCAACCCCGCTTCAGTGCGGTGCTGGGGTTGGGGCGACGAAGCTCACCGCCGCTCGACCTGACGGACGAAGACAGCATCGTTGCGGCCGCGCGCCACGTGGCCGGGCTCGGGGGGGATGTGCGCCTCGTGATCGATGCCAGTGGAATCCTGCACGAAGAAGGTCTCTCGCCCGAAAAGACCTGGCGCGAGCTCGATCCCGCACAACTGGCCCGGGCCTTCGCCGTGAATGCCATCGGCCCGGCCCTCTTGATGAAGCACTTCCTGCCGTTGCTGCCGCGACAGGGGCGTTCGGTGTTCGCCACCCTGTCGGCGCGGGTCGGCAGCATCGGCGATAACCGTCTGGGCGGCTGGTACGGCTACCGCGCGTCAAAGGCGGCGCTCAATCAGTTCGTCCGGACGGCCGCCATCGAGCTGGGCCGCCGCCAGCCGGCTGCCCTCTGCGTCGCGCTTCATCCCGGGACCGTGGCAACGTCGCTTTCGTCGCCCTTCGTGAAGGCGGGTCTCGACGTGCAGACGCCCGAGCAGGCGGCAGGGCGCCTGCTCGACGTGATCGATCGCCTGCCGCCCGGCAGCAACGGCGGCTTCTTCGATCACCGCGGCGATCCGGTGCCGTGGTGACCGCGTTCAGGGCCGTCGATCCGGCACAGGCCTACTCGCGCTTGTCTTCGACCTTGATGCCCATGATCTTCTTCGCCGGGTACTTCTTGAAGGTGCCCAGGTGGTTGCGCATGCCGAGCTGGAAGGCCTCGATATAGGCCAGCTTGCGCGTCAGGTAATTGTGCTGTTCTTTCGGGTCGAGATAGAGGTTGAACAGCTTCGGATAGGTGTAGCGCTCCAGCACGCCGGTGAAGCCGCCAGTGCCGAACGCGTCGGTCGCGTTGTCGCTCGTGGCCGACAGCACCATCTTGTATTCGCCGCAGCGCATGCCCGAGAAGGTCTGGCTCAGCCAGTAGTAGTGATACTTTCGGTTCGAGAGCCCGTCAGGCGCCAGCAGGAACGAGGTCTGGTCGACGCCGTCGATGTAGCGGTCGGACGGCAGCAGGTCGGAGGCGCCGGCCAGGCCGAGCGCGGTCGGCACGATGTCGTTGAAGTCGAACAGCCCGTCGCTCTGGCGGCCGGCCTCGATCGTGCCCGGCCAGTACATCAGCCCGGGGACGCGCACGCCGCCTTCCCAGGTCGAGCCCTTGGCGCAGCGGAACGGCGTGAAGGCGGCGTCCGGCCAGGTCTCCATGTGCGGACCGTTGTCCGAGGAAATGAAGATCAGCGTATCCTCGAGCTGGCCCGACTTGCGCAGCGCCTCGACGAGGCGGCCCATGATCTCGTCCAGTTCGAGCAGCGTGTCCTTGTAGGGATGTTTGGCCGGCGACTTGCCGAGGAACTTCTCGCCCGGATAGTTGTCGAAGTGGGCGCCGCGCGTGCAGTGATAGAGCAGCCACGGCTTGTCCGACTTGGCCTGTTTCTCGATGAACGCCTCGGAATACTTGCACCACTTCTCGTCGAGTTCGGAGAGGACCGGGATCGTGACCTCCTCGACGTTGGTCAGTTCCTCGCCCTTCTTCGCGTGCACGAAGCAGCGGTTGAACGGCATGTTCTTGATCCATTCGGTGCGCGCATCCGAATAGACGATCTCGGGGAAGAAATGCGGGTCGCGCCATTCGGTGTACATGTCGGACACCGAGAGGAAGCCGTAGAAATCGTCGTAGCCGACATGCTGCGGCTGGCTTTCGACGTTCTCGCCGAGATGCCACTTGCCGACGGCCTGGGTCGTGTAGCCGGCCTGGCCGAGCAGCATGGGCAGGGTAATCTCGCCCTGCAGGCCGCCAGGCTCGCCGTACATCGGCGGGCGATGCAGGCCGTGCCGGTTGGGGACGCGGCCGGTATGCAGCGTGGCGCGGGACGGCGAGCAGGACGGTTCGGAGTAGCAGGAGGTAAGCTGCAGGCCGCCGCGCGCGATCTTGTCGAAGTTTGGCGTCGGAGCGCCGACCGCTACGCCGCCGCCATAGCAGCCGAAATCGCCCCAGCCGACATCGTCCATCAGGTAGATCAGGATGTTGGGCTTCTTCTTGCGCGCCGCGACCTCGATGTCGGCCTGGTGTACGAAGCCCGGTTCGAGATGATCGGCCTTGCGCACCGTTGATGTGGCGATGGCATCGAATGTCGGCATGCTTCCTCCGCGTGACTTTGGAGTCACGCTATCGCCCGGCGCGCCAAGGGCAAGACAGAATCGCTTACGGCAGACCGTCGACGCTCTAACGCACGACGTCCGCCGCGATGGCCCGGGCGAGGGCGTTGAGCGGTGTGCCGTAGCGCCTGCCCGCATCGGCTTCGGTCATCGCCGAGCGCGTGAAGCGCATGGAAATGCAGCCCAGCACGCGCGGGCCGTTTCGAATGGCGACGGCAATGCCCTGCAGGCGGCCGGGGCGCGGCAACGAGGCAAAGGCGTAACCATCGCGCCGTATCCGCGCGAAGGCCGCGGCGAGGCTTGCATCGCGGCGCGCGCCGAGATCGCGCAGGACGGCACGCCGCTCCTCGTCCGAACAGAAAGCGAGCCAGGCTCGCCCCAGGGCGCCGGTCAGGATCGGGCTGCGGCGCTGCAAGGCCGAACGCTCGAAGGACATCGGACTTTCCGGCGCCGTCGAATGGCGGATCGTGATGGCGCGATGGCTGATCGTGCCGAGATAGAGCGGCCAGCCATGCTTCTGCGTGAAGCGACGCATGTGCGGGGCGGCGGCATCGACGAAGTGATCCACGAAGCGGATGCCCTGGGCGAGGCCCAGCACGCGGTCGGTGAGCCGATAGCCGAGATGACGCGAAACCTGGGTGACGTAGCCCAGCTCGATCAACGTCTTGAGGAGCCGCACGACGGTCGGACGCGGCAGGCCCGTTTCGTCTGCCAAGACGGCGATGGTGCCATGCGGGCGCCGGCTCAGGGTTTCGAGGACGATAAAGCTGCGCCGCACCGGCTCGATCATGCGGAGACACTATTCCGTAATACGGACTCTGTCGACTTGGTCGCAGAAAAGCCGTGCAGGTCGGGCTAGGCTTGCCTCAAGAAGACGAGAGGAAACATGCTCCGAAGACGACACCTTGTCGTAGCAAGCGCCGCTGCAGTGCTCGCCGCGCCGACCATCGTGCGGGCCCAGAAGTTCCCTGCCGGCCGCGTGACCGTGGTCGTGCCGTTTCCAGCGGGTGCGGCGACGGATCTCGGCGCGCGTGTCTATGCGGAGCAATTGTCGGCGATCTGGGGGCAGCCCGTGGTGGTCGACAACAAAGGTGGCGGCAACGGCATTCCGGCCGCCGAGTTCGTGGCGCGCGCCAAGCCGGACGGGCTTACGATCTTCGCAACCTCGGCAATGACCCAGGTGGTCAATCCCGCGATCTACGCCAAGCTGCCCTACGATGCGATCGAGAGCTTCGAGGCAGTCACGCGCATGGGCCTGTCGCCGTTCGTGCTGCTGGTCGACAGGAACAGCCCGATCAACACGGTGAAGGAGCTTACGGCGAAGCTCAAGGCCGAGCCCGGCAAGCACAATTTCGCCGCGGGCTCCTTGCCGTCGCGCGTGGCCTCGGAACTCTACAAGATGCTGGCCGGCGTCGAGGCGGTCTATGTCGGCTACAAGAGCAACCCGCAGGCCATCCCCGACGTGCAGAGCGGCCTCGTCACCTTCATGATGATCGATACGACCAACGCCAAGCTGGCCATCGATCGCGGCGCACTGAAGGGGTTGATGCTGACCGATACGGAACGGTATCCGCCGATCGCCGACGTACCGACGGCGGCCGAAGCGGGGATGCCCGACATGCTGCTCACCACCTGGTCGGGCTTCTACGTACCGAAGGGTACGCCGCGCGATATCGTGGACAAGATCAACGCCGACATCCGCACCGTCGCCGCCATGCCGGAAACGGTCGCCAAGCTCGACTCCATGGGCTCGGCTCCGAAGCTGATGAGCCCGGACGGGTTCGCGGCGTTCGGGCGCGCCGAGAAGGAGCGCTGGGGCAGCATCATCCGTCGTGCCAACATCAAGGTCGAATAAGGAGACGTCTCATGAGCAGCCTGATTGGCAACAAGGGACCTCGTTACCGTCACATCGCCAACGAATCGGCGCCGTACGAGACCCTTCAGATCGACAAGCTGACGCCCGTCATCGGTGCGGAAGTGGGCGGCATCGACCTGTCGAAGCCGCTGGGCAACCGGCAGATCGACGAGCTGCACCGCGCCCTTGCCGAGAACTGCGTGATCTTCTTCCGCGACCAGCACATCACGCAGGACCAGCATCTGGCGTTCGGCCGGCTGTTCGGCGACCTGCACATCCATCCCGCCGCGCCGGCGGAGCCCGGCAAGCCGGAGCTGATGATCATCCGCGCCGACAAGGACTCGCCGCGCGCCAATGGCGAGGGCTGGCACAGCGACGTGAGCTGCGATGTCGAGCCGCCGATGGGCAGCATCCTCTACATCAAGCAATGCCCGCCCAAGGGCGGCGACACGCTGTTCGCCAACATGTACGCCGCTTACGAAGCGCTGTCGGACCGCATGAAGGCCTATCTCGACGGGCTGACGGCGATCCATGACGGCGAGGACGCCTATCGCGGCACCTACGCCAACCTGGGCGTCAAGGACAAGCCGGTCTATCCGCGGGCCGAGCATCCGGTCGTCCGCACCCATCCGGTGACCAACCGCAAGGCGCTCTACGTCAATCGCGGCTTCACGAAGCGTCTGGTCGGCGTGCCGCGCGACGAGAGCGACGGCATCCTGCGCTACCTCTTCGAGCACATGGAGAATCCGCTCTTCCAGTGCCGCTTCCGGTGGCGCGAGAATTCGATCGCCTTCTGGGACAATCGCTGCGTCCAGCATCGGGCGATGTGGGACTACTGGCCGCACACGCGCAGCGGCAATCGGGTCACGGTGGCGGGCGACAAGCCTTACTGACACTGCCCGGCCGTGATACTGACGGTGCGTGCTCGTAATCTTTGATTGCGACGGCGTGCTGGTCGACAGCGAGCCGATCGCCAATACCTGCTTTGCTCGCGCTCTCCAGCGCGAGGGACTGAATTGGAGCGTCGAGGAAACGATGCGCCGGTTGATGGGCCGCTCGATGAAATCCTGCGTGGAGATCGTCGAGGGCGAACTCGGTCGCGCATTGCCGGTGGATTTCGTCGATCGGTTGCAGGCCGATACGCTGCAAGCCTTTCACGATGCACCCTTGCGCGCCGTGCCTGGCGTCATCGCGGCGATCGACGCCATCGAAGCGGCTGGCGCGCTGACCTGCGTGGCAAGCTCGGGCGGTTTTGACAAGATGCGCGTGACCCTGGGCATCACCGGCCTGTGGCAGGTAACCAAACGCGGCCGCTCGCATATGAGCGTCGAAGACCGCATCAACCTCGATATTGTGTACGCCCAAAACAACAACACCTGGTCAGATCTGCGCATCATGCGACAGACACTGGGAGCATTTATCCAGCACGAGAATGTCTGAGCCGAAGGTTACGCTGATTACGGTACATTTCAACCAGCCAGACCTTACCTGTGCGCTGCTGGAAAGCATTCGCCGGCAGGACTACCGGAATGTGGAGGTGATTGTTGTGGACAATGCCAGCGAGATAAATGACGAACATTTGTTTCGGGAATGCTTCCCCGAGGTCGTTTTCGTGCGGAGCGAACGCAACCTGGGCTTTGCCGGTGGCAACAACCTGGCGCTGCCGCATGCTACGGGTGCGTTCCTGTTCTTTATCAACAACGACGCGGAATTGACCAATGGTGCTATTCGTCAGTTGCTGGATGTGTTTGAGCAATATCCGAAGGCAGGCATTGTGAGCCCGCTTATATGCTATATGCCCGATGGCTCGGGTGGCCCCGACACCATTCAATATGCGGGTATGACTCCGATTCATCCGCTTACGGGCCGAAACAGCATTGTAGGCAACAAGGAAACCGACCAGGGCCAATATACGGAACCCGTCATAACAGCATACGCACACGGTGCTGCCATGATGGCGCCACGCCGTGTGATCGATCATATGGGGCCCATGCGGGAGGATTTTTTCCTGTATTATGAAGAACTCGACTGGAGCGAACGCATACGCCGGGCCGGTTATGAAATCCGGGTGCAACCGCTCGCCCGGGTGTACCACAAGGAAAGCATGACGGTGGAAAAAATGGGCGCCCTGAAAACGTATTACATGACCCGCAACCGCATGTGGTTTATGCAGAGGCATTTCAGTGCTGCTCAAAAGGCCGTGTTTCAGGTTTTCTGGTGGCTGGTGACGGTACCGAAAAACACTGTTTCCTATGTTATCCGGGGCGAATGGGATAATTTGCGGGCGTTTTTACGGGGCGCAATGAACAAGAGCATGGGCTGAGATCCCGAATTTTATTTTTAATATGACCGATTTTATTCGCATTCTTTTTTCCATAGCGGCCTGTCTCCTGCTGGCGCAGTTGCTGTACCCCTTCATTACGGTACTGCTGGCACAGTGGCTGGGCAGGGAGCGCATCGAAAACCCACCTCCGCAACGCCCGACGCCTTTCGATTATGCCTGCATCATTACTGCCTACAGGAATGTAGAAATTGCAAAACCGCTGGTGGAATCGCTGCTCCGGCAAACACATGACAGATTGATCGTTTATCTGGTAGCCGACGAATGTGCAGAATTCGATTTTGGTATTTCCGACGAACGATTCATCGCACTCCGCCCCGACCCGCCGCTGCGCCTGAAAGCCAAAAGCATTAAATACGCCATGGCTAATTTCCAGCGCAGACCGGATTACATTGCCGTGTTCGACGCCGACAACCTGGCGCATCCGCAATTTCTGGAAGAAATTAGCCGCTATGCTGCTTCAGGCCTTCAATGCATTCAGGGCCAGCGCACCGCCAAAAACCTTGATTCCACCTATGCCGCCCTCGATAGTATGGGCGAACATTACAAAAACTATATCGAACGTTACATTCCCTGGCTGCTGGGCGGCTCGTCTGTCATCAGCGGTTCGGGTATGGCTACTGAAACAGCCCTGTACGAAGCATACCTCGCTTCCCCGGAGATCGAGCAAGGACAGCACCAATGGAAAAAGATGTTGCAGGAAGATAAAATCCTGCAAAACTTCCTGTTGCGCAACGATCAAACCATTGCCTACGCCCGAAAAGCACTGGTGTACGACGAAAAAGTGGATACCGGCGCGGCCGTGGAAACACAGCGCAGCCGCTGGCTTTTTTCCTATTTCCAAAACCTGCCCAACTCGACCGGTCTGCTGTGGAAAGGCTTGAGTCGATGGAGTTTTAAACAGTTCTATTTCGGGTGGGTGACCATGGCCCTGCCGATGTTTATTCAGGTGGGTGCCGCCGGGCTGCTGGCCTTGTTGGGGCTGCTGATTTCGCCCCTCTGGTCGCTGGCGCTCCTGCTGGGCCTGGCGATATTTTCCATCAATATTCCGCTGGTATTGCAACTGGACGCTGCCCCGAAACCTGTGCGGGACGTGGTGTGGCAGGCGCCAAAATTTGTGTGGCGGCAATTTACAGGCCTGTTTAAAATGCGCAATCCCAACAAAAACTTCCAGCATACCGAACATAAAAAATACGTTTCCGTAGACGAGGTAGTGGGGCGCGCCGAGCCGCCTTCTTCCGAACAACCCTGATCCCTTGCCTGTGTCAGCCCGTATCGAATACATCGATTTTGCCAAAGGCTATGCCATTGTAACCATCGTGTGCTACCATGCCTTGCAGCAGATGGCGCTGCCGGAGCCTTTGCAAAGAGCCATTGTATTTGGCGGCACGGGTGTACACCTGTTTTTTGCATTGTCGGGTTTCGGGCTGGCGTGGTCGGCCGGGCAGGATGGCTTGTGGTCGTTTTATCGGCGGCGCATGAGCAAGGTGTGGGCGCCCTATGTGCTGGCGCTTACCCTGAGTTGGGCAGCAGCGGCCTGGCTGGGCATTTTCCCAGATGGCTGGGATGCATGGCTGGCCGGCGTGGGCCTGTACCAGATGTTTTTTGAGCGCTACATAGAAAGTTTTGGCGGGCATTTCTGGTTTGTCAGCGCCATCATGCAGTTTTACCTGGTTTTCCCGGGGCTGTACTGGGTGCAAAAAAAGATGTCGGGAAAAATGTTTCTGGCCCTTGCCTTTTCTCTTTCGCTGGGTTGGTGGCTGCTGGTGTATGGTTTGGGGAAAAGCGAATTTCGCGTGTGGAACAGTTTTTTCCTTCAGTTTTTGTGGGAATTTGCGCTGGGGATGGCATTGGCAAAGGCTGTAAAAACGCAAAAAACAAACCTGCAAAATGCCCTTGAAACCAATCGTTATGTATGGTTCTTTCTGGGCGTTGGGTTGTTTTTCACAGGATTGATGATAGGAATGGTGGCAAAACTGGGCGACACAGGCCGCATTTTTAATGACATTCCGGCGTTTTTGGGATACACCGCACTCAGTCTTTTCGTGTACAGAATGGGAAAAAACCTTTTGCCCTGGCTGATCCGTTTTTTCCTCTGGATCAACGGCTTTTCCTATTCCTTGTACCTGATCCATGTGTTGGTACTCCACCTTTGTATGTGGATGCTGGGCGCTGCGGTGTTGCATACATCGAGTATTGTGTTGTATCTGATGATGGTGATTCCGGCAGCCCAGGTATTTGAACAAGGTTGGCAACTTTTGAAACGCAGCATGCCATAACAGCAACATAAACCTAGCACGATGCGAAAATCCATACTGGTCATTTCACTTTTGCTCAATTTGCTGCTGGCCGCAGGTTTGTTGCTGGTGGTCGACCGGCTCGGCGGGTGGACGTACGCCATGTTCCGGCTGCAACACGACGAAGCGGGGCTTTATCACCACCGCACACAATTGTTTGAAATGATGCAGCCAAGTCCCGGTGCCGTTATTTTTCTGGGCGACAGCCACACGGAACAATGCGAGTGGCAGGAGTTGCTGCGCCCCGATTCTTTCAGCATTCTTAACCGGGGTATTGTGGGCGATCATGTGCAGGGTGTACTGGATCGGCTGGAGGAAGTACTGCGCCACAAACCCCGCCGGATTTACCTGATGATTGGCATCAACGACCTCATTTTTCAGAAAAAGCCGGAAGCGATTCTTTCGGTTTACCGGGAAATCGTAGCACAAATTCGGAGTAAATCCCCCAATTCGGAACTCTTTTTGCAGAGCGTACTACCTGTAAACAACCAGATCAAAAAAATCGGAACCACCAACGACAACATCCGCGCGCTCAACGCCGGGATTGCCACCCTGGCCCGTGACTATGCATTGCCTTACATCGATATTTTTTCCAGCCTTTTGGATGCCAATGGAAACCTCGATCCCCGTTTTACCGAAGACGGTATTCATTTGAACGGAGTGGGGTATTCGGTATGGAAAATGGAAATGATTCATCATTCATCCTTCATCATTCATCATTCCCTTGGTTTTTAACAGTCTCACATTCCTGATTTTTATCCTGCTGTTCTTTCCGCTGTATTTTGGAACGAAAGGCCGCATGCGCACCTGGGTTTGTCTGGTGGCGAGTTATATTTTTTACGGATGGTGGGACTGGCGTTTTTTGTCGCTGATTGTTTTTTCAACCGTGATGGATTGGTGGTTCGGACTCTGGATTTCGTACAACGATGCGCCGGAAGAAACCCGCGAACGCTGTGAAAATGGCAGCCTGGTATTGCAATTTTTTGGTCGCCTGACAAGGTGGGTGCATGGCCTGCAACTACAACGTCGCACCATTCTGGTATTCAGTATGGCGATGAACCTCGGGTTTCTGGGATTTTTTAAATACTTCGGTTTTTTTGCCGACAACCTGGCAGCAATGATTCGGGAAATGGGCATAACGCCTTCCTGGACCACCCTGCACATCATCCTGCCGGTGGGCATTTCTTTTTACACTTTCCAGTCCATGTCGTACACCATCGACGTGTATCGGCGGGAATTGCCCTGGGAGCCGTCGCTGCTGAAATTTGCCACTTTTATTGCGCTGTTTCCCCAATTGGTGGCCGGCCCAATCGTGCGGGCAGCCGATTTCCTCTACCAGATGAGCGAAGATAAACGTTTCGACTGGAATCGCTGGAACAGCGGCATGGGCAGGGTATTGTGGGGTTTTTTCAAAAAAATAGCCATTGCCGACAGCATTGCACCTTTTGTGGATCAGTGTTTTGCAGCGCCGGAAACATTCGGCTCCATGCACCTGCTCATCGGCGTCGTGTTTTATTCCTTTCAGATTTACTGCGATTTTTCCGGATATTCGGACATCGCTATCGGATTGGCGCGGATGATGGGCTATACCTTTCCGGAAAATTTTCGCACGCCCTATTTTTCCAAAAGTTTTTCTGAATTCTGGACGCGCTGGCACATTTCCCTGTCGAGTTGGCTGCGCGATTACCTGTACATTCCGCTCGGCGGCAATAGAAACGGCAAACTGTCGACCTACAAAAACAACATGCTTACCATGTTGCTGGGCGGCTTGTGGCACGGCGCCAACTGGGCGTTCGTTTTCTGGGGATTTTTGCATGGTATGTACCTGGTGTTGCAGCGCATCGTGGGTCCGCGCTGGCGCAGCCTGGCCCGCAGCATCCGGCTGCCACGCCTGGCCGACGACGCTGTTTCCATTTTTACGGTATATGTACTTACGCTGGTGGCCTGGGTATTTTTCCGGAGCGGCAGCATCGGGCTCGCGGGTGGCGACAGTTTCGCTACCGCCGGGAAAGTGCTGAGCGGTATTGCTAGCCTGGAAGGATTTTCCTTCAGTGCTGTGATCAATAAATTCCAGGTAATCAAGGGCTTTTTGCTGATAGGCGCTTTGTTGTTTGTTGAAATTTCAAACACACGAATGCGCTGGAATGTCCGACAGGTAGAACAACCCGCCCTGCGGCTGATACTCTTTTCCGTGCTGCTTTGGGTGCTGGCTTTTTTTGGCAGTTTTGGCGCCAATGCATTCATTTACTTCCAATTCTGATCCATGAAACACATCTGGTGGTATGTTCTTCTTCTGGCAGTAGTGGTGGCCGGCGACCGGCTGGCTGGATGTGCTTTGAAAAGCCAGGTATCGGCCAGTGCTTTTCGCTATTCACGGCTTTATGGCGGTGTGGCCGAGGCAGATATCTTGTTGCTGGGAAATTCTCGGGGACTCACCTTTTACCAGCCGTATATTGAAGAAAAAACGGGGTTGAAGACGTTCAACCTGAGTTACAACGGGCTGCCGATGGATGTGGCCAAGGCCCTTACGCTCGACTATCTGGATCATTACCCAGCGCCCAAACGCCTGCTCATCGATATTACCACCTGCGACCGCACGAACGACGAATTGCTGGCCGGATTTCTGACCTACTCGGATCAATCTTTCCGCCTCGATACCCTGATTCGGGGCAGATTGCCCAGGGTGTGGCGAGGTGGCCAGGTGTCGGCCTTGTTCCGTTTCAACAACGAAATATTTCAACGCGCCCTTTCACACCGCCGTCGCAGTGATGCCGACTGGTTGCTCGACCGCAGCATTCCACCTCAACTCGCCGCTTCAGTAGCGCAACACAACTATCCGCTGGAAGTACACCCATATCTCATTGAGCAATTGCGCGATGTTTGCGCCGCTGCCGGCGCAAAAGGCGTCGATGTGCGACTGGTCATAAGTCCCTATTTCCCCGGTTTTGCCGAGCGGGTATCGCACCTGGACGACCTGAAAAAAGCCGTTGAGGCAGCCACCGGGCTTCCTGTCAGCGATTACAGCAGAGCACTGTCCGACCCAGCCGACTTTGGCGATTTCATGCACCCCAACAAAAAAGGGAGTCAGGCGTACATCGATTTGATGCGAAAAGACGCGGTATTACCGTAGTATTACATGGTTTGGAAAATAGGCGTTATTTTTGTGCGGAAATTTGTTATTAAGTGTTGATGAGGGTTGATAAGGTTGATGAGGGTTGATATTAATCGGCTCGATGAAGTAAAAAATTCTCTTACCCGAGCCGATGAATATCAAC
>Ga0102832_1001240_pt1 | contig 13619 bp, 13 predicted proteins | sample EBPBio282013_DNA_FD_88942 | JGI IMG/M metagenome (GOLD analysis project Ga0102832, IMG submission 88942) | Wastewater treatment Type I Accumulibacter community from EBPR Bioreactor in Madison, WI, USA - Reactor 2_5/28/2013_ DNA (Illumina Assembly) | ecosystem: Engineered > Bioreactor > EBPR >...
ATCGGTGTGACCGGGCAGCCACGGTCAGCGGCCGGCGGTGCAGACCGAGGCGATGTCGCCGTGGTAGGCCAGCACAGCGGGGCTGTAGCCGCAGATCGAGGCAGAGGCCCGCTGGCCCAGCTCGACCGATTCCGGCAGCGCGTGACCGCGCACCCGCGCCTCCATGCCGAGCAGCTGGTCGATCAGGCCGGGCGGCGCGTCGGTGACGATCCGGGTGTCGTCGGGATCCAGGCCCATGGTCTCGGCGGCATGCCGGTAGGCGTCCATCACCCCGAGTTCGACATCGATCAGGCCGTGTGCCACCGCCGTCTTCGGGTCGAAGACATGTGCTCCGAGGGTGTCTGTGATGAAGGAGGCCTCCAGCCCGCGAGCCTTGGCCACCCAGCCGACGAAGTCGTCGTACAGGTTCTGGATCACGCCGGTGAACACCTCGCGTTCCTCCTCGGTCATGTCCCGGAAGGGATTGCCGAAGTCCTTGCCGCGGCCCATCGTCAGGTACTCCTGGGTGATGCCGCCGGTGGTGACCACACCGGGCTCCAGGATCGTGCCGGTGATCGCGGTGACGTCCTTGAAGCGGCTGAGCGGGCCGAAGATCACGCCAATGCTGCCGATCAGCGAGCCGTGGTCGGCGATGATCTCGTCCGCGCCGGCCATCGCGTACATGCCGCCCGAGGCCGACATCCCCTCGACGAAGGCGACCACCTTCTTGCCGGTGCGCTCCTGGTAGCGGGCGACGGCGTCGGCGATCGCCTTCGAGCCGTTGATGCTGCCACCGGGGGTGTTCAGGATCAGCATCAGGCCGTCCGTCTCGTCCCCCAGGCTGTCGATCGCGGCAGCGATCTCGTAGCCGTAGGTGCCGCCCGAAAGCGTGGAGCCGTCCGAGGCGCCGGCCAGGATCGGCCCGGCGATCGAGAAGGCGTGGACGGTCCTGCTGGCGTACGCCGAGCCCCAGATCGTCTGGACGCCGGGCGTCGCCGCGGCCGCGCCCGCATTGCCGGCCAGCAGCCCGAACAGCAGCGAACTGATCACCATGCCGATCACCAGCGTGGCCCCCAGCCCGATTCCCACCCCCGATCCGATGCCGAACCCGCGTCCGAACCCGCCCTTCGCCGGCTGGCTGGGCGCGGGGGCGGCCGGTGCCACCGGATACTGCGCCACCGGGTGGTAGGGAGCCGGGTAACCGTAGGGCGGCGGCGTGGGCCTGGGGCCGGTCGGCGGCGTCGGGGTGCTGGGCTGGGTGGGGTTCTGGTCGCTCATCGGTCCTCGCCTGGTCGGGGGTCGTGCTCCCACCCTAGTTCGGTCGGCGTCGCGAAGGTCACCGAACCCGCCCCCGGCCTCGGCCGGTGGCGTAAGCGACGCGCATGCACGGTGAGCTGGCGCGTCGAGCGCGACGCCCAGCCGGTAGATTTGGGTCGGTCCGACCAGCAGAAGGAGCCAGTCACGTGAGTGACCTCGCCGATACAGCCGCCAGCATCCATTCCGCGCGGGACGCGGGAGGATCCTCCTTGCCCTCGGGAGACTCCGAGCAAGCCCGGATCGCCGCTCGGGCTTCGTCGATCTACTCCCAGGCCCTGGGTGTGATCGAGTCGATCGAGCCTCGGATCGCCGACGCGACCCGCGCCGAGCTGCACGACCAGCGAGGTTCGCTGAAGCTGATCGCGAGCGAGAACTACGCCTCCCTGCCGGTGCTGATGACCATGGGCACCTGGCTCTCCGACAAGTACGCCGAGGGCACCGTCGGGCACCGCTTCTACGCCGGCTGCCAGAACGTCGACACCGTCGAGTCGGTCGCGGCCGAGCACGCCCGCGCGCTGTTCGGGGCCGAGTACGCCTACGTCCAGCCCCACTCCGGAATCGACGCCAACCTGGTCGCCTACTGGTCGATCCTCTCCCACCGGGTGGAGTCCCCCACCCTGGAGCGGCTCGGCGCGAAGACCGTCAACGACCTCTCCGAGACCGACTGGGAGGCGTTGCGCGCCACCTTCAACGCCCAGCGGGTGATGGGCATGAGCCTGGACGCGGGCGGCCACCTCACCCACGGCTTCCGGCACAACATCTCGGGCAAGATGTTCCGCCAGCACGCCTACGGCACCAACCCCGAGACCGGGCTGATCGACTACGACAAGCTGCGCGCGGACGCCCGCGAGTTCCAGCCGCTGATCATCGTGGCGGGCTACTCCGCCTACCCGCGTCGGGTCAATTTCGCCAGGATGCGCGAGATCGCGGACGAGGTGGGCGCCACCCTGTTCGTCGACATGGCCCACTTCGCGGGCCTGGTGGCCGGCAAGGTGTTCACCGGCGAGGAGGATCCGATCCCCTACGCCCACGTCGTGGCCTCCACCACGCACAAGTCGCTGCGCGGCCCGCGCGGCGGCTTCGTCCTGGCCACCTCGGAGTACGCCCCGGCCGTCGACCGCGGCTGCCCGATGGTGCTCGGCGGCCCGCTCAGCCACGTCATGGCCGCCAAGGCGATCGCCTTCGCCGAAGCTCGCCAGCCCGCCTTCCAGACCTATGCCCAGGCGGTCGCCGACAACGCCAGGACCCTCGCCGAGGGCCTGATGAAGCGCGGCGTGAAGTTGGTCACCGACGGCACCGACAACCACATCGTGCTGATGGACGTCAGCGGCTTCGGGCTGACCGGCCGGCAGGCCGAATCGGCCCTGCTGGAATCCGGCATCGTCACCAATCGCAACTCGGTGCCGGCCGATCCCAACGGCGCCTGGTACACCTCCGGCGTCCGGGTCGGCACCCCCGCGCTGACCTCGCGCGGCTTCGGCGCCGCCGAGTTCGACCGGGTCGCCGAGCTGATCGCCGGCGTGCTGGGCGCCACCACCCCGGCCCCGACCGCCGCCGGCACCCCCGGCAAGGCCAAATACCTGTTGTCCGACGGCGTGGCGGAGCGGACGAAGGCGGCTGCCGCCGAGCTCCTCGACGACTACCCGCTCTACCCGGGCCTGGAGCTCTAGGAAACCCGCACCGGCTTCGGCCCCGCTTCAGCCCGATGGGTTCCGGGCCCGAAGCCGGTCGTCAGCGCGAGACCAGGGTGCCCTGCACGGTGGTGACGAAGTTGTGGACGGCATCGGGCAGATCGCTCAGGTGCCAGTCGGCGCCGGCGTGGTACCAGGCCAGGTCGGTACCGTCCGCGGTGTCGTCGTCATCGGCGTCGACCAGAGCCTGCAGCCATCGGTCCGCACCACCCAGGACGACCGCGTAGGGCAGGATCCGCGAGAGCTGCTCGTACTCGCGGCCCTCGGGCAGCTGGTCGGTCGGCTGGGTGGCCAGCTGGCCGCGGAGCACCTGCAGGCCGCTCAGCACACCCGCGCCGGCGCTGGTCCGCGACGGCATCTCCGCCGCCACGAAGACCACCCCGAGCGAGACCAGCACCAACGCCAGCCCGACCAGGCCGAAGGTTGTGAAGCCCGCCAGCAGGATGGTCACCAGCAGCGCCACGCCGAGCGCGGCCCAGCCGAGCCGCGTCCAGGTGTTGCGGGTGGTGTCCGGGCGCCGGGCGAACCAGCCCCGCGCCACCACCTCGTCGTACAACTCCGACTGCACCTGCGGGATCGAGGGCAGCACGGTGGCCGGCAGGTTCGAGACGGTCACGCTGCCGCCGACGGGCGCGATCGCCTCCAGCAGGGTCTGCTCGTAGCCGGCCAGCGGCTCGTCGCTGTCGAGGCGCTCGAACGACCAGTCGGTGGCGGCGTGCGCCGAGGCCCGTTCCAGCTCGTGGATCCGCAGATGCCCGCGAACCGCCAGATCGAGGACGGAGGCGGTCAGGTCGACCGGATCGACATGCTCGTCCAGCACGGTTCCGACCTGGCCCGGCCGGACGGCCTCCAGCACCCGGAACTCACTCTCACCCTCGCCCACCGGCGCGAATTCGGCGATCCGGGTGGGGAGCGCCGCACCCGCGGCGTCCCGTCCCACCCGGCGGTGGGCCAGCCAGACCGCCAGCCCGCCCAGGATCAGCAGCGCCAGCGCGCTGAGCAGTTCGGCCGGGCCGGTGGAGAAGGCGCGATCCAGGGTCCATAGCGTCCGCAGATCCTCGTTGACAGCCACCGCCCCGGCCGGGAAGCGCAGCGTGGCAGCGACCATGTTGCCCGCCGCCAGGCCCTCGTGGTGGAAGACCGGCAGCGGGTTGTCGTGGGTACCGCCGGCGAAGTAGGTGCAGGCCCCCGGCGCCGTCGGATCGCCTGCCGCGCAGTCGACCGAGCTGAACGGCCCGGGTACCGAGATCGTGACGTCCACGGTGCTGACGGGCAGCTCCAGGCCCTGCACCACCGGCCAGGCCACCACGGTGCTGCCGTCGGCCGCCGCCATCGCCGCGCCGCGCACCGAGTAGGAGAGCTCGATCGGGGTGGTCAGCCCGGCGGTCGGAACGCCCACCGTGGTCCGGCCCTCACCAGCGGTGACGGTCGGTGTCAGCGGCGTGCCGCCCGAGGTCGCGGTGACCTCACCGATCTCGAACCGGTACTCGCGGCTGTCCGTGGTGCGGGCGGTAGTGCCGAAGCTCTGCGTCAGGGTGTCCGGCGGATCGGCCAGCGTGATCGTCGCGTTCACACGGAGGGTGCCGTCGGCTTCGACCGTCGCCGACACGACGTAGCTGTCGATGGTCTCGGCGGCGTGCGCTGGGGTGCCCATCGCCAGCCAGGCGACCAGCCCGGAGAGCAGCACCGTCAATATGCGCGTCGGGTTCCTCACGGCATCGTCCTCACAGCGACAGGGCCCCTCGGCTGGGCCGGCGGACCCCAGCGTAGTGCCCGCGCCTCGCCCGGGCGATGCCCGATGGTTACCCACTGGGGAGTTCGGCATCACCTGGCTACCCTGGTTCCCGTGACGCAGCAACAGTGGGGGCAACCGGGCAGCCGGCAGCAATGGCAGCAGCCTCAACAGCCCTGGGGCCAGCAGCCGACCTGGGGGCAGCCGCCGGCCGGGTACCAGCCGGCCGGATACCAACAGGCGGGCCCCTACGGCGTGCCGGCCGGCCGCGTGCCCCAGGGCGGCATGGGCTACCCTCCCCCGCAGCCACCCCGGCGTGGCGGTAACCCGGTGCGCGCGGTGCTCATCGGTCTGATCGCGGCGGTCGTCGTCGGATTCTTCTTCATGAGCCTGATGAGCTTCCTGTTCTCCGACGACCTGGTCGACACCTCCCCGGCTCCGGGGCAGCCACCGATCACGCCGGTCGAACCTCCGGTCGTGCCACCGGTGGCACCCGTCGAGCCGCCGGGCGGAACCCCCACCACCCCCGTCCAGCCTTCGGTGCCGGCGGGCGTCGTCCCCGAACCCGACTTCGACCCGCCGCCGCTGCCGATGCCGGAGACCTACGAGCAGGCCGAGCAGTGGCTGGTGAACAACGCGCTCTACTCCCAGTCCGTCGCGGTGCCCACCGATTGCGCGCTGGGGAGGATCGACGTCTCCGCCGCCGATCCGGACGAACTGGAGACCCACCTCAACAACCTCACCGCCTGCCTGACCATGGTGTGGCTGGCGCCGATGGAACGCGCCGGCTTCCAGATGCCGCGGCCCCCGGTGACGGTCTACTCCCAGCCCATCACGACCGCCTGCGGTGAACTGGAGCTGTACAACGCGGTCTACTGCTCCGGCGATCAGCGGGTCTACTACGCGACCAACCTCCATCACGTGTTCGGCAACACCCCCGAGGTCATCTCCAACCCCTTCCTGGCCGACAACGTGATCGGCCACGAGTTCGGCCACGCCATCCAGGCCCGCAGCGGCATCCTGATCTCGTCCATCGCCTTCGAGCAGCAGTTGGAGGCCAAGGACGCGATCTGGATGACCCGCCGCTCGGAACAGCAGGCCGACTGCTTCTCCGGCATGTTCCTCGGCGCGGTGGCGGACGCCTCCCAGATGACCCAGGGCGAACGCGCCGCGCTGAGCGACGTCAGCTACGCCATCGGCGACGACGTGCTCACCGGGCAGCCCAACTACGACGGGGACCACGGCCAGGGCGCCAACCGGCAGCGCTGGTTCCGCACCGGCCAGGCCGAGAGCCAGGTGGGCGTGTGCAATACCTGGGTGGTGCCCAACAAGCAGGTTCGCTAGCGGACGGCGATGAGCGCGGTGGCGATCGCCGCCACCCCTTCGCCGCGACCGGTCAGGCCGAGACCGTCGGTGGTGGTGCCCGAGACGCTCACCGGCGCCCCGACGGCCGCGGTCAGCACGGCCTCAGCCTCGGCGCGCCGCGGGGCCAGCTTGGGACGGTTCCCGATCACCTGGATCGCCAGGTTCACCACGGTGAACCCGGCCTCGTCCAGCAGCCGCACGGTCTCGGCCAGGAAGGCCACTCCGGGCGCGCCGGCCCAGGCCGGGTCGGCGGTGCCGAACCGGCTGCCGATGTCGCCCAGGCCGGCCGCCGACAGCAGGGCGTCCACCGCGGCGTGACAGGCGACGTCGCCGTCGGAGTGACCGGCCAGCCCGGCCGGCTCGTCCGGGAAGTGCAGGCCCGCCACGTGCAGCGGGACGCCCGTCGCGAAGGCGTGGACATCGCTCCCGATGCCGACCCTCAGGCTCATGACCCCGGCCGCCGCAGGCTCCAGTGCCGCCAGAACCTCCGGCCGGAGTGATGGCCGAAGGTGGCGCGCATCCGCCACATCGCGCGCGCGATGGTGAGATCCTGCGGCTCGGTGATCTTCAGCGCCATCGGCGAACCGGAGACCAGCGTCACCTGGTGGCCGTAGTGCTCGCAACAGGAGACGTCGTCGGTGACCGTGACGCCGTCGACCCCGGCGCGGTCATGGCAATCCAGCAGCACGTCGAGCCGGAAGCCCTGGGGGGTCTGCACCGCCCGCAGCCGCGAGCGGTCGACCACCCGGGAAGCCTCCTCGTCGAGTTCGATCATCCGCATCGTGTCCGCGACCTTCACCACCGGAGCCACCGCCACGGCGCCCTCGCGGACGGCGGTGATCACACCCTCGGTGACGTGGGCGGGCACCATCGGACGGACGGCATCGTGCACCAGCACGACCTCAGCCCGCGCCAACTCCGGATCGGCGCGGATGACCTCCAGCCCCTTCACCACCGACTCCTGGCGGGTATCCCCGCCGGGCGTGGTGAGGACGGGGATCGGGAGCCCCTCCAGGGCCGCCTTGAACAGATGGCCGGTCTTGCCGTTGATCACCACGACGGCGTGCGTGCAGCCACCGGCAGCCAGGGCCTCCACGGCCATCGCCACCACCGCGCGTCCCACGATCCGCAGCGTCTGCTTCGGCTTCGTACCCCCGTAGCGACGGCCCAGCCCGGCGGCGACGACAACGGCTACAACGGGTTCAGGCACGGCCCAACTATGCCAGACACGCCCGCGGCTCCGTGGCCCGCCGGGGCAGGCGGCGTCACCCCCCGACGATCTCCAGAACGGCCCGCGCCAGATCCTCATCGACCACGATCGAATCGAGCGTCCGGGTGCGCAGCGCACCGACCACGCCCTTCGCCTTCTCCACCCCGGCGGCCAGCCCCATCACCTCCGGGACGGCGCGCAGCTGATCCAGCGAGATGCCGATCACTCGCTCCGAGGTGGGCAGGCCGAGTTCCCGGCCGTCGATGTCGTAGAACCGGCCGCAGATGTCGCCGGCTGGCTCCTGGTCGGTGAACTCACGGGATTCCGCCTCGCTGAGCCGCATCGCTGCCGCCACCCGGCGCGAGTTGTGCTGACCGGCCGAACCGATGCCCACCACAGCGAACTCCACCTGGCAGGCGCGCCGGATCGCATTCACGATCGAGGATTCCCGGCTCAGGGCGCTCCAGGTCTGACGCGACTCCACGACCGCCGGGCATTCGAAGCGGAAGGAGGTGGCGCCGGTGTGCTCGGCCAGCACCTCCATCGCGGTATGGCCGGCCCGGCCGGTATCCGAGGGCTGCCCCCCGGACAGCGGGCAGATCACCAGTGCCCGGTGGACGGGCGCCACCGGCACCTGCTCGACGAACCTGTCGACCGTCAGCCCCCAGCTGATGCCGAACGCGGTCAGGTGCGGTGCCCGCTCGTCGAAGACCTGCGCGGCGGCCTCGCCCACCAGATCGATCGGAGCGCGCGACTTCACCCGCGCGACGACGGTCGCGGCCCGGATGGGAAAGGCCCCGCAGAGCGCGGACTCGAGATCGGGGACGCGGGTGAGCACACCGGGCACATGGATCCGGATCTCGACGATCCCCCGCTCCCGGGCGGCGGTCAGCATGCGCGAGATGCTGGAGCGGGAGAGACCGAGGGCCTTGGCGATGTCACCCTGCGACATGTCCTCGAGGTAGTAGAGGCGCGCGGCCCGGACCAGCATCTCGTGGCTCCGTGGCGCCCGCATGGTGACCTCCAACCCCGGCGATGCAAGGCAAATGCCCACCCGCGGATCCACGCGGCATCGACTGCCCGTCGCCAGCCAAATCATAGCCAGGCGGCCAACTTCCCGGGTCCGATCGGCCGCATCGTAGGTGGGGAAGGCCCCGCCACCCTTTTGCACCCGGAGCAATTCCGGACGTATTATTCATTGTGAAGATATTTCCGTAGTTAATGCAGATATTTGCAAATGTTGCCCACGAGAGGCAGTAATGCTCCCGCCCATTCGGACACCCTTTCTCAGCATCAACCCCAAGGCCTACCTGACCGGAGCCGACACCCTGCGCCTCGCGGCCATCGCCGATGAGCTCGCCGGCCGGCTCGACATCGACATCATCTTCACCGCGCAGCACGTCAACCTCGCCCAGCTCGCGGCTCAGACGAGCCGCCTCCTGGTGACCGCGCAGCACATGGATCCGATCACCCTCGGCCGCGGGATGGGCTACATCCTCCCCGAGGCGCTGGTCGAGGCGGGCGCCAGGGCCGTCGTGCTCAACCACGCCGAGCACCCGCTGACGCTGGCCGAACTCGACGCCACCATGCGCCGGGCAGACGAGGTGGGTCTGGCCACCATCGTCTGCGCCGATTCGATCCGGCAGTGCCAGGCGCTGGCGCACTTCGGCCCGGCGGCCATGATCTGCGAGCCGACCGCCCTGATCGGCACCGGGCAGATGGGCGACACCGGTTACGTCCGCGACTCGATCGAGGCCGTCAAGGGCATCGACCCGTCGATCCGCGTCATCGCCGCCGCCGGGGTGACCTGCGGCGCCGACATCACCCGGGTGCTCGAGGCCGGCGCCGACGGCTCGGGCGGTACCAGCGGCATCGTCCAGGCACCCGACTGGCGAGCCGTCCTGACCGACATGGCGGGTGCCGTAGCGGCCTTCCGCGACTCCCAGACCACCGCACCGCACACCACCAGCCAGTAAGGATCCAGCCCATGATCATCGGTTTGTCCGAAGCCCTCTCCTACGGCGAGCGGCACGGCATCGCCATCGCCGCCGTCAACACGCCCTTCTTCGAGGCACTGACCGCCACCATCGCCGCGGCCGAGCGGATCGGCGTGCCGGTCATCCTGCAGCACGCCCAGGTGCACGAGCAGGTCGTGTCGATCGAGGACATCGGCGCGGCGATGGTCGCGCTCGCCAGCCGGAGCGAGTGCCCGTTCGTGATCCACGTCGATCACGGGGAGGACATCGACTACATCGCCCGCGGCTTCGAGGCAGGCTTCAACTCCGCCATGTTCGACGGCTCCCGGCTCCCCTTCGAGGAGAACGTGGCACGCACCCGCGAGGTGGTCGAACTGGCGGCCGGCCGCGGGTTCGGGGTCGAGGGCGAACTGGGCGTCATGCTCGGCAATGAGAACGGCGACCCGGATCAGGGGATCGCCGACGAGGCCCTCTACACCGATCCGGAGCAGGCCCGCGAGTTCGTCGCCCGTACCGGGGTCGGGGCGCTGGCGGCCTCCTTCGGCACGGTTCACGGCATGTACCACCGCGAGCCCCACCTCAGCTACCCGCTGATCACCGAGTTGGTGGACGCCGCCGGGGTCCCGCTGGTCATGCATGGCGGTTCGGGCCTCAGCGACGAGGAGTACCGCCGCTGCATCGAGCACGGGGTGCGCAAGATCAACTACTACACCTACGGGGCGAAGGTGGCGATGGACGCCGCCCGCGAGGTGACCGCCGATCCCGACGTCCTGCTGTTCCCCAGCGTGGCGGTCGCCGCGACCAGGGCGGTCGAGGCCGAGGTGTCGAGCTTCATCCGGACGCTCGCGGACTCCGGAAAGTGACGACCGTGACCGTCCACTTCGCGACCTTCCCGGTCCAGTCCCACGGCGGGCGTCCCACCTACGTCAACGTCACCGACGAGGTGGCTGCGGCCGTGGCCGCCAGCGGCATCACCACAGGCACCTGCACGGTGATCTCGCCGCACACCACCTGCTCGGTCTTCTTCGAGGAGTTCGTGCACGACCGGCTGCCCGACGGCACCGAGTTCCTGCAGGCCGACCTGGACGACGTTCTGGAGCGGATGATCCCGAACCAGACCGCGCTCCCGCCGGAGGGTGAGTACCGCTACCCCGGTCCGGAGCACTTCGCCGACGTGGCCACCTGGCCGGATGCCGACACCTGGCTGCCGGGCGGTGATCGCACCCTGCTGCTCAACGCCGATGCCCACCTGAAGGCGACGCTGCTCGGCTCGAGTCAGGTGTTCGCGGTGACCGAGGGCAAGCTGGCCTTCGGGCTGACCGGGTACGTGTACTTCGTCGACTTCGACCGGGCCCGGCCGCGGCAGCGCCGTTGCCAGGTCGTGGTCATGGGCGAATAGGCACCGCGTCCGCCAACTCGAGCACGGCGAGCGCCAACTTCTCGTCGAGCACGATCCCGTCAAGCACGCCCGTGCGCAGGGCACCCAGGACTCCGGGTGACTTCTCCGCGCCGGCGGCCACGGCGACGACCTTGGGGACCTTCCGCAACTGGTCGAGCGAGACCCCGATCACGCGCTCCAGGGTGGGCAACCCGAGCGGACGGCCCTCGATGTCGAAGAATCGGCCGCAGATGTCGCCGGCCGGGGACTGCGAGGACAACTGGTGCGCCTCGCGGGGAGTCAGGCGCATGGCCGACACCACCCGGCGCGCATTGTTCTGGCCGTAGCAGCCGATACCCACCATGGCGAACTCGACCAGTTCGGCCCGCCGGATCGCGGCCGTGATGGACGACTCCCGCTGCAGCGCGGCCCAGGTCTGCCGGGATTCCACCACAGCCGGCGACTCGAAGCGGTAGGAGGTCGCGCCGGCGCGGGTGGCCAGCACCTCCATGGACGTATTGCCGGCCGGGCCGACATCGGTGGGTAGCCCACCTACCAACGGACAGATCGTCAGCGAGGGGTGCACCGACTCGAGTTCCATCAGTTCGGCGAATCTGTCGACGGTGACGCCCCAGCCCAGCCCGACCCGCCGGAGCCCTTCCACGCGCTCGGCGAAGAACCGGGCGGCCAGCACCGCCGCGGCGTCGATCGTCCGGACGCCGTTCGGGACGGTGGCCACGCGAACCTCGGACAATCCGAATCGCTCGGCGAGCCGGACTTCCAGGCACGCCTCGCGCCGCACCACCCGCCGGGGATCCCGCACCGTGATCACGACGATGCCCTGCTCGCGCGCTGCGGCGAGGATGCGCGAGACCGACGATCCGGACACCCCGATCGCGGCGGCCACCTCATGCTGAGAGCGGCCCTCCTCGTAATAGAGTTGGGCCGCCCTTACCAGCAGGTCGAGTGAGCGCGGCGATGGCACTCTTTCCCCTTCCCATGCCGCCGATCGCGGCTGGCGAGAATCAGCCGTTAAGCCATGCGGTCACGGCCTCGTCGAAGCCTTCGGCCTCGGCGTGGTCGAGCAACCGCTGGATCCCTTCGACGTCCCCCAGCCGGGCGAGCACCTGCTGCAGGGCGCCCACCTGCGCGGCCGGTTCGGTCACGAAGAGCATGACCACCAACCGGGCCGAAACGGTCGTGCCGCTGGTCGCCATCTGGCCGAAGTCGACCGGTTCGGCGAGCGTGGCCACCCCCAATCCGGAGTGGATCACGTGCACGGCATCGGTATGGGGGATGGCTGAAGGGATCGGTGTCGGCAGCCCGGTCGGGTACGACTTCTCCCGCTGGATCACCGCTGCCACCAGCGACGGCTGGGCATGCCCCGCCGCGACGGCGGCCTCGGCCAGGGCCGTCAACACCTCTTCATCGGTCGATGCGTGGAGCTGCGGCAGCGCGCAGCCCGGCAGCAGGGCCAGTGTCCCTTCAGCCATCCTCATGATTCCTTTCGTCAGGCCTGCGTCGCCGTCTCGGCGGCAGCTTCCTGCTTCTTGTCGCGACGATCCAGCATGATCTTCGTGGTCACCACGAAGGCCAGGCAGACCACCGAGGCCACGATGACGCCGATGGTACCGCCGTTGCCGGCCGCCATGAACAGGCCGGTCATCGGGTTGGCGCCGTCGACCAGCGACGAGATCACGGTCTGGCCCTCGCCCAGCTGGAAGCCGGAATCGACCGCGATCTTGGTGAACGCCGGAGCGATCCAGGTGGCGATGAAGAGGCCGAGCGCGACCAGGATCGAGCCGCCGATGATGGAGCGGACGATGTTGCCACGGAAGACCGCGACCATCACGGCCACGATGAAGGGCAGCGTGGCAAGGTCGACCAGCGGCAGCACCTGGTTGCCCAGCGGGGCGAGCACGATGGCCAGCACCAGGGTGATCGGGACCATGATCAGCGAGGTGGCGATCACCGAAGGCTGACCGACGGCGACGGCGGAGTCGAGGCCGATGTAGAACTTGCGGCCGGGGAACTTCTTCTGGACGAAGACGCGCGCGGCCTCGGAGATCGGCATCAGGCCCTCCATCAGGATGCCCACCATGCGCGGCAGCAGGAACATCGCTGCGGCCAGCGAGACGGCCAGGATCAGGATCTTGGCGATGTCCTCAGCCGGGTTCTGGAACGGGAAGGCCATCACGCCGATGACCAGACCGAGGATGAGGCCCATCATCAGGGACTCGCCGAAGATGCCGAACCGCTTCTGGATGCCCTCGGGCGTCGCGTCCCAGTTCTTCAGGCCGGGGATCCGGTCGAAGAGCCAGTTCAGCGGGAAGGCGAGCAGGCCGTACGGCGCCGAGGTGCCGTGCGGGAACGAGATGTCAGGCAGCTTGAAGTACTTCTGCACCACCGGAGCTGTGATGTCGCCCATCGACAGGATGACGGCCAGGTGGACGGCGGCCGACAGGATGCCGAGCCAGAAGTTGCCCGTCAACGCGCCCACCAGCGCGCCGATCAGTGCCGAGTGCCAGTAGTTCCACAGGTCGATGTCCAGGGTGCGGGTCAGGCCGGTGAGCAGCAGGATGACGTTCACCAGCAGGCCGAGCGGAATGATGATCGCACCGATGGTGGAGCCAAAGGCGATCGCCGCCGACGACGGCCAACCGACATCCACGATCGAGAGCTGGACACCGAAGTTGGTGGCCATCGCCTGGGCGGCCGGGCCGACCTGGCCGCCGAGCAGGCCGAGCACGAGGTTGATGCCGATGAAGCCGATGCCGATGGTCAGGCCGGCGCGGAATGCCTTGCCGAACTTCAGACCGAGGGCGAGGCCGAAGAGGGTGATGAGAATCGGCAGCACGACGCTTGGGCCAAGCGTGGTGATATACGACGAAATTGCCTCAAGTATTCCTTGCATGAGGTGTTCTCCTTCGAACGAATGAGCGCCTTGAAAAAGGCGTAATAAAATACTTCG
>Ga0102832_1001987_pt1 | contig 13600 bp, 9 predicted proteins | sample EBPBio282013_DNA_FD_88942 | JGI IMG/M metagenome (GOLD analysis project Ga0102832, IMG submission 88942) | Wastewater treatment Type I Accumulibacter community from EBPR Bioreactor in Madison, WI, USA - Reactor 2_5/28/2013_ DNA (Illumina Assembly) | ecosystem: Engineered > Bioreactor > EBPR >...
ACCCCAACCCCAACCCCTTAATTTTCTAAATCTTTAATGCAATTTCAAAATCAAAACCTTATGAAATATAAAATTTTGAATAAAATTCATAAGATTTAAAGTAAGTAAATTTTAATTTGCAGGATTTTAATAATATTATCAATTCTTTACCATGACTGAACCCAAATATTACTACTTATCTGGACTTGCTCTTCTCGGATTTGGAGGTCTTGCCTACTCCTTATATCAAAACTCCCAAAAAAATAAACATCCAAAAGTTATCGAACAAGGTGAGGTCTTGACCATTTAACAAATTCTTAAACAATATTCAAAAGATTTCGCTGAATCCCAAACCATTGAAAAGATCATTCCTCGAGCTTTTAACACTGAAAAAGATCTTGAAAACTTAACTAATAACTTGTATTACAGAAAAGAGAACAGTCATCTCAGTAGTTTGACAAAGAGTCTTTCAGATCCAATCTGGGACTTACTTGACAGAGGAGGAAAACGTTGGAGACCAGTTTTATGCATGCTTATCGCTTAACTTTACGGTCATAAAAAAGAATAAGTTTACGACATCGCAGCTCTTTGTGAAATTATCCATAACGGAACTTTAATTGTCGATGACATTGAAGACAGCAGGTAATTGAATGTTTCTAAAATTTAGTACTGTCCGAAGAGATAAATAATGTGTTCATTTGCTTTATGGTGTTGACATCAGTATCAATGCAGGTATTTTTCTATCAATTATCTAGGAAACTTTATGTACTTTGCTCCTCTTAATTATTTAATTAAAAGCAAAAAATACAATACTTCACAAATCGTTCAAATTGGTGAAATCTATGCTGAGTAAATGACTAACTTGCATATCGGACAAGGTTGGGACATTCTCTGGCACAACATTGACAGATTAGAAGGAAAATACCCAACTTAAAATGATTACCTTCAAATGACTGCTCATAAAACTGGAGTTCTTGCCAGACTTTCTTCAAGATTGGTCTGTACCTACTTGAATCTTGATAAGAGAGAAACAGCTGTTTTAGCAAGATTTGCTGAAACAATGGGTGTTGCTTTCCAAATTCAAGATGACCTTCTTAATCTCGAGGGAGAAGAATTTATCAAAACAAAAGGATACAATGGTGAAGACATTCATGAAGGAAAAATTACTTTGATGGTCTTGCACTACCTCGCCAATGGATAACAAGAAAAGAAAGACAGATTGGTCGAAATTTTGAGAAAGAGAACCACTGATAAAACTTAAATTGCAGAAGCAATCTGGATTCTTAAATAAGGAGGAAGCTTAGAATATGCAAGAGCTAAAATGAACGAACTTATTGAAAACTCAATGAGATAAATTAATGAAACTCTCCCTGATAACAGAGTCAGACATTACCTCAAATAATTGTCTTATTTCGGTATTAAAAGAAGCAAATGAGTTTTAAAATTTGTTGATTTCCTGTGTAAAGATAAAAATCTTTTAAAAATATTATTTTTTCAACTGATAAATTTCATAACAAGAAATTGATAAACTTTCAAAATACTAAAAGCCCCAAAGTTTAGAATATAAACCTTAAATCGATTGAAAATAATAAACAAAAATGAGCATCACTTCCTCATCAAGTAACCGAAACACCCAAAAGTTTAGAATCGTTTTTCTAGGAGATCAAGGAGTCGGAAAAACGTCTATTATCGAAAGATACACCAATAATAAATTTGAGGAAGGTTACCATGTATGTTTTTGTTAAAGCCATAGGCTACAGTTGGCATCGATTTTAATGTCAAAGATGTAAATAAAAATGGGCAGTATTACCGTTTGCAAATGTGGGATACCGCAGGGCAAGAAAGATATCGTAGTCTCATACCAACTTATTTGAAGAACGCTCATTGTGTTGTCTTTGTTTTTGATGTTACCAAGCCTACCACTTTAGAAAACATCAAAGGATGGCATCAAATGTTTGTTTAAAATCAAGAAGCTCCTGGCTTCCTTATCGCAAATAAAACCGATTTGAGTAACGCAAGGTAATTTTCAAATATAAAGAAGAAAAGTAAGCCGAGCTGAAGCGTAAGCTTTCAGTAAGAAATTAGGTCTTTAATATGAATAAGTATCAGCAAAGTCAGGAAAAAGAATTAACTAATTATTTTCCAGTGTTTTAGATAGAATTGTGATGCACAAAAATGACGAAGTTAAAATTTAGGAATCAGAAACTTCCCGTCAAAGACTTTAAAAGTAACCCAATTAAAAAGAAGAAAATAAAGTAAAACTAAACAAAAGGAATGACAGCTGGTTTAAAAAAACATGCTGTTCGGATTGAAAAAATAACTGTAAATAATTACCCTTGTCAATTTTTTATATCATTTTAGAGAGCCTTATTTCAATGTATTGCAAAAAATAATAAAAAAGAGTCAATATTTTTGTTAAATAAAAAGAAGCTACATGAATCTAAAAGATAAGTTTGGTTCATTTTTTCTTTTTGTCTTTTTCTTACTTTTCATCAAAGATTTATTTTTGATACTGAAGATCTTTATTTATGAGATTTTTATTAGACTCGGAAATGTATCCAGCAATCAAGAGCTCGTCAAGAATGAAGTAAGTCTTAAAATTTTATTTAAATTTTACTTTGTGGAAGTTAAATATAAGATCGAGTTCACAAACGTTTCCAAAATATTTGTCAAGCACTTAAACGAAAGTGTGAATGAGCTCCAAGACAATGAGTTAGTTTTCGTCCTTATCAACAATGGTAATGAAATAAAGTGAAGCATATCTTTTGTAGACAATTTTGTAGTCTTTGTACTCAACAAAGTTGCACATTTTAGGTTTACGAGTAAGAACGAGTTGATTGACCTAAGATTGAATAAAAAAGATTGAACTTCTTTGAGGAACTTTTGCTTTTCTTGTTGGGAGAGATTATGGCTGTACCATTTGGTTAAACGGGAACGTCCATGTCTGCTGATAAGGAAAAAACAATGAATCATTTTGAATATTTAAGGGTTATTCTGTCTAATTTTATATAAAATCGCTTTTATACAAATCATCAATTTTAAATACCAGTCTTTTTGAAATATGTTTAAAAATACTAATTTAATAAGACTAATGAATTGATAGAAGAATAATGGAATTTTGATGGTATTTTGTAATAAAAACTTAAATTGAAGAAAAATATAACTTTTTCTTGGGGAACTAAACAAAACTCCTTGTTTAATTTCTAAATTTTGTCGTTTTTAATGTATGAAAGATTATGTTTTTTTTAAAGAAGTAAAGAAAGTGTAATAAAAAAAAGCCGATAGTGGGAGTCGAACCCACGACCTTTTACTTACAAGGCAAATGCTCTACTACTAAGCTATACCGGCGGACATGTTGTAATTGGGGAATGATTGGGTAAATGGTGCAATCTTAGTTTTAGGAGGAATTAATTAAAAAATAAATGTGAATTTATATATTAATTATTTATCACATTTCAACTGATGATAACAGCTGCTAGACCATTTATGAGAAATGATTACAACAGCACCACCATTCTGACTTATTCCCTTTTTTTACACATTTTAACAAAGAGAATCCTTTTTTATTCCTAATTTTTCAATATCATTCTGCTATACATGCATTCAATATTTTCAAAGTCTTTATTTTTTAACTTATTATTATTAAAGCCCTCTTATTCATAAATTAGTTTGTTCTCATGTGTTTAGTCAATTTTATCAACTAAGTTCACTCAAAAAATACGACATCATTGTTAATGTTGAGAATCTTTTTTACCTTAATAACAAAACAATAAAGCAATTTTAAATTTCTGATTCTTAATTATTGTTTTTATTATAATCATCGAACCGATGTATTTTATCAAAAGGTCCCTTCCAAAGCTCTTTCTCATCTCTACTTGTTCCTATTTGTCCTTAAAAAACAACTTCCTTCTTTCATAATAACCCTTGCTTCAATAAGTCATCAGAGGAGAATATGAGAACAAAATCAGGAGATATTCCCCTCCTGAAAAAATCTTTGACGTATTCGCAACAATCTACGAAAATGGACAACTTTATATGACCCTGCATGACTTGCTTAAAGCCATCTGCTTTTATAATTTCTCAGTATCAGTAAAAGTCACAAATAATAAAGGACTAAAAACAAACAGAAGGCTACCTTCCTGAAGCTGTTCTTCAATTAGTTGGAAAAAAAGACAGATTTGAATTCTACGACTACTTTATTTTAGTAAGATTCTTAGCTTTCGAGCGCAAAAAGATCCAAAAATATTTTGAATAAAACGTTAAAGAAAAAATGAATAAAGAAGATTTTCGTAAATGTACTTTAGAATTTTATCTCAGATTTGATGGAAACAGTATGTGGGGATTACCACAGGTTTATCAAGCAATCGATTGGATTTTAATCGAGACAATTTAAGCCAAAGATTGAGAATTTTGAGAAATCAATCAGTGAAAGTGTCGAAAGTGTGTTCAATAAACATCCCAATGGTTTGAGTTTAGAAGAAATGGTCGAATTTAGAAGAGACATCATAAAATAACTCTTTGGATTTGAATTTTCGATGTTCAAGCAAGAAGATGGAAAGATCGATGGTGCTGACTTTGCAAGAAGTATCATAAAATATGTATAAACTTCTAAGAAGCGCAAGTATCAAAACAGAGTGAAACAGCTCAGCAAATAATTTGAAAATGCTAAAATTAAAAAATAGTCATACGTTGGATTCCATTATTACATCAGAACAAATATCGATTAACTGATCAGAGAGCTGAACACTCACGGAGCCATCAATACTTAAGAAGTTTATGAGCTTATTAACAAGTACACAAATGAAAAAATGAAAGTCTCCAAATAACAAATCGATATTCTTGTCAAAATTCTCGATGTCGATGGTATTCTTTTTATCTTATTTAAGACAGTGGATTCATCGAAAAGAAATAATTCCTTGATGTCCTTAACAATTTGCTCGAAAATATACAATCCTACACTCAGGTCAAAAGTGGATAACAAACTTTCACTTAAGTTCTTCTTCAGGACTATAATAAAGCCAAATAAAAAGCCAAAAAGATATGGGAAATCCTTCAAGAGTGAATTACTTGTTAACTCCTACTTTTTGAGTTTTCTATTTAATTTTATACCTTTCATATTAAATTTTTGTTATATAATTTCTTCTGATTCTAATAAAGATAGTTTTTTAAAATTTGTAACATTTAGATAATTGATTTAAATTTTTGAAGATGGATCCAAACTTGAACAGAATGTCGATGGGTTCCAGAGCAGGAACCTCAATTAAGCCCAAATTTGGAGCTCAACAAGGTGCAGTTTCACGTCAAGGCACAGCTATAAAGGTACATGAATATTAATTCAGGGATTAAATCCTTTAGGAGGAGTCGGCTCAACAGTTTAAGTAAAAGACAGACCATTAACAACAGGCGGTGGTATTAATGGTCCCCAAGGTGTATCAACCCAAAGAAAAGTTTACGATCGAAATTATTATGTCACTAAGATCAAATAACAAATGATGAACATTCAATAAGAAACAGATAAACTCAGAAATAAAACTTAAACTATTAACAAGGAACAACAACTTTATAATAAACTTTAAGAAAGACTCTAAACCCTTACAAATTAAGTCAGAAATCTTGAAGGACAACTTGCCGATTACAATCTTGCACTTGATAAACTTAGAGTCAATACTCGACCTGAAGATGTCAAAGTTGCATACCAGCACGTCAAAAATCAAAATGAAAAACTCAAAGCTGAACTCGATGAAGTCTTCCTTCAAAGAAAAAAAATTGAATAAGAAACTGAGACCATTCAAAATTAATTAACCAGTATCCATCAGCAAATGGAACTCAGACTTAATGAGCTTGACCCACACCAAAGAAGCGAGTATCAAAGACTTATGAATGAAAACAATGATCTTATGACTGAATACAGCAAAAAACAAAATCAAATGGAAGATCTCCTTAGTAAGCTTGCTAATGCTGAAAATAAACTTAAAATGGACAGTCAAAAACTTAAAGGTCAACTCTTGAAGGAACAAATCACTGATTTGGAAGCCAAAAAGACCGATTACGAAATTCAACTCAACGAGGCCAACCTTTCATTACCAGAAGCAAGAGATCGTATTCTCAACAGAATGAAAGAAGATAACGCAACAATAGCAAACATGTAAAAAAGGTAATTAATTGGTTTATTCGAAGAATGAAAGAAGTCAAGAAAAACATCGACATTTATGAGAAAAAATTGAGAGATCTTTAATCCAGTTTGTAAGACAAAAAAACAGAATAAGAAGACAAAAAAAAATATGAAATTCTTTATCAAAAAGATAAGGAAATGGATTAATTTTTGAACTCTTTTGATCAAGTAAGACAAAAGGTAAATTTTTTTATAAAATTAAGGAACTTGATGAGCTCGACAGAGTTTAAAAGAATATTAATGATATTCTTGAACAAACTGCAAAAGTTTTAGAAATTTCAAATCAGCTTCCAACAAGATAAAACACATCAATGGCCAGAAACGACAGAAGTCAAAACACAGCTGCCCAAACCAAAGCTGAATACGAAATAAGACTTAATAATTTAAGAGCTTTGTAAAATGCTTAAGTCAGAACATCAGAATAAGTTGAAGACTTGAAGGAAAACATTGAAAAAATGAAAGATGAAATTTCTAACAAGTTCTAAAAGGTTTAACAATTCAAAGATCAATTAATTAAAAAGAAAACAACATTAACAAAGGAGCAAGAAGAGTTGACACAAATCAAGGACAAATTGTCACAAACTTTAAGCACATCTGATTATGAAATCAACGTCGCTTAGAAAAAATATCAAGTGCATGATCAGTTCGCCTCTTATTCAGCAGCTTAAAAGAAGTTACAACAGAGCGAAAATGAAGTTTATTACTTAAAACATTTCATAAACACAAAGTCCAAAGACATAAACTACGAAGACCTTAAGAACGAATGCTTGTCTGTTGCTAGCCAATTAAATAAAACCTTGGTTAAATGATTTTGAGATAAATATTGTTATTGATTCTTTTATTAATTGTATCTTTTCATAATTTATAATATTTTTTTTAGATTGAAGGTAGTATGAAAATTTATGAAAAATCATTTATTGTGCGTTTCATTAATTAAGAGTTATACAATCATGATCATCTACGAGAACGCTTATGATCTCTGCTTCTACTGCGTTCACTTCTCCTCTTTTCTTTTCTGTCTCTTTCTCTATCTCTATCTCTATCATCATATCGGGATGATCCATGTCTTGATTCTTTTCTTTCTTTGGTAACCTTTCTGTCCTTTGATCTTGATCTTTTGTTTTTTCTCTTACTGCTCTCCCTTCGATCGTCCTTTCGGTCATCTTTACGATCGCTTCTTTTGTCTTTACGTCTTTTTCTTCTTTCATCTTCTGATTATGATGAGGAATCTGAAGATGAGGAGCTTGAACTGTCAGAGCTTGAGCTTGAGCTTGAACTTTACCTTTTTTTTCTGTCTCTTTATCTACCATTTTATCTTTATTTCTTTCTTTATTATGTTCTTTATTGTTATTTTTCCTCAATTCCAAATCTTGGTTTTTTATCAAATTTGTTGGATTTTTTATAAGGTAAAGACGATGGATTAAGTTACTTGGGTTGATTTTTTTGTTCGATAAGCTTTTTCATTGTTTATTCGTACTTTTTTTAAAGGTTTTTAGATATTTGTTCAATCATTGAAGGCAAAGGATTGTCTTAGAAATCAAGATTATTCGGTTGCTGTTCACCTTATTTTTATGTCTTTTTTGGCGGATACATAGATTTCACGAATTAAAGCATGGGGTAAGTGGGATTTTATTTCCCATTGATCCATGTGGCCTTGACTATGTTGAACAAGAAGTTTTTTAAGAGTTATTCATCATTTTAGATGAAGTCATTTTTGAAAAGTTCGGGATCATAAAATTTACAGAATCCTCCCAAATCCATGGGAATTTAGTCATTCAATCTCATCAATTATGAAGGTTAATCAAAATACTCTAAATTCTTTTTATGATCCAAGACTTTCAACATTCTATTGACCAACTTGACATAAATGTTCATAGTATCCTCATTGAAACCGTAGTTAAAATACTCAGTAAGTTATTCATTTTGGGCCTCTCTGTTAGTAGGGTTCTGAAGATCGTATTTTAAGAAAGGAGTTTTGAATATATATTTTGGTTTAATCACATACGTCGCAGGAGCAGGTTTCATCTCTTTTAATATTTATTAACTTAATCTAAAAATATTTACAAACAACTTATAAAATTTTACTTTCATAACATTCAAATTTCTTCACATTTTGCCTCGAATTTAATAATAATCTGAAAATTATTAATAAAACCCAAATTATAATCGTTTTTAATCGTAATTAAAATGTCATCAACTTTCAAAAACAGAATCCCAAAAAGAAAATATCGTGAAAGAGGTCAAGTCAAAGGCAGATAACATCTTGGACTTCTTTAAAAGAAAAAAGATTACAAATAAAGAGCTAAAAACTATCACGAAAAACGAGATAAACTCAAACTCTTTAAACAAAAAGCAGAACTTAAAAACCAAGATGAATTTTACTTTAAAATGCTTAAAAGCAAAAAGAATGAAGAAGGAAAAATCGAACTTGACTCTGAGGATTCTGATTTCGACGAAAAATAATTCAGATCTGCCCTTAAGACTTAAAATTATAACATCGTCAAGCTTCAAAAATCCATTGTAGAAAAAGTATTTTATCTTTTGATAACTTTTAGAAAATTTAAAGACTCCAAGCTGACTTGCATTTACTTTAATCATAAAAAAAGCCAAACAATCATAAAATTTTCCTAAATTCTGAATAAGAAGTTAAAAATTTCCAGCCTTAAACTTATTTCAACACCCCAAAATAATTGATTGATAAAGGAATCATAAATTACAACGTTTAATAAACAAACCTAAAAGGAATGGATTAAGAAGGACATAATAAAGGAACAGTAAAAAATAAATATCAAAGATTGTCAGAGCTTATGTAAAAAGAGCAAAAGTTAACAAAGTTACTTTTAACAATCGGTTATGAAAAAAACCTTCAAAGCAAGGACAGGTCAAAAATAAAGAAAATTGGAAAGGATAAAATTCACAAGTTTTTCATGGAAAGAAAAAAATGATGAAACCTCATTTTTATGGATACTTTTTTAAATAATTATTTGTTTTGATTTAAAGTTAATTATAGTTTAAGTGATGTTTAGATATTAGAATTTTACAAAGTTTGAAAATAAGATAAAAGTCGATTAAAAAAAATGGTTTCATGTTCATTTTGTAGCAGTACAAAATCATAACGATATGTGTTCACAGAATGCAATCATTTTGTATGTGTAAATTGCGCAGCTTTAAGATCAGGGGATACATTAATGTGTTGCAATAAAAGCACGGTATTAGACGAGTCAACAAAATCTTACTTAGCAACTAAAAAGTTAACAATAATTAACAATTTATAAAACGAGTACGTATACGAAAAAACAGATTTAAACAGAATGAGTTTTGACGAAATTTAGAAAAAACTGACCATAATAAACCAAATTTAAGGTGAAAAATTAACTAAGCGTTTATCAAATGACACTTATCCAAATAAACCTGATTAAATAAAGAATTTGCAGGAGTAGTATGATCATATTTATGCTGAGTAAAGGACTAAAATGTTTCAAAGAAATGTTTTGTAGGCGGATACGTAAACGCCAATAAAACTTATTTCTAAACCTACAGTATAAATAAAACAGTAAAACAGACCAACTTCACAAATAAAGCGTTCTGTAAGTTCAAAGAAACTCTCAAATCTTAGTAACCCAATACCAAAGTTATAATAAACCCAATTTTCAATAAAAGAATTCGTCTTTCTGCTATAAACTAAATTAGATTTTGTCAAAGTTTAGTTCTAATTAATCCATGAGTACTTGAAAAAAGTCTAAAATGACACAATTCAAGAAATTAAAGTCTATTTTGAATAATACATCAAACTAATCCAAAAAGATTACGATCTAGGTGCCATTAATACATAAAATCTCAATTCTTAAAAAGATAGACTGAAAAATTATCTTTAATAGACAATTTTAAAGTCTAAACTACAATAAATCAAAAGGAAATTATTTAATGAAAACTTAAACTTTGATAGGAACTTCGAAAAAAGTAATCTCTACGAAAATAAAAAATAACAATTTTATCAAGAAAATAGATTCTAAAAAGAGTTCTCAAGGTCAAACATCCCTCTACAAAGTGGAAGGCCTGATAATTATGATTTCAACAATCAAATGGAAGATGGTACGGGAATGAACATTAACGAATCTTATTTTGAAAATTTGCACCTGAATACAATGCGAGACCCATCCAATAATTACGATTATGAATGTTTAAGCCCTCAACCGGCCACAACGAACAGAAATTTGGATAAAATATACAGGAAACTCGAAGAAAGTCGTTCAAAACTTGAGTAACGCATTCAGATGCACAATTAGTTTATCAATAAAAGATGCACGAGAATGTCAAATATTTGACATTTTTAAATGAATTTTCCCAATTTATATTTTCAAAAATAATCTTATTAATGCTAAACTATTTTTATTACATTTTATTCCTTTCATTTGTAATTGGCTCCATCTTTAGCATTCGAGAAACTAAAAATCTTTAATTTGGAACAAAACAACACTTAGTAAGAAAAATTAGTAATGTCAATCGCATCGTCTTCATACATGCCGAAATCTTTATAAGAGTCGAGTGATTTATAAGACTTAAGACAGCAAGTTAAAGTACTGGCTTAGTAAAATAGAATACTTACTGCTCAACTCGAAGAGCTCATAGAAGTCAATAATTAACTTACATCATCGATTTAAGAATACAGTAAACTGCATGAATAAAAATTTGGCCCTATTGACCAAAGCCAACTTGAAGAGCTTGTACAGCAAGTTAACTTGTTACAATAAGAATTAATTGAGGAAAAAGAAAGAAATTACCATTTTATGATAAAAAATTCCCAAAATGAACAAAATAAACATAAAACCCATTCCAGACATTCCAGTCGGTAAATGCCTGAATAAAGATAATTTAACACTGATGAAATCTATGAAGTCATCAGGTAGCTAACTACAAGTATTCATTACCTGCAGGAATAATTTCAACAATAAATCGAGAATATTCATGCCGAATTCACCAAACAAAGGCTTGAGTCATAACAAATGATCAAAGATTTGTAAAATAAGTTTTTAAGTTTCCAGTAAATCACAAACCAGCTGATTTCTTAAATGCAAAGCAAGGATCAAACAATTTTTAGTCTTAATCGATAAATAGAGATTCAAAGGACAAAAAAATCGCAAATACACAAACAAATGAAGATCTCTCTTACGATTTAGGATCTTAGAAACACCCTTTAAAAAAGGATTTAATAAAAAGAACACGTCATAAAGTCTTATGAGTCTTTAATAGCATCATTAAGGTCTAAATTTAATGACTTTCCCTTTTGAGAAAATCAACACTTAAATTTTAATTAACTTTAAAAATACGAATAAAAATAAATTATTCTTTACAGTTTTATATTACCTTATTTTGATTGTAAAGTTTTTTGTATTTTATATATTTTCTTTATCAACTAAATCTTGAATTTCTTTTATTTTTTTGTCAAGGCAAAAAGGTGATATTATAAAAGATAAACATAATTACAAGATTTTGAACCAGTTCGAAAGTAAAATAAATAAAATGTCAACATCAAAAGTAGCCGGAATTAAGTAATCCAGAATCCAAAACAAGCTCAAATATGCAGTTTTGATTTGCGATTCTTTCAATCATAATCGTCCCTAATGTGTAGAAACATACAACTGTCTCAGTTTGTTTGACGAGTTCCCCGCCATTTGGTATACAATCACATGGCTTGTAGAAAACCAAATCGAAGAAATTTTTGTCTTGTATTCAAATGATAAAGAAGAAATCGAGAGTTTTTTCGCCAGTCATGAAAAAAGTATCGATTTGAAGTGTCACTTAAATTATGTCAAACCAGGAGAACTGAAAAGTTTCGGAGATGCTATCAGAGAAATTCAATTCAGAAACTTAGTAAACGAAGACTTTTTGGTCTTATATGCCAACACAATCACAAATATGGACTTAGGAAAGATGATTTACTCACATTTCCTTAAGAAATAATAATTGAAATCAGTTGTCTTAACATCAGGTTTCCAGTAAGGTTATGGTAAGAATATTCATATCTTAAACTCAAACACAGGCGAGATTCTTCAAATAGTTTCATCAATCGAGGGAGACATGCAGATTAATACTGAGAAAATAAACATGAAAAAAGTTAATGTTGAGTTTAGAAGGGATATGGTGCCATGTGAAATCTTTATCTGTACGGTTTAAGTCTTAAAAAGTTTTAAAGAAAGTTACGAGTACACAACTATGAATGAGTTCATTATAGGTATGTTAACCAGTGAAGTGTATTAAGAAAAAATCAACGCATACATGATCGGACAAAGTGAAAAGTCGTTCAGAACTACAGAAGCTGCCGATCTTTATAAACTTTACATCAATTATATCACAGGTTCCCTTTCACCATTCACTATTCACAAACAAGATGAGCTTCAACCAAGACAAAGAGAACTTAAGAAATCTCTTACTAATTTTTCTATCAGAGAATTCAACCAAATTATCAAACAAAATGCTAAAATTTCCCCATCAGTTAAACTTTCAAACAACATTTTCATCGGATCAAACACTTTGATTGCTGAAAACACACAAATTTTACGTTCAGTTATTCTTAAAAATTCCAAAATTGGTCCCAATACAATCCTTGAAAACTGCATTGTCATGGAAGGCTGTTAAATAAAATCTAATGAATCCAAATACCAATTCTGTAAGTTTGAAAATATCGGTAACACTCTTAAAATTACTTCTTTCAAAAATGATATCATCTAAAAAATAGAAGATCCTCTCATGGAAAAGGAACTTTATGAGTAAACACCCAATGACTCTGAAGAATAAGCCAAGAACTTTTAATAAGAACTTGAAAACCTCCTTAAAGAGGAACCCAACTTTGATTCTGTCATTGATCTTTTCACTTTAAGAAAAAGTTACAATAAAGAACTTAATGAGTTTACAAAGGAAATGATAAGATTTTTGCAACCAAGTGGAGTTAAAGGAGTTCAAGAATTCGTATAAAAATGGGGTCAAATAGTTTGGAAGCTTCACTAAGAACAAGATTTACTTTTGTCATCCTTAGTTTACACATGCTAAAATATTGATAAGTACAACAAAGCCATTCATATATTTTTACAGTTCTTCTATATTGAGGAAATCTTGAGCAAGTAAGCAATTAAATAATGGTTCGGAGCAAATGAAAGTAAAGTTAAACCTTAAATGATGACATTGTGTAAGCCATTTTTGGCAAAATTAGACGAGTAAAGTGAGGAGGAAGACGACGATTAAGATTAAGAAGATTAAGAATGAAAAGAGTTATGAAAATAGGGGAATTCTCAAATTCCCTTAAGAAAATGATATATTTAAATATCCAATGTAAAAAGAATTTTTTATTAAATAAGATTTTCTAGAAATTGAATTAAATCTCAAATAAAATTTTTTATTAATTAAATGTCAGGTATAAATGTAAGAAATTTAATGATGGATTATAATAATAAG
>Ga0102832_1001988_pt1 | contig 13593 bp, 7 predicted proteins | sample EBPBio282013_DNA_FD_88942 | JGI IMG/M metagenome (GOLD analysis project Ga0102832, IMG submission 88942) | Wastewater treatment Type I Accumulibacter community from EBPR Bioreactor in Madison, WI, USA - Reactor 2_5/28/2013_ DNA (Illumina Assembly) | ecosystem: Engineered > Bioreactor > EBPR >...
AATTAGTTGGGAAAACCACCCAAAAGCCATGAGATTGGTCTGATTATCAAATACGATCCTGTGAGAGAAGTCGATATTATAATAATTTCATTGGCATATTTGAAAGTCATCAACCCAAATGGTATTGTGAACAATACTTCGAAGAAAACTAATGACCAAACAGAATGCACTTCAAATATTGAGGCAAAAATTGTGTTGACCAAAGCACCGAGAATCAATCCGAAAACTAAATTAATTTTTATTATTACATGCACCAATAAAAAAGATGGAAACGTTGATGAGTTTTGTCAACCCATAAGCTGTTAATGTAGAGGCGAGAAGAATGAAGAGAAGAGAAAAGTAGACTGCAATTGATGTGCTGTCAGGTCCAAGAAATACAGTGAAAATACCACCATATATGGCGAAACTAACAAAATATCCTGCAATAAATACTGTAACATTGATCATTAACAATCCGTAGAAAAGTAGTTGAAATCCGAGCAAGAAGAGTATAATTCCCAAAATGATTTAATGTTCTTCTAAAGTGGTCCATAGACTGCTGATTTGGAAAACAGGACAGCCGGATGAGGACTCTCCAGTAATGACTAAGACGTTACCATTATTCGTGAATTTATAATATTTTTGATCAAAGTAATTTTAATCGGAACAAAAGATTCTGAAAGTAGCAGCTTTGGATTTATCAGCAGTAGTCATATTTAAAACTAATTAGGGCTAACTATTGTGTTTGATATAATCTTTTTCAAAATAGTAAAGGTAGGAATTTGATGTATAAGGGACACATGTATATTTTGTTGACGATGTGACTTAATTTGTTTCAGGATTTTTTGTTTAATGTACTGATTTTTTAATGTGGAAGGCGAAAGATTCTAACAAAGATGAAGATGAATTATTTTAAGTGGATTTGTTAGTTTCCGATTGAGTATTGGTGTCTATTGTTGAATCGGTCTTGCATTATTAAGGGAGGAATGTGTGACAAAAGTTGAACATGATTTTTTAATCTTGATTAATGTCAATAGTATAAGGATTGACTCCCTGCAAATATATCAATGAAAACAGTCGATCAGCGATGTGGAATGTACATACGTTATCGGGACCTATTGATACTGGTTTGTATTATGACCCTGAAGAGATTGTTATGAGAATTAAGAGCGCAAGTATCTTTATCGAGGTGCTTATTATACTCTTTTTTTGTATCATGTTTAGTTTAAAACCCGTTGCTTATTATAATTTTTTTGTATTCATTGATATCATCAGCATTTTAAATCAAATTCAATTAAATTTTTAACATTTTATCAATTCAAATCATTCTGTTTAATGAAAAATTAAATGTTATCTTAAAATTTAATATTCTGATCAATCTTTATATTTTTCATTTAAAAGAAATTTAGAAAATTTTTTATCTTACAAGATATTTATATCATCAAAAGTAATTATCTATATCAATCAATGTTTTGTTTAGTCAAGTGATGGGTAGTTGAGTTTGTCTTAGGTCTGATTATCAGTGCCTTTTTATTATTATTGAAGCTTTTCATAACCTGGTTCACCCTCAATAAATGTCTTCACGTATTCATCTCCGTATTTCTTTTGCACAATTTTCTTTGTCTGAGTTGTCAATTACTCTCCAACTTATTTACCACCTTTTACAAGACCGTCAAATGCTTCACCAAGGGCTCTTTGGGTTGTTTCAGCCAATTCTTAAATTAATTTTAAATTTACCTCTTGCGTATTTAACGTTTTCGTTTTACGACTTGTTAATCTTTTCCTTTATTGATTCGAATTATTGCTTTCCTTTTTAAACAACTGGTTTAACCAATGGGTCAAGGTATGCATTGTATGTTTCAAGAGACATTTGGAGAATGTTGTTGCTACCTTTTTTCAAGCTTTCCCATTTTTACTTTGTTTAAGGTTTAACTTGACCTCCTTCTCCGGGTTAAAGTTTTGTGTTAATGTATTCGCCAGCTTTTGAAACACCTTGTTTCACGAATCCACCAATCACTGTAAATGCAGTGTTCAATAATTTTCCAGTTGTTGAAATGGCTTCTTTTATACTGTCAGGATTGAAAGATGGTTCGTTTGCGATGTTTTTACAGTGAGTTTCGATTTTATTTCTGATACTTGGATCGTTCATTGCCATTTAATAATTAGTAAGAATTGCTGCATTTCCTAGAATTTCTTCAAGATTATGAATTGAAGGAGAATTCTTTGGTAAACTGATGCAACTGAGTCCATTCTAGAAATGTGGAAACAGATAAGAAACTGATTGTTCATATGCTATTTTGACAAAAGTAATTTCTTTTCTCAAAGTGTAGTAGAAACTGTTCATGTTAATGAAATAAATCGTTGATCCATTGGTGTGGTCAATTTTTGCAATTTTACAGATTCCTAAATTTAATAAAAACTATACCTGAGGTAAAGAGGGACTTTTTGTTGTTGATGTATCGATGCATAGTGGCATCTCTAACTTCGAGTAAAATTTTAGCACTGACGTCTGAACCTTCTTTTTCCATTTCTTTTTGATTTGATTGAGTTTTTTTTATAATCAGTATCTGTCACAAATTATTGGCTTTAAAAAGATTCTTATTATACCTTTAAAGATATTATACTTTTTATACAATTTGCCGTTACAATCTGATGGAATATTTTACTGTGCTATTCCATCGAAAAACTTTGAAAACTAATTACTTAGACTTGATATGAGATAAAAGAAAAAATATAAAGAAAATCAATCGTATTAAGTTCGCAAATAGGTTTTTAGTGTTCCCATTCCACTGCTGTGAAGAGACTTTCGGAACATAGTTGAACGATTTTAATGGACTTTCATCCTTTAGAGCAACTTTTTGTCTTTTCTTTATGTGCTCAGCTCAGGTAAAACACAAGAGGAGTTTATTTTGTGTCTTCCGATGATTTTTTTAGGACTTTAGCTATTCTATATCATTTTTTTCTGACTTTGACTGGATAAGTTCTCTGTTTTCATTCTGTTCATTCTTTACTGAACTTATTGAATGTTACTTCCATATTGTTCTACCATTCTAAATTTACCGTATTTTTCATCAGAAGGATTTTATTCGTCTTAATATTTTTTCATACAGCATGCACGATAACATTTTTTCTTTTTCCCTGTAATTTTAGGCATTTTGCTTTGTAATTTCATTTTTTAAAGACTAAATTCGACAATGCGAAAAGTATCTTTATTTTTTTTACTAGCTTTGCACTATATCAACTTTTTAGTGACATAATTTTTGAAGATTTAAAAAGCTTAGTTTTAATCTTAATTGGAATCGAACTAATTTGGGTCGCTAGTAAAAGTAAGGAGCTTATGAACCATTTCAGCAAGAGTTTGGTCATTAGTCTAACACAATATTTTACTTTTCGCGGATTTTTGAATAATTTTGATTTTATCATAATAATTTTTTTCATCTTACCTCCATTGTGTCATTTCCCCTGTGAGAAAATGGTAAGCAATATAACCTAAATTAAAATTCATGTTTTTAATTCTTTTACTTTCATCTTATTGGTTTGTTTCTTCTTTTTTGTAACTCCCTTTCATTAAATCATACATGAATACATGTCCTTATTTTTTTTGTTTCTTTTCATCTGATTGAAAATATGGTTAAAAATGAGCAATTTTGATGGTGTTTCGATGGAGAAATATCCATTATGGATAAAGGTATAGACTAGAAACTTATTTCTTCAAATCTAGTATGCAATTCAAAATATTATTGCATATTTGATAAAAATCTCCAGTTTATAATTTAATGCTTGATTATGCAAACCATAAGGCTGGCCCATAGGGGATTTAATAAACGACAAAATAGCTTCCATTATGCTTGAAAATTTCGATTACTTTCGGGAAAAATTATGAGGCAGATTATATTTTAAGTGATTTACTTTTAAGCATTTAATTCCACGACCATTGAGATTTGATTCTTTTAATGAGGACTTTGTTCATATCTTCTCTGAGATTAGCTTCATAAAAACTGCATTACTGGGTTTTAGATATTTTGTAGAAGTTCTCATATTTTTTTAACATGAGTAATTTTATTTGCTTTATATTTAATCATTTTATCTACTAATGAGGAGTTTGATAAATTATAAGCAAATCAATAAATGAAGATTATTAAATAATCAATTTTAAGGTTTTGTTTTATTGTAATCACAATGTTTTAAAAGAAAAATCATGTTCCCCATTTCCTGTTAAAAAATAATCAAACCTACCATTTTGCTTGGAAAAATGCTATAAAATCCTCATTGAACCTCAACTTTTCAATTATAAATCACGATGAGAATCTGAAATTATCAAAAGATGAAGCAGGAAATAATCTTATTGCGAATTTAATTTTTGGTAGTCTGGTATTTAAGAGATAGCCTGTAAAAGTTCCCGATCATCCGGGACATTTAAAGTTGTAATATATTCTTGTTAACCTTGAAGGAATTTCTTTATTTTTTTACAATCGTGATGTATATAAAAATTAAAATTAAGCGTCATGATTTTAACGTGAAGGCGAGCAGATCCCAAAATTATAATATTTATTCTAATAACTATTAAGGTACCTTGTTAGTCAATTCTAAAAAAAAGCATGATAATTGACAAGTAAACTATAAAACCATAGTTTGCCTGGCACAAAATTGATACCTAATTGAGAGTTAAAAATTCTCAGGGTTATCGAAAAATATCTTTAAAACCTAACTTAGCGATTGCACTTCAAAATTTTAACAAATTTAACCTTTAAACACGCCTCCACATTGACATCGAAAAATCTCTTCAATATTAAGAATCTATTGGATGGAATTGGCATAAAAGTTCGAACCTTCCTATTTTTTCATTAAAGCTTGCAGTAAATTTTTGTTAAAATTAGATATTTGATCATCGTACATCTAAAATTCTCATTCCTCCAAAGCTTTAGGTACTTAATTTCTATTTTCTTCTTCTTTTTTTTATTATAAATAATCTTAGGCACAAATTTATGCAGTTAAAATTGTCCAAAATACTTTTGAAAAAGACCATAATTTATATTTAGAGGACATTGGAATCAAGGGATAAAATCATATCGAACTTTAAGAGGGTTGTGGATCATTTAATGGCCTTAGGTTTTGTTCAACCTCTTATAATAATGAAGGATCTAAATTCCATCTCCTCATTATTGTCTTTAGCAATGATAAAAAGAGTTAGTTTCCTTAAAATATTGTATGTTCAGTGATAAGCCCTCCAATTTTCGTTGATTCAAGGAAATCTGCACGTAACTATCAGGTAACTCTATTTTAATATAAGTAAAAAAAATACCTTTCATTTGTTGAACTTTTCAATCCAACAGACCTGGAAAAGTTTTTTGCTAAAAGAGAGAGCAAATAATAGTCTGACTAAAAAAAGATCATTACAAATGATGATGAAGGTTTGTACAACTATCTTACAGCCCCCAACATACGTCACAAAGTAAAGCATCCTCTCTTTTTATCAGTGAAGTTTTCGAATGCTTTTAAAATTTTTGTCAACACGAAATCGCAATATTTTCGTTAAAAGGAACTCACAGTAATTTATTTTTCTTATTTAGTTAAACAATGTCATTAATCGACTTCAAAAAAAACTCATTAAATAAGTCGGAATTGTGAGAAAAAAGAAAAACTCACAATCGATAGACTAAAAGGAGTTCGTTATAGTAATGGAGTTTTCTTTGATGGAAACTGACAAAGAAAAAATAACAGAAATGTTGTAATACCTTGACTGTTATTCAATTTGCGTTTTGGAAAAGGGACAGTTCTCACAGAAAGATTTCATTGATATTTCAAATATCGGTGATGTCATTTCTGTTTATAAAATTGAATACTTTTCGTTAAAGAAAAAGTCAGAAAAATAAATACAAGACAGGAGAAATTTACAATTAAAAAAGTAAGAAGAATAAAATTTTGTTTCCAAATAAAATTAATTTCAATCGAAGCCTAAATCACTTTTTGATAAAATCAAAGAAAAAAAAGACGAAGAATTTTCTAAATCTTACGAAAATTAGAATTAATTTGCTTCTCATAATGAAAAGATGGCTAAATTAAACAGGAATTCAACTTTGATAACTTTTGGAATGGGGTCTAAAAAAGTTAAATTGAATGAAACCTAAATAATTCCTACAAATTATTATCAACCTAAGTATCCTTTGCAAGATCATTATTTAGGTAATCCTATGGATGAGTGTAAGCCTATATCTCGAGAAAATTATCGAGGTTTTTTGTTTAATCTTGCTGGAATCAACGAAAATTAACAAGTAAAAAAATAAGATCAAACTTACATAGTTATCAGTGAATAACAAGTCGTTCAAAAGATACAAGAGATGTGTGTTCAAGTTTATCAAAGAAACAAGAAATCAATTTTAAATTACTTAGAAACTTTGAAGAAATCAAATGTGAAATGGAGAGTCAAAGATATTTAACATTTTATATTTTCTTATTCAAGCGCCCTAATGAATGAAATATTTTTCAGGGAAAAACTGCTTCATCATATGTTACTTGAGAATGAAATATTGAAGGCTAAAGTAGGTATTATGCAACAGATGGCTGTGACGGACTTATAAGTAATCAAAGGGAATATTATGGCAATGAACAGGTTCCTTCCTTAAAAATTTATCGCAGACAAATTAAGACAAAACTCACTTTGGATTGAAGGATTACCTCCAACAGAAGCAATAACTCCTAAAGTGGCTGAAGTTAAATTGATTGAGGCTAAACCTCAACAAATAAAGGTTGAAGAAAAGAAAGAAACAGTCATAATTCAATCAAACATAAGTCATAGTGGTTCAAAAATGATTGAATAAGTGTCTTCGAGTTAAGAGTAGAATGAATCTTTTAAGTATGAGTGTAACTTTGTACCGAATGTGTTTGATTTGAGTTCTTCGTCATTCAGAGAATGACTATCTGCTGCTGCTTGGGATTTTTTCAAAGCAGTGGTATTGCTAACTCGATTCCTGTTCTTCAGGTTTCGAAAAAAGTAAAACGATGGCAGTGTCCTCGTTGATGCTGTCATTTGATGATCTTTATTGATCTCTTATTTCTTTTACTTCTACAATAAATAATTTTATTTGATTTTTTTAAAGACAATTTTAAGTTTTATTAAAAAAGAAAGAGAAAAAAGCAGTCATAAAATAATCATATTTCTCTCATTTAATTTGATGACTTAGTCTGAAGATTTTTTATTTTCTTTTTTATCTCAACTACGACATGGTTATAGTTCATATTTTCCCTAAAAACACATCCTAAACATAAAAAGGCCAATACGAAAGCCAATAGAACAACAATTATCACAACGATTGAGGTAAGTTTAGATTAGATTTACAACTGTTGGAAAAAGATTTGTACAGGTTTTAAGTTAATACAAATACTTTTTAGTGTTTATTTTTTATCATTTAATTCACATTGTGAAGTATTTCTCACAATTATAATACTTTTTTGAAGGGATTCAGGTGGTCTTTCAATGTAACACCATACTTCTGCTGGCACGAATTTAAGCTCGAATAAAACCACAAAGTCTTCACCAACTGCAAATAAAACATTATCGTCACTGTTTTCCTTATGTTTTTGAAGTAAATGAAGGCTTTAAATTCCGAAAGAAACAAACTTTTACGAGTATGAATTTTTAGGCATTTCTAAAAGTATTTTTCTATTAACAGCGTTCGATGTTAAGATGATATCATTTTAACCAACCATTAGGAAGTAGTTATTTATGTAAGATATCAAGCGATAATTTTAAATGTCGTTGTAAAATCTGTTCAAAATAAGTGTATTCATTGTATCGTTGTAGAAGTATTCTCCAATAAAATTTCTTTTTTAAAATTGACAAATTATATGAAAAGTTGATGTGTACATGTAAATTTTATTACAGACCTCCCCAGCAAGTTCATTTTTCACTGGAGTTTTATAATTTGGAAGGGAATAAAAAAGTAATTGATTACCTGCTAAAGCGTAAATTTGTGAGTTGTTAAAACCGATTTCGACATCTTCAAATGCTTACTTTCCATCATTCAAAATTTCCAAATAAATGTTTGCTAAATTTTTAGCTTCATCATATTCGTAGATAACTATCTTTTCAGTATACAAAAATAGCAACAACTATCTATTTTGAAAAACTGTCTTCTCAAAACCTAAGAATTATTATCCTTTCCATGCGTATTTTCCTGAATTCCATCCCTAAACAGCTTTCCATTGATACTTAGTTTATTTTTATGTCTAATTTAATAAATATTTTTCTAATTTGTATAAAAAGTTTCCATCTGCAAAAAGAGTTGTGCTGCTAAATTTAGTCATAAAAATTTATACATTACTGTCTTGACTTAATTATGTACCTTCAAAAGTTACCTGGGCTTTGAAAATAAAATTATTATTGTCGTAAGAGTAGATATTAAGAAATTTTTTATCATTTTGAAGCTAATCGGCCATTCCAATAATGTAGAGTTATTAAGTTTATTCTGATACAAGACTTTGCAGAGCAACATAATTGAGATTTTCTCCTTGGAGAGAGTTCATTTAAATTACGGATTTAAAATAAGTACAAGATTATGACTTTTTATAGTTTGACATGTTGTAGATTTGTTTTTCTTAAAAAATAGACTGGGACTAATAAACATCACCACTGATTTCATATGTTGAGTCAGTTTATGAGATTGAGAATCGATGTCCTGCTGCTTAGAGACGAGATATCGGCATTTATTTGTTGACGTATAATTTAGCATCGAAAATGTTGTTATTGATTTTTGCAGACACGATTAAAATGAAAGCTATAAAAATAGGAATTTTTAGCATTAATTGGGAGAACTTTTTCATTCCTTTAAAGTTTCAATGGGATTGATAGTTTTTTACAATAGATAAGAACAAATCTTTGAATGTATAAAAGTTATGAATTGAACTTTTGAATAATATAAAAAGGAAAAACCCAATAAATCCTAACAAGATTTATAAACCTGATGTCCTGACAAAAGAATAGATTATTGTTTAGAATTCAAAATAGTAAATCATAAAATGTTTAAAACTAACATCTATTTTCAATAGAAAGTTGGTTATATAATAAAACAAAGCAAATATCTATCTATACAAAGAGAGAATAAACTGCAATGAAAAATATTCTAATTTTTGTCCTTATGTTAGTTGCATTAGGACATTGCATTGATGATGGAGACTGGGTTGATCCTTTCGCTTTACCCATTGATTTTCTCGCACATCCCTACTATGCTGGCTATCTCAATATCTCATCCACACAAACTTATTACTATAACTATTTCCCCTCTGAAGGTAACCCCAATCAGGATCCTCTTATTGTCAGAGTTTCTGCAGGACCTGGCTGTTCTAGTCTTTACAGCGCTTACTACTCTAAAGGCCCATTTACTTTCGTCAAAGGTACCAAATCATTTAGAGTCAATCCATTCAACTGGAATAAAAATGCTAATTTACTCTTCATTTAAGGTCCAGGAGAAGTTGGATTCTCCAAAGGAACTGACAGACCATATAATGATGAGACTGTTGCCTAAATTTACTATCAAGCTTTGTAAAAATTCTATTAAAAATTCCCTTAACTTAAAGATCAAGCCATGTATCTTACTGGATAACAATATGCTGGTCAAATTATTCCAAGAATTGCATAAATTATCATTGAGAAAAATAGAAATCCTGATACCCCAGCATGGTTAAAAATAAAGAAATTCGGAGGTTTCCTTTTAAACAACCCATGTACTGAAGGAGATTAATGTCACTTAAGTAAAGATTTCAGCAAATTTACCATTGAATACTTGAAAAATCATTATTTTATTTCTGATGAAGTTTATAACACATACAAAGAAAAATGTCTTCATTAAGAAACATCTGAATGTCTCACTGTTCTTCATTCAATTGAATCCAGCTTTTTGAACACAGGATCAGATATCAAGAATATTTACAATCAATGTATTCAACAGTAAGGTGATATTCCTTGTTTTGATACAGTTGGAATTTATTCATTTTTGAACAACCCTGAAGTTAAGCAACAAATTCACGCAGATCCTTCAATCCAATGGAAAATGTGTAATCCTGACATTCCAAGCAAGTGGCAAGCTAATCCTCAAGGAGCAATTGATATTTACAAAAAGATTCTCAGAGAACAACATGATATTAGAATCGTAATTTTTTATTTAATCTTAGTGGATTGTTTCAGGAGCTGTCAGTGCAACGGTACCTGTTCTCGGAACCAAAAGATGGTTTGAAGAGCTCAAAAGAACCACAGGTATGCCAACCACAAGAATGTGGGAACCATGGTTCTTTAGAACTATCAACGGTGGAAACATCGAGGAAATCAGAGGAATGTCTTTAATCACTGTTAGAAGTGGAGGGTAATATTCTAATTAAATTTTAGATATTTGTTATGGAATGATCAACCTGAAATTGCTTCCCACATCTTAGATTCTTTCCTCAAAGGAATTCCTCTCTGAGTTTTTTTGTCTATTAAATATTTTACAATTAAAAGTTTTTTTTTCAAATATTTCTTTTGTATCATAACTATATGGTAATCAACATTTAAAGAAAAATATTTCTTAAATATCTTTATTTAAAATACTAATTTTTAGCTTTCTAAGTATTGAATAATTTTTGGAGATAAAAAGATAAAAAAGAATTTGAATTGATAAAATTTAATCGATTTTTAAAACACAAAATGACCGAAATCAAAATGATCCATGTTGAAGGAAAAACCTACGTTGATGTAAATGCAACTGTAGCATAAGCTAAAAAAGCTCTTTAAACTTCCAACGAAATCACTCTTGTTGCAAGACAAACCGAAATCACCAGAATTGGTATGATCATCAAAGCTATCGAATAATCATGTGGTTGTAAAGTTACCAGACTCAGAAACGAAAACGCAATCGAAACTCTTGAAGATAAAGAACCAAGAAAAGATGACAAGAAGGAAGGAAATAAAGATGGAAAGAAATAATACTCTGTTTTGTATTTCAAAGCAACCCTCACTAAGAACTGAGTACTCGATCTGTGATTAGATTGAGCTCACTTTTGATTATGTAGTCGGACAAGGCTAACGTTAATCAAATCAAAGCTTTAAACATGATTAAATTATTAATTTATTGAAACAGTATCTTTTTATCTTTTTTTTGGTTTATCGATTTTTAGAGCGCGATTTTAGGTTAACTATAATTAAAAGAAAAACCAACTATTCTAATAAAACTTATCAGATGTATCTAGAAGTATTACTAAAGAAATAAATTCAAATCTTGAGGAATCTGAAAAATCTGAAGATTTCCAAGAGATAAACATATTTTGATTGATAAAATAAAAAAATATAGATAATATCTAGTATCAAATTAAAATTATGAAAAATTCTGTTGAAATTTCAATCATTTTGTCTCTAAACTTGTCAAAGATTAAAACTTGTTTATTTTAGACTTTTATTCTTCGATTTAATCTTCAAGTTTTTTGCCGTAAGTTTCAGGTAAGAAGAATAAGAAGGCAGTACCAACTAAACCGATGATTCCAGGATCAATCCAAGTGTTGACTCCAATATCTTAAGAAATCTGGATTAAGAAAGGGCAAAGTGCACTACCAATCATACCGATAGCACTGACCCAACCATAACCAAGACTTCTTACTTTTGTTGGATACAGTTCGGCAACATAGACAAAGAAAATAGACCAGAAGCAGCAGACAACGAGTCTATTGATGATGAGACCAACAGTTTCCATGATTAAAAAGCCAGTAGAGTTTCCTATTGAAGTCAGCAAGGCCAAGATAAGACACATACCTGATGAGATACCCATACCAAGTAAAGATAATGGTTTTCTCTTGGTTTTACTGATAATGATTTCAGCAACAATGTACCCTGCTATTTAACTGCCACCTATAATTTCTTGATTCACCAACATATTGAATCCTGCGTTACTTAAATTGAGAGATGTGAAATAATAAATTGTTTGAATTCCTAAAAATCCAAATCCAGTAGAAATTGTAATCATTCTGAGAGATTTATACTTGAAAAGATCAATGAGAGAAGTTTTATTTTCTTATGCATTTGATTCGTTTTGTTAAATGGTGTCAAGTTATTAAATGCTGACTTTTTATTTTTTATTTCTGGTTGCAATTTGATTCAAAACTTTAAGAGTTGCATTTTTATCCTTGCTGAAAAGAAATTTTGGTGTTTCCAGTAAATAAAATAAGAATCCATTGACAATAATGACCATAATCAATAAAATGGCCATAACCCATCTCCAACTCCAAAATCCTTGTGGAATGAACATTAAAGCTATTGTCGACTCACCAAGTGCTAAGAAGATCTGGACAAAAACTCCATAACGTTGTCTAGATTTGTAAAGGCATTGCTCATTAATGAATGAGAAACAAAGTGTTATTGCTGGATTCGATCCCAAACCTGCCAAAAAGTATCCAATTGCTATCAAGACAATAGAATTAGCGATGACAAGGAGAAATACACCCAAAGTACAAATTACCCATGAAATCTGCATTGCTATCTTTCTTCCTAAATTATCAGCGATAAAAGGAATGATGAAAAAGCCTATCAATGACCCTATAAAGACCATCGATTGTAAAATTGTAGACGTGCTGTCGCAAAGCAAGTATGGTTCGAATTAAAATACGATACTGTTTGGATGCGATGTAATTATTGATTTCCATTGTTATTATGGAGAGTTACACACAAGTTTCATGCACTCCTTTTGATTGTCAAAATTATCACAAGTTATTGAATCATCGAAGAAAAAAGCAATACCGAGTAATAGCCAGGCAGTCAAAAACCATGTTGATGCCATGATCAGAAAAGATTTAAACTGATATTTTCCTTCTCCACCGACTTTATCAATCAATTTCTCCAATGGACTAAGTTGGAAAGCATTGTCTTCTTAATCATGTTTCTAAACTGTTGAGGAGGTTTCCTAAACTTTAGAAAGCAAACTTTTGTCACCAGACTAGGATAAAAGACTATTATTTTGTTACTACATTATACGAAAATTGAAATATGTTTTATCTTTTTTCTTATTATATTTTGGACAGAAAATTAATCTTTCAACTTTTAAACTTTTCTTTTATATTTGGATTCACAAAAAAAAATCTACCTCTTTTAGTTCTCAATATTATTTCTATATTAAAGTATTAATTTCTATCAAATTTATTATCAAAAAGATAAAATTAAACAGATGTTTTAATCAAAATTTATAAAATATTTATTACAAAAAGGTTAAAAATACAAATGGAAAAAGAGAAATCTTAACAAAAAGTTGTGCGTATCTTTGCCACTTCAGATACACATGATAAACATCACAAATTTGATTTTAAAAATCTTCCAGAAGCAGACATTTTCATTCATGCTGGAGACTTTACAAAATTCTCAAGAAGGTCATAACTTTAGGATTTTAGAAAGTTTTTAAAATTGTTACCATATAAACACAAAATAGTAATAGCTGGAAATCATGACTTTGCCCTTGACAAAGAACGATATCAAGATCATCTAAGAAATACGAAACATAAGGATTCCCCATTAGATCCTGATTAGTAAATTAATAAGCTTAAATAATGTTGTACCTATTTGCAACATGAAATGGTTGAAGTTTAAGGATTGAGAATATTTGGATC
>Ga0102832_1001992_pt1 | contig 13583 bp, 8 predicted proteins | sample EBPBio282013_DNA_FD_88942 | JGI IMG/M metagenome (GOLD analysis project Ga0102832, IMG submission 88942) | Wastewater treatment Type I Accumulibacter community from EBPR Bioreactor in Madison, WI, USA - Reactor 2_5/28/2013_ DNA (Illumina Assembly) | ecosystem: Engineered > Bioreactor > EBPR >...
CGCCCATTGTCCAATATTCCCCACTGCTGCCTCCCGTAGGAGTCTGGGCCGTGTCTCAGTCCCAGTGTGGCTGATCATCCTCTCAGACCAGCTACTGATCGTCGGCTTGGTGAGCCGTTACCTCACCAACTACCTAATCAGACGCGGGCCGCTCCTTTAGCGATAAATCTTTCTCCCGAAGGAGTCATACGGTATTAGCTCAAGTTTCCCTGAGTTATTCCGTACTAAAGGGTACGTTCCCACGTGTTACTCACCCGTGCGCCACTAGCATCGGGAACCGAAGTTCCCAGCTCGTTCGACTTGCATGTGTTAAGCCTGCCGCCAGCGTTCGTTCTGAGCCAGGATCAAACTCTCAAGTTGACTTGGAGGTATCCTGAACAAAATCAAATCTGCTTTGCACTTCCATGTGGTTAAACAGGGAAAGCGCTTGGCGTATCAGAGATGCTCAAGAAAACGTCCGTTTCACAACGGAACGCCGCCTTCGCATCCCTTTCGCTTTCGTCTCTATCTACAATGTCAAAGAGCGCCGCACGGATCAGGTAGTCGGAACCGGCGAAAACTTTTCCCATCCGAGAAACTTTCGTTTCAGCCCCTCGGCTTGGGAGGCCGGGTTCTAAGGGTTCACCGAACCCCCGTCAAGGAACTTTTTCAAAGTTTTTTTCCAAGACGTTTTTTCGAACCAGACCAACGGGTTAACCTTAAATTAAGGTCTCCCCACCGGGGTGCCCTCAGCAGAAGACGCCAAACGACGCCGTTTTGCCTTGGACGGCCTGAAAAATTGTTATTTTTCAGATGGTTGTTCGCGGCCCGGAGGCGTTGAACGGGGCGGGTTATAGGGGGGAACCAATTCGCCCGTCAACCGCATTTTGCAACAATTTTACAACCCACTGATTTTAAATGAATATTTTTGAATATTTGGCCGACCGTGCGGTCAGGGAACCGGACCGGAACGCGAGACTCTGGCCGGGCGGGGCGTCCTAACGCCTTGTTTACGCACGAATCCGGTCTTTTCACCTTTGGCCAGGATTTACAGATTTCCCAGAAACCCAACAGGGCCGCTGCAATGCACACAGAAGCGGCGCCCTAGAATCGGCAATCGCACCATCCCTCCAAAGATCACCTCGCGGCCGCGGGCGCGCCGGCAGGAGCCAAACGGGCAATACTCACGCGCACCTCATACGAGAGGGCGCATAACCAACTTTCCACTTCGTTGATCTGTATGAGAAATCAACGTTGACACCCAGAGTCGCCTCCTTCAAAGTCCAAAACGCCGCGACAATAATATCACATGCAAGAAGATTAGCGGTGGAGAGGGAGCTAACGCCGGACAAGGCAGGCCCCGCTTCAGGTGTCTTGTTAGAACAGGGGTTTAGATGGGGGTCAGCCATCCCGGCGCTGTCGCGTACGCCTTTATGGGTGCGCTCATTGGTGCTGTCATCACGTACTTCAATCCTGTCGGACCGGCCTTCCTGGCGCTGGAAACACGCTGGACCAGCGAAGCCTTGGCCGCGATCGCGGAAGATTTCGTTCCGCCCGCGCCCGAGCCTCAGCTTTGGCTCGAATCGCTGCCGGAAGTTCTGCGCACGGGCGTCGATATTGAAACGGTTCGCGTGCGCGCCGGCGATACGCTGCAAGACGCGCTGACGCGCACCGGAATCGATACCTCCACGGCCTCCGACATCGCGAACGCGCTTTATTCCGTCTTCAATCCGAAGAAGCTGCGCGCCGGCCAGGAACTCGAACTTGCGTACAACGCCATCGTCGTCGACGGCGAAACGCCTCTCATGAAGATGGATCTCGAAATTACGCCCGGCCACGTCGTGTCCGTTGCGCGCAAGGACGATGGCTCTTTTGCCGCCCGCGAGATCCTCACGCCGACGCATCGCGAGTTCGTGCGCGCTGAAGGCGTTATCGATTCGAGCCTGTTCGAAGCCGCGCAGAATCAGGGCGTTCCGCAGGACGTCATGAGCGCGCTTGTGAAGCTGTTTTCCTATGACGTCGACTTCCAGCGCGACATCCAGAAAGGCGATACGTTCTCGGTGCTCTATGAGCGCACCGTCACCGAAGACGGCCGCACCGTGAACAACCACGACATCGCTTATGCGGCGATGAACGTCGGCGGCCAGCCCATGAAACTCTATGCCTTTGAATATCCGGATGGCGGCGTCGAATACTACAACGAGAAGGGCGAGGGCATCCGCAAGGCGCTGATGCGTACGCCGGTGAACGGCGCGCGCCTCACGTCCAGCTTCGGCCAGCGCAAGCATCCGATTCTCGGTTATTCGCTTATGCACCGCGGCGTCGACTTCGGCGCCACGACGGGGACCCCGGTCATGGCGGCCGGCGACGGCGTCATCGAAAAAGCCGGCCCCAACGGCGCCTACGGCAACTATATTCGCGTGCGTCACAGTGGCGATTTCTCGACCGCTTATGCCCACCTGTCGCGATTCGGCGCGGGCGTTGCCGCCGGCAAACGCGTACGCCAGGGGCAAATCATCGGTTACGTCGGCGCCACGGGCCGCGTCACCGGCCCGCACCTGCACTTCGAGATCCTGCGGAACAACGCCCAGGTGAACCCCATCACCGTGAAGCTCCAGGGCGCTCAGAGGCTCGATGGAAAGATGCTGGCGCAGTTCAAGGCGACGCTGGCGCAGACCGACCGCAAATACGCGGCGAGTCAGTCCATCCAGCAGTACGCCGCCGCTCGTAAAGACGGCGAAAAAGTCGCCTCCGCCGAGTAATTCCTAGCTTGCGGTTTTGATCTTCCGGCCGTCGATGACGATTCCGTCCTCGCCGGCCGAGATCCGCACCGTGGCGCCGTCGGCGATCTTGCCTTCCAGCACCGACACCGCGAGCGTGTTCTCCAGATAACGCTGGATGACGCGCTTCAACGGCCGCGCCCCGTAGATCGGATCGTAGCCATGATCGGCGAGCCATGCGCGCGCCTTTTCATCCAGATCCAGCGTGATATTGCGGTCCGACAGACGCTTTGTGAGGCGTTCGATCTGAATGTCCACGATTCGCGCCATCTGCGCTTTGAAAAGGCGATGGAACAGCAGGATTTCGTCAAGCCGGTTCAAGAACTCGGGTCTGAATGCGGCGCGCACGCGCTCCATCACTTGTTCGCGCACCGCGCCGGAATCTTCACCCTCCCCCTGATTCGCGAGGATATCGGCGCCGAGATTCGACGTGAGCACGATGAGCGTATTCCGGAAATCGACCGTACGCCCCTGCCCGTCCGTCAAACGCCCGTCATCGAGCACCTGCAGAAGCACGTTGAAAACATCGGGATGCGCTTTTTCGACTTCATCGAACAGCACGACCTGATAAGGGCGCCGCCGCACCGCTTCGGTCAGCGCGCCCCCTTCGTCATAACCGACATAACCCGGCGGCGCGCCGATGAGACGCGACACCGAATGCTTCTCCATGAATTCGGACATGTCGATTCGCACCATGGCGTGCTCATCGTCGAACAGGAACGAAGCCAATGCCTTCGTCAGTTCGGTCTTGCCGACGCCGGTCGGGCCTAAAAATAGGAACGAACCCATGGGTCGATTCGGATCTTGCAGACCCGCGCGCGCGCGGCGCACCGCATTCGAAACAGCTTCGATCGCTTCTTTTTGCCCAACAACGCGCTTTCCGAGCTGATCTTCCATGTGAAGCAGCTTCTCGCGCTCGCCTTCCAGCATTTTATCCACGGGAATCCCCGTCCAGCGCGAAACCACCTGGGCGATATGCTCCGGCAGCACCTCCTCGGTGACCATGCCGCCGGCGCTTTGTGTTTCCGCGGCTTTCAATTGCGATTCGAGATGCGGAATCACCTCGTGTTGAAGGCGGCCAGCGCGTTCGTATTCGCTCCGGCGCAGAGCCTGGTCGAGTTCCTGGCGCGCCTGCTCCAGTTCTTCCTTCACCTTGGTCGAGCCGGCGAGCTTGGCTTTTTCCGCCTGCCAGCGCTGCGTAAGATCCGCCGCTTCCGATTCGAGATCGTCGAGTTCGTCCTCGAGCTTCGCCAATCGATCTCTTGAGGCATCGTCTTTCTCTTTTTTCAGCGCTTCGCGTTCGATCTTGAGTTGAACGATTCGCCGGTCGAGTTCATCGAGTTCCTCGGGCTTCGAATCGACCTGCATGCGCAGACGGCTGGCCGCTTCATCCATCAGGTCGATGGCTTTATCGGGCAGGAAACGATCGGTGATGTAGCGATTCGAGAGAGTCGCAGCGGCGACCAGCGAGCTGTCGGCAATCCGTACGCCGTGATGCAGCTCGTACTTTTCCTTGATACCGCGCAGAATCGAAATCGAGTCTTCCACCGTCGGCTCGCTGACGAACACCGGTTGGAAACGGCGCGCGAGCGCCGCGTCTTTCTCCACATGCTTGCGGTATTCGTTGAGGGTCGTCGCGCCCACGCAGTGAAGCTCACCCCGCGCCAAGGCCGGCTTCAGCAGATTCGATGCATCCATTGCGCCGTCCGCCTTGCCCGCGCCAACGAGCGTATGCATTTCGTCGATGAAAAGGATGATCTGGCCGGCAGCCCCGCTCACTTCATTCAACACAGCCTTCAAACGTTCCTCGAATTCACCGCGGAATTTCGCACCGGCGATGAGCGAACCCATGTCGAGGGCCAGTAATTTTTTGTCCTTCAGACTCTCGGGCACATCGCCGTTGACGATTCGCAGCGCCAAGCCTTCGACGATGGCGGTTTTACCCACGCCCGGTTCGCCGATGAGGACCGGATTGTTCTTCGTGCGGCGCGAGAGCACCTGCACCGTGCGGCGAATCTCCTCATCACGGCCGATGACGGGGTCGAGTTTCCCGTCACGCGCCGCCTCGGTAAGGTCGCGCGCGTATTTTTTCAGGGCATCGTACTGGTCCTCGGCGCTCGCGCTATCGGCTTTACGGCCTTTGCGTAGTTCTCCGACGGCTTTGACGAGCCCCGTCGGCGTCGCATTCGCGTCTTTCAGGATTCGGCCCGCGGTCGCTTTGCTCAGCGCGAGGGCGAGCAGCAGGTATTCCGCGGTGACATAAGAATCGCCCGCCTTCTCGGCGGCTTGTTCGGCCTGATCGAGGATTCGCGTCAGGTCCTGCGCCATGTACATCTGCGCGCCGCGCCCCTCGACCTTCGGCAGCTTACGCACTTCGGCTTCCGTCTCGCGTTGCGCGCGCGCGGCATCGCCGCCGGCCGCCGTGATGAGCTGCGAGGCCAACCCCTCTTTATCGTCGAGAAGCGCCTTTAGAAGATGCTCAGGCGTGATTTGCTGGTGGTTTTCGCGAATCGCAATGGTTTGCGCGGCCTGGAGAAAGCCTTTGGCGCGGTCGGTGAATTTCTCAAGATCCATCGTTCACATTCCTCTGCCGGCGCGTGATCTGTACCGCCACTGTGTAAGCGGTCTGTCGATCAAGCACCAATCTTGGCCACACAACCTTGATCAGGGTCAGGCCATTCTGGAGTAATGTGGGACCTCTCCGCACCCGCGCAAGAGGTGGAGAACGGCTTATTCCATCGTTTTCGAGGACTTAGGGACTGCGCGGCCAGGCTGTTTTGCCCGGCCGCGTCTCGACTATTCGCCTGCGGCTCCCGCGAAAGAGCGGTCGCCCCGGCCACGGCGGCGGCGGCCGCGATCACGGCTCCCGCGTTCGCGTGGCTGATCGCCGCCTTCCTGCTGGCCCTCCGCGTCCTGAGGCTCCCCGCCGCTTTCGCGCGGCGCCTCACCCAGGATGCCCGCGGGCAACGCGATTTCCGCGTCATGCGCCTGCTGCGGTTCCGGTTCCGGCTCAGGCGCCGGCGCCGGATTGTGGTGCTGCTGCGGCTGCTGTTGGTGCTGCGGATAACCGCCACCCGGGCCATGCTGCGGCTGGTCGTCGTAGGGCCCGTTGCCGTAGCCGCCTTGACGATTATCGTAGTTTTGATGCTGGCCGCCCTGGCCATCGAACCGGCGCTGACCGTTGTTCTGCTGTTCGAAACGGGCGTTCAACACACGGTAATAGTGATCGGCATGTTGGAAGTAGTTCTCGGCCAGCACGCGGTCACCCGCGGACGAGGCGTCGCGCGCCAAAGCCAGATACTTTTCCATCAGCTGCTGGGCATTGCCCCGCGGCCGGTTATTACCACCGCCGTCGAAATTAGGATTGCGACCGGGGGGACGCGGTTTACCACCGCCGCCGCCGCCGTTACGTCCGCGCTGACGTCCCTTCATGTGATTCTGCTTATATTCATTCAATTGGTTAAAGACCCAGGAAAAGCCCCACTTGAGACGTCCGCCCTCAACGTTTGGCGCGGCGGTGAGCCACGACAGCACGGCTTTTTTTGGGGGTGGCACGCAGCGGCAAATCTGGCCGCCTCTTGCGAAATTCACAGCTCCACACGCTGAAGCCTCGCCCCTCGGGGCCATGGGAATTTCGCTCTTCAGTCTTAAATCTAGTGTCCCTTCGGGCGTTGTCCAAGCCTTTTTTGTGACTCTAGAGAGTTAGATTTCCACAAAAATCAGCCAAAACGGGCCGTGACAACCCGGGTTTTGCCGCCCAGGTCGAAAACCCGTGATTCGGGGGCGAATCCTGCCGCCACGAGTAAGCTTTCCACCCCCTCCGCCTGCGTTGCGCCGATCTCAAGAAGGAGCAGCCCCCCCTCCTGAAGCCGCGGTTTAGCCGCCGGAATCAGCGCCCGGTAGGCCTCCAGACCGTCCTCTCCACCAAAGAGTGCGGGGTGGGGATCAAAACGCACGACATCGGGCGACAGCGCCGCGGCTTCCCCTAACGCGATATAAGGAGGATTGCTCACGATCAGATCGAAGCGCTCCTCCAGGCCGTCGCACCAGTTGCCTTCGCGGAACGCCGCCCGGGGCGTAAGGCCAAGCCGCGCCGCGTTGTCGGTTGCGCCCTCGACCGCCTGCGGCGCCCGGTCGATTCCCAGTCCCGTCGCCTCCGGCCATTCGCTCAGGATCGCAAGGAGGATGCAGCCGGTGCCGGTGCCAAGATCCAAGATCCGGCGCGGTCCGGGATACTGCGCTTTCCGTGCGAGCGCGGCGGACACCAGGGTCTCCGTGTCGGGACGAGGATCGAGCGTCGCCGCATTCAGTTTGAAATCGAGCCCCCAGAATTCGCGGTGCCCGAGGATGCGCGAGACGGGCTCGTGTTTCAGGCGCCGGGCGGCAAAAGCGCGCACGGTCGTCGCCTCCTCGGCCGATAGCGCGCGATCCGCGCGCGCGAACAGCAGCGACGGCTCCAGATTCCCGGCGGCGCCGACCAGGATGCGCGCATCCAGGCGCGGCGTATCGAGCCCCGCTTCGGTGAACTCTTTGGTGAGGTCGTTGACGGCGCCGCCGATGGTCCAGTCGTGCGCCATGGTCTTTAGTTGAGCGCGGCGAGACGCTCGGCCTGATCCTCGGCCGTCAGCGCGTCCACCAACCCGTCAAGCCCGCCGCCTTCCATGACTTCATGGATATTGTAGAGCGTCAGGTTGATGCGATGGTCGGTCACGCGCCCCTGCGGGAAATTGTAGGTGCGGATGCGCTCTGAACGGTCGCCGCTCCCCACCTTGCTCTTACGGTCGGCGGCGCGCGCGGCATCCACGGCCTGACGCTTCACGTCGTAAAGACGCGCCCGCAGGATGCTCATGGCGCGGTCGCGGTTCTTATGCTGCGACTTTTCCTCCTGGCACTTCACGAAGAAGCCCGTCGGAATATGCGTGATGCGCACCGCGCTCTCGGTCTTATTGACGTGCTGCCCGCCGGCGCCCTGCGAGCGCATGGTTTCGATGCGCAGATCGTCCGGATTGATCTCGATATCGACTTCCTCGGCTTCGGGCATGACGGCCACGGTCGCGGCAGAAGTATGCACGCGCCCACTGCCTTCGGTCTCCGGCACGCGCTGCACGCGGTGCACGCCGGATTCGAATTTGAGACGCGCGAACACGTTGCGGCCCGTAACGTTGGCGATGGCTTCCTTGAAGCCGCCAAGGCCGGTCTCGTTGAGATCGACGATCTGGAATTTCCAGCCTTTTTGGCCGGCATAGCGCTCATACATGCGGAATAATTCGGCCGCGAACAACGCGGCTTCCTCACCGCCTGTGCCGGCGCGCACTTCCAGGATGGCGTTCTTCGCGTCCGCCTCGTCCTTCGGGATGAGCGAGATCTGAACCTTCTGCTCTTGCTCGGCGACCAAGGGTTTCAGGCGATGAAACTCCTCCTCCGCCATTTCCTTCATGTCGGGGTCGCCGCTTTCGACCAGGGCCTTCGCGTCCTCGAACTCCTTCTGCAGGCGGCGCAAGGCCTGAATCTCCTCGACCACCGGTCCGATGTCCGAGAACTCTTTCGAAAGCTGGGCGAATTTCTGCCCGGTGGCGTTGATCATCAACGCCTGCAGTTCGTCATAGCGGCCGAGCAGCCGGCTCAAATTTTCGTCAAAACTCATTGCCTGAACGCGGCCAGGGCCGCCTCTAAGTTGCTCTGGGAAACAGTCGTCTGTTCCCCTGAAGTTAGGTTGCGAACCGTCGCATTGCCATCTCGGGCTTCGTCGCCGCCTATGATCACGGCAGCGACCGCCTTGATCTTGTCGGCGCGGTTCATGCGTTTCTTCATGTTCCCGCTGTAGCCGACGTCGATGACGAACCCGGCTTTACGCGCACGCGCGGCCAAGCTTTGCACAACGGCTTCTTCGGCCTCGCTCACGGGAATGAACGCGATCGGCCGCGGCGCAGCGGGGGTTTCCTTGAGCAGCATCGACAGACGTTCGATTCCGGCCGCCCAGCCGACCCCTGGTGTCGACGGCCCGCCCATCTGGCCGATGAGACCGTCATAGCGGCCACCGCCCATCACGGTACCTTGCGCGCCCAGCGCGTCGGTCGTGAACTCGAAAGCCGTGTGGCAATAGTAATCAAGCCCGCGCACGAGCGCCGGATTGATTTTATATGAAATTCCCAGCGCATCGAGGCCCGCTTTCACTTTCTCGAAGAAAGCGCGCGACGTTTCGTTCAAATACTCCGACAGCAGCGGCGCTTCCGCCACGGCGGCGCGGTCGCCGGGATCCTTCGAGTCCAGAATGCGCATGGGGTTGCGCTCCAGACGCTCGACACTCTCCGCCGACAGCTTGTCTTTGCGCGCCGTCAGATAACTCACCAGCACCTCACGATAGGCCGCGCGGCTCTCAGGATCACCGAGTGAGTTCAGCTCCAGCGTGATCGCACCCGCAAGGCCGAGTTCGGTCAGGATGTGATGCCCAAGGGCAATGGATTCCACGTCGGCTTGTGGCCCAGGAACGCCTAGAAGCTCGATGCCGATCTGGTGAAACTGGCGCTGACGCCCTTTTTGCGGGCGCTCGTGGCGGAACATGGGGCCGCGGTAGAAGAACTTCAGCGGCGTCTGTTGGGCGAGACCACCCTCAATAAACGCGCGCGCGACGCCCGCCGTGCCCTCCGGGCGCAAAGTGATGCGTTCGCCGCCCTTGGTCTCGAAGGTGTACATCTCCTTCGTGACGATGTCGGATGTCCCGCCGAGAGTCCGCGTGAACACCTCGGTGAACTCGAACACCGGCGTCGCGATCTCGCTGAATCCATAACGCTTCGCCACCTCGAAGGCGCGCTCTTCCACATGACGGTGACGCAGAACGTCATCGAACATCAAATCGTGGGTACCGCGGACGGATTGGAGATTAGACACGGGGGTTTTCCATTGATGATGAAAAACGAGCAGCTGGGCCGGAAGGCCCGCTACTCGGCGGCGTGCGGCTTATGTGCGCCGGCGGCGGCCTTGGCAGCTTCCATCTCGGCGGCTTTCTTTTCGACGAGCTTCACGATGTGCTCGATCTTGTTCTCGTCGTCGATGTTATGATCGGCCAGGCCGCCAATGTACATCTTGTGACTACCGTTGCCGCCACCCGTCAGACCGATATCGGTTTCGCGCGCTTCGCCCGGACCATTCACCACGCACCCGATGATCGATAGCGAAACCGGCTGAGCGATGTGGGCCAAACGCTGCTCCAGGATCTCCACCGTTTTGATGACGTTATAACCCTGACGCGCGCAGCTCGGGCATGAAACGATGCGAACGCCGCGGTGGCGTAAATCCAGCGACTTCAACATATCGAAGCCGACGCGCACCTCTTCCACCGGATCGGCGGAGAGGGAGACGCGAATCGTGTCGCCGATGCCGGCCCACAACAGAGAGCCGATTCCGATGGACGACTTCACCGTGCCGGAACGCAGGCCGCCCGCTTCGGTGATACCCAGATGCAGCGGGTAGTCGCACGCTTCGGCCAGCGCGTTGTAGGCCGCCACGGCGAGGAACACGTCGGACGCCTTGACGCTGATCTTGAATTCGCGGAAGTCGTTGTCTTCGAGGATCTTGGCGTGCTCAAGGGCGCTTTCGACCATCGCGTCCGGGCACGGCTCGCCATAACGCTCCAGAAGGTGTTTCTCGAGACTACCGGCGTTGACGCCGATCCGCATGGAGCAGCCATGGTCCTTCGCCGCCTGCACGACGTCCTTCACGCGCGCGGCCGAGCCGATGTTGCCCGGGTTGATACGTAGGCACGCCGCGCCCGCCTGGGCGGCTTCGATGGCGCGCTTATAGTGGAAGTGGATGTCGGCCACGATCGGCACCGACACCTGTTTGATGATGTGCTTGAGGGCCGCGGTCGACTCTTCATCCGGACAGGAAATGCGAACGATGTCCGCCCCAGCCGCTTCGGCCGCACGGACCTGCGCCACCGTGGCATCAACATCATGTGTCAGCGTATTGGTCATGGTTTGCACGCTGATCGGCGCGCCACCACCCACGGCCACTTTACCGACATGGATCTGGCGGGACTTCCGGCGGTGGATATCGCGGTACGGACGTAGGCTCATGACACTCACTTTAAGGGACAGTTACGTTCGCCCCCGGAGAGCGGCTTATACCGCAAATCGGCCCGCTCCCAAAGCGGCAAGCGGGGGCCGATTATTTAATTGATTGAAGGTGTTGCGGCTGCGGGCGCCGCCGGAGCGGCGCTCGAGGGTGACGCAGGCGGCTTGGCGGCCAGCGGGGACGGCGCCGGAGCGGCGGCTTCGGGCTTCGCGGCCGGCGCACCCGTTGAAGCGGCGGGTGCCGTGGCCGGTGTCACGGGCGGTTCCGCCGGTTTCGCGGACGCCGCGGGCATGAGAGGCGGAGCGGATGTTTTCAACTTTTGCGGATCGAGCGCCACGCCGCGGGCAAACAACCCCGCATCCAAAGGCGGCATTGTCTTTCCGTTGACGAGAATCTCGAGATCGTTCGCGTTGGCCGTAACGAGCGTCGTCACGCCTTGCTCAGGCAGCCGCAGGACCTCGTCCTTCCGCAAGAATTGCGTACGCTCGATCGCTTTGGCGTCGCGAAGTGTGATCCACACATCCGCCTTTGCGCGCAGCTCGATCACGTCGGTGAGCACGGGCAAACCCGTCGCGGATGCGGTCGTCGTGGCCGGCGGCGTCCCGGCGTCCGCGGCGGTCTCGCCGGCGCCGTCGGCGCCCGCGAGCGACGCATCGGGCGCCGGGGCGAGATCGCCCCCGTCGGCGGCGGGATCAACGCCCGGCTCGCCCGCTGTGACCGGAAGCGCGGCTTCAATCGTATTGGGATCGGCAATCGACGCCAGGCGATCGGGCACTTCCTGAATTAATTCAACGGCGCTGCGGTCGGAACCGGCGATGGAATACCACACGCCGTAGATCAGCATGCCCGCGACGACAGCGATGAGAAGCAGCGTGCCCGACGGCAACGCCGAATCCGATGTCGGCATCTGAAACTCAAACGCCGACTTATGTTTTACGCCCGCGCTTTCTTCCTTGTAGCGGCGCACGATCTCATCGCCGTCGAGGCCGAGGTGATCGGCATAGGCGCGCACGAAACCGATTGCATAAGCTTGCCCGGGCAAATCCTCGTAACGGCCGTCTTCGATCGCGACGAGAAAGTTGTAGCGGATATGCAGGATATCGGCGATGCGCTGCAGGTCCTTACCGACGCGCATACGCGTTGCGCACAGCAACTTACCGAGTTCCGTCGGGCCGGCAGGCGCAGGGGGTTCCGGCGGCGTGCTTTTCGCCCCGAATCCCATGAAGAGTTTCGACCCTTCGCGCGCGTTCTCGTTTGAACTCGTCATATTCCCCAGCTTCGCGCTTTCACGCGGGTCTAAATTTATCGGGCCAGACCTTGAATGGGAAGTCTTCCGTTTTAGGAAGGCTTTAAACGGCAAGACCGCGGTCACGCGCGAAAGCACGCAAACTTTCGCGTAACGACGCTTCCGGCGACGTCAGACGGCTTTGCACAAAGGGTTCGAGATCCGCGAGCACGGCACTGCGAATCGCGGCCCGCACGGGGCCGATACCGGCGGCGGACATCGAGAGGTTTCTGAAGCCCAACGCGATCAAAGTGAGCGCGTCGAGCGGCGAGCCCGCCATTTCGCCGCACACGGATAGCTCGACGTTGTGTGCCTTACAGCGCTCGATCACACTCGTAAGCATCGTCAGCACTCCTGGCGACAGGGTGTCGTAGCGATTGGCTAAACGTGTATTGCCGCGATCCGCGGCGAAAACAAATTGCATCAGATCGTTGGTGCCGATGGAGACGAAGTCCGTGTATTTCACCAGGCTTTCGAGCTGCCACAACAGCGACGGCACTTCCAGCATCGTACCGACCTTCACGGAGAGCGGCGCGCGGCCGCCTTGTTTGAAGTGGCGGTCCAGCTCCATGCTGAAAATCTGCCGTGCCGCCTGAAACTCCGAGACCGTCGCGATCATCGGGAACATCACCCGCAGATGCCGGCCCGCCGTCGCCTTGATCAAGGCGCGAAGTTGCTGGCGCAGCAAGAATGGCCGATCGAGGGTGAGGCGGATCGAACGCCACCCCATCGCCGGGTTGTCTTCGGGCATCTGACCCGACGACGCCGCGATCTTATCGCCGCCGACATCCAAGGTGCGGAAGGTCACCGGCCGGCCGCCCGCGCCGTCCAACACCTGCTTATAGAGCGTTTCCTGCGTCTTGACGTCCGGCAGCTGGGGCAAGGCCAGGAACGGCATCTCGGTGCGATACAGTCCGATACCGTCGGCGTTGGTTTCCGTCAGGCCATGCATATCGAGAAGGAAACCGGCGTTGAGATTGAGCGTCACTTTCACGCCGTCGCGCGTCACCGCCGGCAGGTCGCGGATCGCCGCATAGACGGCTTTCTGCTTAGTCCGCGCGTCGATGGCCGCCGTATAAAGATCGACCACTTCTTCCGAGGGCCGCAGCACCACTTGGCCGGCGTTCGCGTCAAGAACGATCTGGTCAAAGGCGTCGATACGATTCAGCGCGCCCTGCACTTGGGCCACGACGGGAAGATCCAGCGCCTTGGCGACCACGGCCGCGTGCATGGTCGGCGAGCCCTCCTCCATCACGAGGCCCTTCAGCTTGCGGCGGTCGTAATCGAGAAGCTCGGTCGGACCGATCGAACGGCAGACGAGAATGGCGTTCTCGGGCAGTTCCGCGCGCATCCCGCCGCCCGCAAGAATACTAAGCAGGCGATTCGCGAGGTCATCGAGATCCTGCAAGCGTTCGCGCAGGATGGGATCGTTCACCTGCATCATGCGCACGCGCGTATCGTCGTGT
>Ga0102832_1001994_pt1 | contig 13575 bp, 10 predicted proteins | sample EBPBio282013_DNA_FD_88942 | JGI IMG/M metagenome (GOLD analysis project Ga0102832, IMG submission 88942) | Wastewater treatment Type I Accumulibacter community from EBPR Bioreactor in Madison, WI, USA - Reactor 2_5/28/2013_ DNA (Illumina Assembly) | ecosystem: Engineered > Bioreactor > EBPR >...
ATGTACAATTTCTTCAAGTATCAATAAGCCACTCGTCAAGCCGAGGCACAAAGAAGATAAGAGGATCTCTTTTCACAATGGCTACTTAAAAATTAAGGTATCTTTCAATTTTAAACGAAGACAAAAAGTAATAAGCTAAAATAAGATAAAAGTAGAAAGTCCAATAATGGATGAAAAAAGAGTTAGAATCTCCTCAGCCTTAACACATATAAGATGATCATTTTCATCAATGGCGATATTTAAAACAATTCAGAGATGTATAAAACCAACCTAAGTTTTTGGGGTATAAGACATTTAGGCACAAACCGAGTAATTAAATGAACAAATATTTTACGGAACGAGAGAGAAAATAAATTAGTTAACTGTCAATTAGGAAACAGCCCTTAGTCGATAGTAACAAAATCTATGACTGTCAAAGAAATCGTAGTCTACGTTCACAAGGTCCTCTAAATCCTAAAATATAATTCCGTCAAAAGAAAAGTGACGAATAATACTTAAACCCAAAAATGAAGTTTAAACACAGAACAGATAAGTAGAGACTGAGTGAGTCAAAAATGTTGCTTGATTAAAAATTCAAATCAGTTTATTCGTAATTATTTATGATAAAAAAGATCATTTGAAATGAAGAGATCCACCATCGGAGTTCCAAAGATATCATATTATCCTTATTAGGATTTAAAAGATAATCGTTCAAGATCGACATTTGCAAGATATGACATTGATACACAAAATAGTTATCGACTAAAAGTGTCAGGACCAAATAGTCACCGTGAAAATGGAAGTTATTTATAAGGGACGAATAAAATATATTATGACTCAAAACACTAATAAAACATCTAATAAAATCTATTAGCCGAGTCAAAAATTATCCCAAGCAGTAGATTGATGACTGCGAAAATGCCATAAATAGAAATTAACGACCATAATAAAGTCAAAAGTTATTGGAAATTAGCCAAAACTATGTAATTACAAGGGAATAAAGAAATTAAAGACTTTTTATTAAAAACTCAATATGATCGCAAAAAAGACTTGTCCAACCTTAAAATGAACATGACTTGTCAAAATTATATGAAGAGACCCATTCTTTGATTCGAATAATCAAAAGATTTAGAAATTTAATCAATCAAAAGTTGATTACTTCGATATTTGAAAGTTGATTTTTAATAATTTATTCCTATAAAAATTTATTGCTCAAAAATTGGTATGGAAATTCGAAATAAAGAAAGTTTAATTGATGTAAATGATTAAAATAAAGGAAAGAAAAAAATCTAAATTTAAATATCAGCACCTAAAACCGCTGGTTGGTCTGCGTTTAAATCTTATATGAACTGGGTTCTTAACTAAAGCTAAGTCGCTATTTCTATTGCTTTTGCTTTCTATAAAAGAATATAGATCTTTAGGATTTTAAATATTGACTTTAATATTTTTCCTTGGCAGTATTTATGTCTTGTTTTTTTAGTAGCGTTTTAGTTATAAAGCCATATCGCTTTGAATATTGTTACCCAAAAATAAACATTTTTTCTTTTACTGGAGTTAACGTTATTTGTTGGGTCTAGCGATTGATAAAGAGTATCGTCTCTAAAATTTATTGTGAGTTGAAACCTCACTACTCTACAAGAATTTTTATAACTTTTACTGTTAAAATATTTTTGTTGTATTGTAGTCGGAACAAGAGACATGGTGAGATTTGTATGATTTTTTGTCCTCTTATTTATTGAAATTTTTTGCATAATAAGATTTTTGTTTATTTAACTGAATAAAAATGCGACAGTTTTATTTAAAGATTTATTAGAGTCTCTTTTGACGTTGATGGAAATTTCTATTGTGAAACTTTATTATTTGTTTTTATCTTTGCTTGGCTTATAATAATGTGGGAATATGGGATTTTTATTTTGAGAAATACGACTTTTTATTGTAGGCTTAAGATGATAAGAGTTTGCGATGCGATTTAGGAAGTGATTTTTTGAGCTATTCTTATTGTGGTTAAGGAACATTGATATTTTAAGTTCTCTCCATAAGAGCTATCCTTTTTTATGGGTTCTTTCTCATTTGTCAAGAATTTTTTATTCTTAAATTTTAATAATTTAGTAGTTGTTAAATTTTCATATTTCATCTTTTATATTCTGTCAGAATATTTGAAAAGATACTTTTTTATTTGATCATTTTATATTTCATTAAACATTTATAAGAAGTAAATTATAAATTAAGTATAGTTTCAACATTGTACAAAAAATTATTATAAACTTATCAAACTTTAGATGGATATCGAATAACAATATAAGAGCGACTCGGATGACTTTGAAGTCATCCAGCCAACCAAACAGGGTCAAAAATCATCATTCTTCGATGGTTTGTGTCAAGGCACTAAACTTAGTGACAAATAAAAAAAGATGAGATAAAACTTGAAGAAATAATCTTAAATGGTCACTAATCAGACCACATTGAAACAGAAAATATAAAAAACTAAACATAATGGAATGAAATAAAATGTTTTGTAAGAAGATTAATAAAATATTGCCGAAGAAAAAATATTGATTGACAGCAATCCATCAAAGTCTAACAAGAAAATCAATGAGTAACAAAAAGCAGCCAGACAAAAGTCCTTTGAGGATTTAAAAGTGATCAGACCTTTGTTAAAATCAATCAGTGAAATAGGTTATGTTAAACCAACTCCAATTCAGCAACTTGCGATTCCTTTAATTATGTCAGGAAAGGATATCGTCGCTTCATCAATTACAGGTTCAGGAAAGACAGCAGCTTTCTTATTACCCATCATTCAACGTTACTATCACGCAGCTGCAGTTGGATATATTCGTACATTGATCGTAACCCCAACTCGTGAATTGGCCATTCAAATCCACGAGTAATTTGAAAAATTGAATAAGTTCACAAAATTATAAGCCTGTCTCGTAATTGGAGGAAGTTCAATTCAACGTCAAGAACAACTTCTCAGAAACAATCCTGAAGTCGTTATTTCAACTCCAGGTAGAATCATCGATTTGGTAATGAACTCCAGAAGTGTCGGTATTGAAAATTTGGAAATGATTGTCTTCGATTAAGCTGATAAATTGTTAGAGTTAGGATTTGAAGCTGAAATCAAACAAATTATGAGCCATACTCATTCATAAGTTCAAACCATTTTGTTCAGTGCTACCATTTCCAAAGAAATAAATAAACTTGCAACCATCACATCAAAAAAACCAATCAGAATCTCAGCTGATCCCGATAACGTAAATTTTTTTTAATTTTTAAGAAAACTGCATAAAAGCTTCATCAGCAAATTATCAAATTGAAATAATCAAGTGATGAGTATCGTTAAGCCGTTCTCATTTCCATTCTTACTCAAGTATATAAAGAAAAAGTTATTGTATTCTTCAAAACTAAAAAAGAATGTCACAGAATTGCCATTATCCTTGGACTTTTAGGATTAAATGCTTGTGAATTGCATGGTAATTTGAGTCAAACTCAAAGAATTCAGGCTTTCCTCGATTTCAAAGAGGGTAAATACGAGTACATGTTGGCAACTGATCTTGCTGCAAGAGGTCTTGATATCAAAGAAGTCAAGACTGTTGTTAACTTTGAACTCCCAGTTCAATTAACAAGATACATTCATAGAATCGGTCGTACGGCACGTGCTGGATGTATAGGAACTTCAGTGACATTATGTAGTGACGATGAGTGTTTGTAACTCAAAAAGATGTCGAGAAAAACTGGAGACAAACTTTTTAAATTGAATATCAAAGATGAAACTATCAAAAAAATGTTAAACGAAATTAATTCTCTTTAAAGAGATATTCAAGACATCGTCATGTAAGAACGTTAATAAAGACAAATAAGACTTGCTGAAATGTAAGTCAAAAAAGCTGAAAACATGGCTGATCATAGAGATGAAATCATGAACAGACCTAGAAGAGAATGGTTTATGAGTTAAGGTGATAAAAAGAAAATTCAAGACCAAGCTAAAAAAGATCTCGGATTATAACCTCTAAACAATACTGCTTTTGAGAAGAATAGAAATGGAGGAAGGTTCGGAAATAATCAAAGAAATGGTGATAATGGCGGTAGAGGTGGCAGAGGTGGCCGTGGTGGTCGTGGAGGTCGTGGAGGTAGAGGCGGCAGAGGAGGACGTGAAGGTAGATCTGATGGTGGATAAAGAGGAGGCAGATTCGGTGGTGAATAAAGAGGTGGAAATAGATTTGGCCGAGGTGACAGCTCATCAAGACCTCCAAGACAAGGTGGTTTTAAGGATAGAACAAAGAAAATCCAAAAGGGAAGAAGATGAATGAAAATTACATATTGATTGGAATGAATATTTTTATTTATTGTTCATTCGTTAGTTTTTCAATAAAAAGTATTGAAATAAGTTAAGAAAAATAAATATCATAACATTTAGTATTTTGTAATTATTGTATTTTACTTTATTTTGCATTCATTCATTTTTAACAGTAAGTCCTTCAGTGATAGCAAGAGTGTTAGTAAACTGCGTGTCACTGTTGATTCTTTATTAATCGATTTTTTATCTCATTTTACTGATAAATCCACCACGATGATAGTCTATAGCGAGGACTACACCATCAATAGTAAGGACAAATACTAAACAGAGTAACACAACAAAGTAACATTAAGCTGTTGTCCACGCGATAAAGGTAGTTCCTACAATATGATGAGACAATTTGTAGTTTGATATCCACATGTAGGCGACATACAAAACCAAAGACAAGATAGATACTGCAATGAACAAAAAGATTGACCAAAATTTAGTGTGTGTAGATAACTTAAACGTGACCACTACGATAGCAGCACTGAAGACTGTCAATCCCATCAGCCACATGTCACCATTGTACCCATTTTGATTCAAAGCGGGTGCATCTAAAACAAACATGCACACTAAAAATATTCCTATCGCCTATGATAATCCTTCAGCTAACCATAAGAAGTAATTCGTATAGTTGAAAATGGCATTCTATTGACCGATAAAGTACACTTTAGGGAAAAGTCTGTATAAGAATTTGTTTATTTCCATGTTTTCAGGCAAATATTGTTATTGCTTAAGAATTTGTAAAGGTTTTGGTTTACGCCTTGCAATGTTAATATGTGACTGACTTTACTATTGATCATGAAATTGAGATTTGTCATTAATTCTTGTAACAAAGTTGATGTCTTGTTCTAAAATGGCCCTTACAACAAGAGGTATTGAGGTGAAAATTAAATTGTACAATGTGATGTAAAAATCATCATACAAAGTTTGTCCTGAGTACCCGTTGATGAATGCAAACAAGTATTGAGGAATGGTGAAGATCATATTTTTGTAGAAAAAGTATAAAATCATTTAAGAAATACGAATGTAGTTCCATCTTCCATGAACCAGTAACAATCTCCACAGCATACGAAATTATGGTAATGCATAGTCACTTGATTGAACAGCACCCATACCTTCCTAACCGAATAGACCGATTCCAATGTGGGCAGTTTTGATCATAGGAACGTCATTTGCACCGTCACCGATTGCTAAAGTGATTTTATTAAGTTTTTATCTTACCAAAGCCACTACTTATGCTTTTTGTAAAGGCAACAATCTGCAGCATACAACAGCTTAACAATATTTGGCCAATTATGACAACAGAGTTTTCCCACTTTATGAATTTAAAATTGGAGTGAGGTCTGAACCTTATATCAATAAAGCTTTAGGTTTATACATTTTTGTTAACTACTGAGCTTGCATGACTAAATTTGACAATCTTACTTGAATTTCTTATTACCTTTCGCTTCCTTCGTATCTAAAGATCACAAAATCATCCTGAATGAGTCTGCAACTTTTAGCAATATTTTAAGCAGTTTACATTTTGTCACCAGTGAGCATCCACACTTTTATATTTGCCCTTATAAGATCTCTTATAGTTTAAGGTACGTCATCTTGTAACCGATCGAGCACTGCAGTAGCTCCAACCAAAAATAACCCTTTTTAAAGTTAGTTGACAATAAGATTGAACTTTTCTGATCTTCCTTCTGCAGGGAGCTCACCGACTTGCTTCTTGAATGTCTGGTACTCTTGTTATGAAATGGTTCTCATACCGACTAATAAAGTACGAAGGCCTATTTTAGCGAACTCATTCAATTAACTGTCTAAATTCAACTCTGACTTTGCTGACAATCTTTGCTTTACAATACTGTCAGCTCCTTTGGTGTACATTTTGATAAGTCCTTTCTAGCGAATGATTACACTCATTCTTTTACGATCTGAGTTAAAGGGAAAGACTTATAAAAGTTAAACTGTTTTTTATTGCCCTTTAATTTTAATTGTTGTTTGCTGTTTTGTGCTTCTCATAAACTAAAATCCCATTAACTTGGCTGCATCAACCAAAGCGATTTCGTCTGGTGATGGACCTTGGTAAATTAATTTGCCTTTTACCACTTATGCGACACATTAATGAGCAAGGCCAAGAATCTGAAGATATTCTTAGGCAAGTTATTTTTTACTTGAGAATATAAGTGGACTGCTGCCTTATTTGTTGGTTACAGTTATTGGTCTTGATAAAGGTAAGTTTCCTTCCCCATGAAGAACTAGTTTTTAGAGTCCATGATCATGAAATCCTTTTTAAGTTTGAGGCTGAGCGTTGGGATCCTTTGATATCAAGGCAAGATCACCATACATTTGTTGGCCAATACATGCAATTTTGAACTCCATTAAATTCATGGTTAAAGTACCAGTTTTGTCACTAAACACGTATTAAATTTGTCCAAGCTCTTCATTCAATGAAGCTGACTTAACTTCGACATATTTGTTTCTAAACTTTGAGTACATGAGCTGATCTTTCATGATAAAGTAAGATTGACATATTTTCACCATTTCTATCGACACAATAAGTGAAATCGGAATCATCGTATTAATCAACACAAAGTAGACAAAAAACATCAAGACGCTATCTCCTGCTGTATCATACTTCGACCAGTCAATGTAATAAAATGATGATTCATACTCGTTTCTAAATACTCCTCCCAGGATGGCAGCGATAAAACTCAATCCCACTTGGAACAGTAGAATAAATGCCAAAATGTAATTTACCTTTGCTTAAATTTGAGACATCTTCACATTTGATGATTCCGCATTTATCATAATCTTTGTATTCTTACCCGTATAAATACACAAACCTATGACAAACTTAGTATTTTTCAGCCTAGCCCCACGATAAAGCAACTGCTTATCTCCCTCGAAAATTAAAGGTTACTTTAAGGCATGAATTACCATCTTGGAAGAAAATTTGTGAAGTTATTTGTCAGGAACTGATCCAATCCATTTTCCTTGAAGTGAGCTGAGTAACACTTCGTCGATATACTGATTAGTTTCAATATACGCGCTACGAGGTTTGAGATTCTTCTCACCGTCTAAACTTGCAGTTTATATGAAAGCTATTCCACCTTAAATACTGCTCGCCAATAGTATTAAATCTGCAGGGAAAAAATCTTATTGAGTCACTTTTACGATATCGCCGATTAATACTTTACTCCATTGTACACTTACAAATTTACCATCTCTATAAACTTACGTTGTGGACTCAAGATTCATCTTATCATCTGATACATGACGTTGATAATCTTAGTAACCTTCTCTTATTATCGAAATCATCAACACAACGATCAACGGCGCCCATGAACTGACTGGACTCAAAGGACTGATTTATGGAACTGTCGAGATTACTGAAATTAACAAAAAGTAAATATTGGCTAGACGTTTAAATTGCAGCAATAGGGCTTTAATGAAGAAATCATACCAGGTGTACTTTGAAGTTTTCACGAAATTAGATTCAAATTAGATGTGATTCCTCGCTGGAGGATTTTGTGTATCGAACTAGAACTAATATGGTATAGGATATTTTGCATTCTGTATACAACATATACATTCGTAGAACTTTTTCAGAAGTTCCATTTTCTTATTAGCTTTTTCTTAAAAATTGCTGATAAAATTTTGTTTTATTATTAACTTTGATTATAAATTTATCTTAAATTCTGTTCCTTTTCATTTTTTAGACGGGAAATCGAATTCCAGACCGTTATCTATCAGACTTTTCTGTCGATAAGTCATCAATACATGATTTGCTTAATTCTAATATCATCAAAAACCAAACATATTTAAAGATGAACTTTGTAATATTATCCTTTCACTGATAAATAAAAATAAAACTGTTTCATTTAATTTAAACTCAATAGACTTCAAAAATTATTAAATTTAAATCCAATAATTTTATCGTTCGTCCGACTAAAGCTACAAAATAAAATTCTAACAGCATAGAGTTTAAAATCATTTCTTTTTCTTTTTCACTTTCTTGTTCCCATTGCGTTTTGTATTTTGACTCCTGTACCAATAAAATCGTTTGATGTCTTTCTGATACCTCTGTAAATCCTATGTTTTCTTGGATCATATTCTTCTTCTTATGGCATTTGAGATGCTTTTCTGGCTCCTGTCTTTCCACCTTATTTTTAATCAATTCTGACTCCTTTTCCGCCAAAAACACCACCCTTCTTTTGTTAAACTTATTCTTTGACTGAAGTTTATCTTTTTGAAGGTTCTTCATAGTCAAGTGGAGGTGCAAAGTCAACGTTAACATCAGTATCAATGATACAAATGGCGTTGTAAGGTGTTTTAGGATTAATTTCAAGAATGTCGATATCGAACTTTTAATTAAAAGCGGTAATGGTAATTGTGTCGCCTTCATGCAAACATGTAAAGTTTCTCAATTGATACTCAAGAACAGCTTTGGGATTGCTTGTTTCGATGAATTTAGTCCTGTGTGGTCTAAGTTTGATCATATATTGTGTTTTTGCACTTTATCTTTTCATGTCGGGAACCAAAGTTACTGAAGCTGGTGACCCTTATTCTGGGAATTTAAGCATTTTGAACATCCAGTTTGGTATGTAACAGATACCTTTTAATGTTATATGAAAGATATACCTTCTTATGCTACGAATTACAAAACGCCGCAATAAGTCAGTCTGTTGCCGTTCTTAATACAAAAACACATTGGATCTTTATTTTTACTGCTGATTAAGTGGTAAAGCTCATTCAAAGCGCTTGAGGGTAAGAGGATCTTATCACCTTTTTCGATATCTTCACGGAAAGCGAAAGATGCTGGGTAGACTCGTAATCTTTTTTAACAGAAATAAATACTCTCTTGAGAATTGAATTTGTCGATGTGGTCGTGGTAAATTATGTTGACCTCCTTGTCCGCCTCCAAAAATATTCCACATTAATGCTTTTTTTCGATAAATATTTACTAAAGTTTTGAAAAAAGTTTGAAAATTAATTACTATCTTGATTTTACTCAAATATGATCAGTCAAATTATTAAAAATAAGGTCATTATTAATGTCTAAAAGATAAAGAGTTTAGTTTTTTATTTTTGTATAGTAAGCAAATATCGAAAATAAAGTTGATTTTTTTTAAATGAGTAAAATCTTTTTATTAGTTTTAAAAAAAGCACTTCAAAAGCTTTTTATCCTAAGAAGGAAAAACAAACCAAATTTTCAATGCAAAGATACCAGCAACAACCAAAAGCACCAGTCCAACTCAATACGAAATTCGTTGGAATTGGTTCATCTCTTTTATAAGCCTTTCTTAAGTCGAAGATGACACTTAACAAAAAAGATACGGTACAAATAATAAAGAAGTTCTCATAATTTAACAGTAAACGAACATAGGTTTTCGTAAGGTTAGTATCGAAGATAATGAGTCGAAAATAGTTTAAAAACAAAAAGAATGTCATAAGTAGTTTGTTGCAAAATAGGATATCTGATATTTTAGTAAAAAGGTAAAAACTCAACCAATTAAAAACAAATTCAAAAAATAATTCCTTGTCATTAATTTCATCCTTTTTTTCAAGAAATCTAAAACAAAAATTACAATAAACATTTTTGACACTGAAATCAAAAAGTTTATTTAAGTTCCAAAGATATAATTTCAAAATAGCTTTTTTAACACACCTTATCAAAAAGGTCTAAAGAGATAGATTGAATGATTCATTAAAGAAAATCAAGCTTGAGTCATTTAGGAGACTGGTAGGATATAAGCGATGTTTTGTGCTTTAAAGATTATATCTTAGAAAAAGGGCAGTAAATATAATCGATGCGTTTAACTCAATATTTGACTTTTCGTTACAAAAGAAATCGAATCAAATATAAATAAGAATCTTAAGTTAATAACAAAGCGAGTCTCAACAGAAAATAATTGATGAGATGTAAATCCAATGTAGCTAACTCTAAACCAAGCTTTAATAACAAAAGTTATAATCATCAAATTTACTTAAATAATTGTCAAAATAACTTACACCTCTTTAACAACAGTTGGAATCAATTAGGTTCGAACATGACCTTAATACTCAGAACAATAATTAGCTTCAATAAACTTTGAAATAAAGATAAAATAATGTTGACAGTAACAAAATTTATGGTTAATCTGGTTAAAAAGGATAAAATATTATTGGAAGACTATTGCAAGGAAATAACCTTTTTGTCAATAACAGACAAATATCAGAATCTACCTTATGGTAAAGTGTATTCAATAACTTACTGCTTTACTTAGTCAAATGCAAAAAAGCTAACTAAAAGACGAATTAATCTTCTTCATTAACTGATTCAAATCAAATATGGAGTCAATAAAAACTTTTGTAAGTCCTTACTGAACCCTTGACTGACATTCATCTTTATCCCACGACTGAAGAACTTATCTAAGAAAATAACGTTCTCAAATAGTTGCTCGAAACATATAAACAAGCTTACCCCGAAATTACTGTGTAGAAAAATTCTGTTGATAAACTCCCTGCTTAAATTTTGATAAAATCAAGACAGTTTCTTATACGTTCACTTTAATGTTTATCAAAGTGGGGCACTTAAGCCGGAGATGGATTGTAGGGTGTCAAAAGTGTTTTGGAAAAAATAAAAGAAAAAACACTTCTCTCCTGATAAGGTATTCAATAAAACTCAAAATATTGATAATTTATTTCATTCGGTTATATATTTTTAATACTCATAAATTTTCTTAAAAATAATGAAGAAGAAAAAATTGTTCTTATTTCCCTTATTATTCAATAAAAAAAACTCAGATAACCATCATTTCCTACAATTTTTACTTTTCTTTTTACTTGGGTTTATCTTTTTCTTTTTTATACTAATCAATAACTTTAAGGTCAATTTACTACTCCCCAACTTATCTTTTATCACTGTCACTTTTTACAATTTACGCACTTGATTAAATAATTTGTTTTTATTTAAGTTGGAATTTCACTTAATGTTAACGAATGGAAGATTAATCACGGATCATTTTTTGTAATGATTTGGAAAACTGTTCGTACTGCGTTTCTGAATTAATATTTTTGTAATCTATCGTAGCAATGGCCATATATTAAGGTTTGATAATTTGTGAGAAGTTAAACTGACATCTGAAAAGTTTCCTCTCTCCGACAGGTACCTTTATGGTATCATCTTATTTAACTTAAACTTTAGGAAGTTCCTGCTTATATTAAGAGTTTATTAATATTTTACTTACTCTTAGCTTTGTTCCACAACAACTCATTTTTACTTCTCAATCAGTCAACTTTTAAATACAATGATGGGTTCAATAGTTATGTTTTCTTATAGAAAATGATTTATGAAAGTTTTTTATCTTCCCTTTTTATTTAAGAAACTTTTACTTATTTATTATTTGAATTGGATTGATTTTTGATAAAGTTAATCGTTATTGAATTTATTGCACTATCAATAAAATTATTCCAATCAATACCAACTCTTTATCAGATTTAAAGTTATTTTAAAATTAAAAAGTTAAAAATTGGTTTTTTTTTAATTCTGATCAATTTTTAAACAAAGAATTATTTATCAATGCCGATATTCAAAATAAATCTCGATAAATTCAAATCTTTAAATTTAATCAAGGCTCCAATCCATTATCCTTAATTACGTGCAATAATTCAAATAGATTCCATGGATGGTGAGATATAGTTCAAAATTTCTATAAAAAAATTGGATAAAATCATCATTTTCTCTCTGGTTTAAAAATTTCTTATCGTCGAACCTCTTTTATTACTCTCAATTTGCTTTCTCATCGACTTTATTTTCTTTGTTCAATAAATTTTTTCCGCTTTAAATATTAGAACCTAAATTAATATTTTAATTGTCAAGGGATAAAGCCATATACCCATCCACTTATCGCATCATTGTTGTCAAATGAGGAGTTTGAGGTTATTTTTATTGATTGTTTGGTTATTTTTGAACGATTTCATTTGTTTTTTTATCTTTGGAAGGTTTCAAAGCAGACATCAAATTTACAGTCTCTTCTTACTTTGCTTACTTGACGCCATTATTGTCCTGAATTTCAATCTTATTCTTTTTAGTTTTCACATCATTATTATTGATTTTAACCTCATCTAAAGACTCGACATCGATCATTCCCTTGCTGTCTTCATTCTTAATCTCTTGTTTTGGTAAGATATAAGTCTCCAAATAAATTTCGTACTCTCCAGACTAGAAAAACTTGGGATGTTTGAGCCTGACATGATGAGTCAATGAACCTTATGAACCGTAACCTTTGTTGCATTTAGGCATGGGACAATGATAATTTCTTTAAATTTAGGAAGCGTAACGTCTTCTACGACGAATATTGTCATCGTAAGATTTCATTTTCTTCTGATTAAAGACAAACGTACTTTTATTTGGTTGAATTGATCAGCAAGATTATTCCTCTCTAATAAAATACTTGCCAACTCGTCATTCAAAATTTGATTTTGCTTGAACAGTCTGACATACTCGTTGTAGTAAAGTTCCAAAGCATCGCTGATGGTTGAATGTGTGGCAAGAGTAAGTTGGGGATAAGGTTACGTTTGAAGCTTTTTAATGACGTCCAAGCTGACCTTGCTCATAGGAATAATCGGTTATTAACATTTTATCTCACTATTATCATTTCCATAATTTGGCTTGCGTTATTTTTGTCTTGGGACTAAAGGTTTCGTTGATGACATCAATATTTCTCTTTTATATTTTGTTTTGTGTTACTTTATTCAGATAATTTTTATTATATTTTTGATCAACTTACTATAAATTCTAACCCGATCAACTTAAATATAATCATCGAAAATTGGAGCCTTTTTCATATTATAAGAACTTTTTTAATTTTTCTGATCATTTTTTTACAGTTTTTATGAACCATTTTTAATAACATATTAGTTTTGAAATAAAATCTTTAATTCTTTACTTGGATTTATATAAAATTTTGAATCTCTTAAGAGAATGAAATCTGGATAAAAAGAATTCAACAATTGCATTCTTGCGGTTGATATTGGAGGAACATTAACAAAAGTAGCTTTAACTTGCGATAAAAATATGACCTCATAAGTTTTTTCTTCAATTTCTCAAGATAAATTTTAAAGTTTAGAAATAATGTCATAAATAAAAATCTTAATCATCAATTTTAAAGTTTTTATTTCATTCTTACTTAATATTTGGCTTAAAAATACCCAATATTGGGAAGTGGTCACTTACAATCGTGTATTTGGAGTTCACAGGCTGATGAATCATTTCCCTGATTACTAAA
>Ga0102832_1001995_pt1 | contig 13569 bp, 16 predicted proteins | sample EBPBio282013_DNA_FD_88942 | JGI IMG/M metagenome (GOLD analysis project Ga0102832, IMG submission 88942) | Wastewater treatment Type I Accumulibacter community from EBPR Bioreactor in Madison, WI, USA - Reactor 2_5/28/2013_ DNA (Illumina Assembly) | ecosystem: Engineered > Bioreactor > EBPR >...
GCCGTTGCCGACCGCATAGGTCTTGAGGTGCTGTAGATCGCGCCACTGGCGCTGGCCGGGGGTGTGGTCCATCAGCGAGACGAGCTGGACGAGCTCGTCGTCCTGATAGGGCGCGATGTCGGCGAGCAGGTGCGGGCTCGTCAGCTCGCAGCGCATATGGATGCGGTGGTCGATGCGGAAGACGTTCTCGCTCTTGCCATAGGCGAGCGACTTCATCACGTCCGCGAAGATGTCCTTGCGATAGTCCTTGGCAGAGAATGGCGTGCCGGCGCAGACCGCGTCATAGACCGTGGTAACGCCAGCCGCGGCCATCTGCGCGTCATGGACGAGCGCCGCCGCCAGCCCGTTCGGCCAGAAGACCTTCGGGCGCGGCATGAAATGCTTTTCCATGTTGTCGGTGTGCATTTCGACGAGGCCGGGCGCGACACGGCTGGGCTTGGAGCGATCCCGGTGACGTGTGGCATGTTCAATTCGTCGAGACCTGGAGGATAGGTCGTGGAACTTCTGTTCAAATCATCCGCCTTGCTGATGGTGATCCATGCCGCGGTCGTCGGTGGCATCGGCGTGCGTGTCATCATGCGGCGGGCGGCGCGAGGCATTGCGCTTGCATGGCTGCTCCTGGTGGCGACGCTTCCCTATGTCGGGGCGCTGCTTTACCTGCTCGTCGGCGAGCGCCGCATCGGACGCGCCCGTTCGCAGGGCCTGGATGCCCTGCGCACCGATTTCAGGGCGATCGCCGGAGCCACGATCCCGGCCGACTTCACGGCCATCGACTGGTCGGCGCTTCCTCCGGCGGCGCAGGCAATGGACCGTCTGGGACGTTCGCTGGTGGGCGGCGCCACCGTTCGCGGCAACAGCTTTGAACTCCTTTGCGATACGCAGGCGATTCTTGCGGCGATTGTCCGCGACGTCGATGCGGCCAGGATCAGTGTCCTGATGGAATTCTACATCTGGAACGAAGGGGGAGCTGCCGACGATGTTCTCGAAGCGGTCATCCGCGCGGCCGGCCGCGGCGTGCAATGCCGCCTGTTGGTCGATGCCATGGGGGCAAGGCCGTGGTGGAAGGGCACCCAGCCGAAGCGCCTGCGCGACGCGGGAGTCCAGCTTCATGCGGCTCTTCCGGTCGGGCTGCTGCGAACCCTGATCGGGCGCACCGACCTTCGGCTGCATCGCAAGATCGTGGTGATCGACGGCGTGGCGGCCTGGACGGGCAGCATGAACCTCGTCGATCCCCGCTACTTCAAGCAGGACTCGGGCGTCGGCGAATGGGTCGACGCGATGGTCCGGCTCGAGGGCACGGTGGTGAACCCGCTGGCCGCGACCCAGATCGGCGACTGGATCCTCGAGACCGGCGAGCCGGTGCAGAAGCTGATCGACAGCGCCGGCCTCGGGGCGGCGCAACCCACCGGGACGGCGAACATCCAGGTCGTTCCCTCGGGGCCGGGCGAAACCGGCGACGGCCTGATGCAGATGCTGCTGGGCCTGATCAACGCGGCGCAGCAGGAGCTGGTGCTGACGACGCCCTACCTGGCGCCCGACGACCCGGTGATCGTGGCGTTGCGCGGCGCCGCCGGCCGCGGCGTGGCGGTGACCCTGATCGTTCCGGAAAAGGTCGACTCGTTCCTGACGCGCTACGCCAGCCGTTCGTACTACGACGACCTGCTCGACGCGGGCGTCGTCATCCAGCTCTACCGGGGCGGTCTCCTGCACACCAAGTCGATATCGGTCGACGGGACGATGTCGATGTTCGGGACGGTCAACCTCGACATGCGCAGCCTGTGGCTGAACTACGAGGTCGCGCTGTTCGTCTACCAGACCGAGTTCACCCGGGCCCTGCGCGGCCTGCAGCAGACCTACATCGACCAGTCGGCGCGGCTCGACACGGCGGCGTGGGGGGCTCGTCCGTTCCGGGAGCGACTGCTGGAGAACACGCTGCGCCTGTTCAGCCCGCTGCTGTGACCACCGGCTGCCGGCGGTGGGTGGACGATGGCCCGGCAGCGATGTAGGGAAAGCGGTCTTCTCGGAGAAGCAGCGACATGCCTGTCACCCGTCGAGCCGTGATCGCGGCTGCCGCCTTCGCCACCGCCGTACCGGCGGTCGCTCAAACCCAGGGAAAAGCCATGACCACCCCCTCCGGCCTGCAGATCATCGACACCACCGTCGGCACGGGCGCCAGCCCGAAGACCGGCCAGACCTGCGTCATGCACTACACCGGCTGGCTGTCCGAGGGCGGCCAGAAGGGCAAGAAGTTCGATTCGTCGGTCGACCGCGGGTCGCCCTTCGAGTTCCCGATCGGCATGAAGCGCGTGATCGGCGGCTGGGACGAGGGCGTCGCCAGCATGAAGGTCGGCGGCAAGCGGACCCTGATCATCCCGCCGGAACTCGGCTACGGCGCGCGCGGCGCCGGTGGCGTGATCCCGCCCAACGCGACCCTGATCTTCGACGTCGAGCTGCTGGCGATCAAGTAAGCCTTCGGGCGCGCGGGCCGCTCGCGCGCTCCTTATTTTCTCAGAAATGGTGCTAGAACCGTCGTCTTGATCCCCAAGACGGCGAGAGCCCGTGACCGAGACCCGACGACCGTCCATCGACGCTGCGATCGCGACCCTCGAGGAGACGGGTGACTACCGGGTGCTGCGGCGGTTGACGCCGCGGCCGGCAGTGCCGGCGCCGGCCGGCGAGGACATCCGGACGGCGATCTTCCTCGATCTCGAGACGACCGGCCTCGACCCGGCGCGCGACGAGATCATCGAGATCGCGCTGGTGCCGTTCACCTACGGCCGGACCAGCGGCCGCGTCTTCGAGATCCGCGAGGCCTTCCAGGCGCTGCGGCAACCGTCGCAGCCGATCCCGGCCAAGATCACCGAGCTGACCGGCATCGACGACGCGATGGTCGCCGGCCAGTCGATCGATCCGGACGAGGTCGCGCGGTTCGTCGCCGGCAGCAGCCTGGTGATCGCGCACAACGCCCGCTTCGACCGGCCCTTCGCCGAGCGCTTCTGCCCCGCCTTCGCCGGCGCCGCCTGGGCCTGCTCGCTGACCCAGGTGCCGTGGCACGACGAGGGCTTCGCGGGCGGCCGGCTCGAGTACCTCGCGATGAGTTCCGGCTTCTTCTACGACGCCCACCGTGCCACCGACGATTGCCTCGCCGCGATCGAGCTGCTGGCGCGACCCTTGCCGAAGTCCGGCGTGCTCGCCCTGCAGCGCCTGCTCGAAGCCGCGCGCAAGACCACGTGCCGCGTGTGGGCCGAGCACGCGCCGTTCGACCTGAAGGACCAGCTGAAGGCGCGCGGCTACCGCTGGAACGACGGGTCCGACGGCCGGCTGCGCGCCTGGTTCACCGACGTCGACGACGACGGCCTGGCCGCCGAACTCGACTTCCTGCGCAGGGAGATCTACCAGCGCGACGCCGATCCACCGGTGACCCGCTTCGGCGCGCGCGACCGGTTCAGCACGCGGGTCTGAGCGGCGCGCCCGGCATGCAGGCGATCGAACTCACGGACGGCGACGGCACCTGGGCGACCATCGTGCCGGCTGAGGGCGGCACGTTGCGGCGCTACGCGCGGCGGACGCGGCGCGGGGTCGTCGAGGTGCTGCACGAGCCGGGCTGTCCCGTCCTGTTTCCGATCGCCGGCTACAGCCACGGCGGTGGCCGGATCGATCACTATGCCTGGCAGGGCGTCGTGCGGCCGATGCCGATCCACGGCTTCGCGATGCGCCTGCCGTGGCAGGTGGTCGAGCGCACGGCGTCCTCGGTGCGCCTCGCGTTGGCGGCGAGCGACGCCACGCGCGACTCTTACCCGTTCGGGTTCCGGCTCGGCCTGACGTGGGCGCTCGACGGCGGTGCGCTGCGCGGCGCCCTGGAAGTCACGAACGACGGCAAGGGGCCGTTGCCGTTCAGTGCCGGGTTCCATCCCTATATCCGCCTGCCGCTGACGGCCGGTGGGAGACGCGACCGGTGCGCGATTCGGCTGCCGGCCTGTCGGGAACACGTGGCGCGCCCCCAAGGAATCGCGGCCGAGGGGCCGCGCGGGCCGCGCGAGCTGCGCGCGACGGAACCGGCGGCACCGGCGCGGAGCTTCGCCGAGTTCGATGCGCTGGCGGCCGACATCATGGACGAGGCGAGCGGGCTGTGCGTCCGGCTCGACGCCGATCTCGACTCGCGCTTCCGCTGCCTCACCGCGTGGTCGCCGCAGGTCGACGCGCCGTTCTACTGCGTCGAGCCGCGGACGGCCTTGCAGGATGCCTTCACTTACGCGGCCGATGGGCAACTGACCGTGCTCGATCCCGGCGCGTCGTTCGCCGCGCGCCTGTCGCTCGAGCTGCACGAGTCCTGACGCTCAGCCGCGCTCCAGCACCACGTAGACCAGGGCCTCGGCCGAGGGGTGGGGATTCTCGACCGCGTGCGCGACGTCGGTGCGGCAGCTGCAGCTGTCGCCGGCGACCAGGTCGGCGGTCTCGTCGCCCACGGTGACGCGCACGCGGCCGCGCGCGACGTGCATGTGCTCGACCGTGCCCGGGGCGTGCCCGGCGGAGGGGCCGAGGAAGGTGGCGGGCGGGATGCGGTGGCGCACGAACTCGATGCGGCTGCCGCCGGTGCAGGGCCCGAGGTTCTCCCATTGGGTCGGCTGCTCGCCGTGCGCCCCTTCGCCCTTGCGCAGCACGCGGATGCGTGCGGCCGGGCCGGCCTCGTCGCCGACCAGGGCCGCCACGCCGACGCCCAGCGCCTCGGCCAGCCGCACCAGCGTGACCACGGTCGGCGACTTCGCGCCGCGCTCGATGTCCGAGATCATCGACGGCGAGATACCGCTGCGCGTGGCCAGCGTGCGCAGGCTGTCGCCGCGCGCCTCGCGCTGCGCCCGCACGGCCAGGCCCGTCCGGCGGGCGATGTCGTCCTCTAAAGTTGACACCATGTCCTCTATAGTGCACAGATCGGCGTCCCGAACAAGGAGCGTCGCATGGACATGACCCAATTCGGTGCCGATCTGAAGCGCGACGGCTACCGTGTCGTCAACACCAGCGTGCGGCCCAACCAGGTCGTCGCCAACCATTGCCACGACTTCGATGCCAAGGCGCTGGTGCTAGGCGGCGAGATCACCATCACGCGCGACAACGAGGCCACGACTTACCGTGCCGGCCAGTGCTTCGAGGTGCCGATGGGCTGCCCGCACGCCGAGCGGATCGGGCCGGAGGGCGTGGCGCTGCTGTCCGGCCGCCGCCGCAGCGGGCCGCTCACCGCCGAGGCGTTCGAGAGCGACCTCCGCCGCGAGGGCTACGAGGTCATCCACGGTGGCCAGAAGCCGTGCTTCTCCGAGGACCTGCACGCGCACGACTTCGACGCGCGCATCATGGTGCTGGGGGGCGAGATCACGCTGGTGCGCAACAACCGGGCGGAGACCTTCCGCGCCGGCGACTGCTGCGAGGTCCCGGCCGGTTGCCTGCACACCGCGCAGGTCGGGCCAGAAGGCGTCTCCTACATCGTCGGCAAGCTGTCGCGGAGCGCGTCATGATCCTGCGCTCCCTCCAGGTCCCGAAGGCCGATTTCGAGGCCGCCACCGGCTGGACGCTGAAGCCGGAAGGCGCCTGCCGGGGAGACGTCTGCATCCCGCTGGCGCGGCCGGCGGGCGACACCGTCGACGTGGCGCAGGTCGCGCGCGACATGGCCATGCCGCTGGTCGCCGCCGAGGGCCACGCGCTGTGGGCGCTCGGTCCCGCGGCGATCGGATCGCGCGCGCTGGTTACCGCGCAGGCGCCCGATCTCCAGCTGCCCGACCTCGACGGCAGGACCTTCAGCCTGTCGAGCCTGCGCGGACAGAAAGTGCTGCTCTACGCCTGGGCGCCTTATTGAGGCTGCTCGCGAGACTTGCCCGTGTGGCGGTCCCTGCGTGACGAACTCCACCCGAAGGGCTTCGAACTGGTCACCGTCGGCCTCGACGCGCTGGGCGATGCCGGGTGCCGGCCCTTCATCGAGGCCGCGAAGCCCAGCCATCCGTCGCTGATCGACCGGCACCACGTGCTGGCCGAGCTGTTCGGCGTGATCAACATCCCGAGCAGCGTCTGGATCGACGAGGCCGGCGTGATCGTGCGGCCGGCAGAGCCCGCGCCGGCGCCGCCGCAGGCCGGCGCGGCCGGGTCGCGGCTCGGCCTGCCGGCCGAGCTGCCGCAACGCATGCGCGAGATCATGGCCGAGGCCGCCAAGATCCCACGCGCCACCGAGGCCTACCATGCCGCGCTGCGCGACTGGGTGGCCAACGGCGCGGCCAGCCGCTTCGCGCTGTCGCCCGACGCGGTGATCGAGCGGTCGCGCCCGCGCGATGCCGACAAGGCGCTTGGCCACGCCCACTTCCAGCTCGCGACGCAGCTCGAGATGGACGGGCACCACGCCGCGGCGGTCCGCCATTTCCGCGAGGCCCATCGCCTCGTGCCCGACAGCTGGACGTTCCGCCGCCAGGCGTGGTCACTGGAGAAGGTCGGCGACGACGCGCTCGCGCGCTTCTGGCAGGGCCCGGACCCGAAGGCGCCCGAGGCCTGGCCCTACGAGGGCGACTGGCTGAGCGACGTGCGCGAGGTCGGTGCGGAGAACTACAACGAGCCGTGGCGGCCTTGAGCCTGGGCGGCCCTGAGACTCGCGAGCCTCGGCGGGCTTGAAGGCCCGCCGCGAAGCCGCGAAAGTCCGGGCTCCCGTTTCCGTGGAGTCCCGGACAGATGAAGTTCGACGATGTCATTCTCGGTCGCCGCAGCATCCGCGGCTACAAGCCCGACCCGGTGCCGCGCGCGCTGATCGAGGAGATCATCGGGCTGGCGATGCGCGCGCCGTCGTCGATGAACACCCAGCCGTGGAACTTCTACGTCGTCACCGGCGAGCCGCTGGCCCGCATCCGCGCGGGCAACACCGAGCGCATGCTGGCGGGCGTGCCGCAGTCGCGCGAGTTCCGCATCGGCCAGCCGTTCGCCGGCGTCCACCGCGACCGCCAGGTCGGCGTCGCCAAGCAGCTGTTCGGGGCCATGGGCATCGCGCGCGACGACAAGGACCGGCGGCAGGACTGGGTGCTGCGCGGCTTTCGCCAGTTCGACGCGCCGGTCTGCGTGATCGTGACCTACGACCGCGTGCTCGACGGCAGCGACGACACGCCGTTCGACTGCGGCGCGGTGACGACGGCGCTGGTCAACGCCGCGTGGTCGCGCGGGCTGGGCGCGGTGATCAACAGCCAGGGCATCATGCAGTCGCCGGTGGTGCGCGAACATGCCGGGATCGCCGAGGACCAGGTGATCATGAAGGCGATCGCGCTGGGTTGGCCCGACGACGACTTCCCCGCCAATGCCGTCGTGTCGGAGCGCAAGTCCGTCAAGGACGCCACGGTGTTCGTCGGCTTCGATCCCTGACCGGCCGTCAGTTGAGCGTGCGGTCGAGGGTCCTGGGCGCGGCCAGGCGGATCCCCGCGAGGTCCGGCGCGATGTCCTTGATGTCGTCGAAGAAGGCCGCGAAGTAGCGCGGCAGCACGCCGGTGATCTCGGGGCCGAGACCGGCCTCGTCGTCGCGCGAGATCAGGGTCAGCGTCGTGGCCTGCTGCAGCCACACGACGATCTCTTCCGGCGAGCCGGGGTCGTCGAGCACCACGAGCAGGCCGACATGGGCCGCGTCGTGCGATCGCTTCAGCGTCGCCATGGTGCGGTTCCTGGGGTCGCCGAGCGACAGGCCGATCGTGGCCGACTGGCCGGACAGGAGCGGCACGCGGTACTGGCGCCATGCCAGCGCGCCCACCGGGCGGCGGCGGTCGAAGGGAATGGCGGCCGTCATGCCGGGTGGCCGGCCGACAGTTCGGCGCGGGCCATCACCAGCCGTTCCCGGGCGGCGAGGTAGGCCGCCCACTTCATCCGGGTCGCCGGCGCGTAGCAGGCATCGGGCGCGGAGGGGATATCGCTGGCCGTCAGCCAGGCGCCGTACGCGACCTGCAGTTCCCGGCGCAGTCGTCGCCGCTTGTGATCGAGCGCTTCCACGGGGCCTCCGTTCGATGGGAGAGCCGGGCGCCAATCCCGGAGAGCGGCGTGGGGTCGCCCCAACCAAAAGCCCCGCATCTCGCGAGAGAATGCGGGGCTACTCGGTTCCTCCTTCTACCGGGCTGCCAGTACATCCGTGGTCAGCCTGCAGAAGGAGGACAAGGCGTCGGACTCAGCCGACGGCCTTGAGATTGTCGGCCGACATCTTGCCGCTGCGCCGGTCCGAGACGAGCTCGAACTCGATCTTCTGGCCTTCGACCAGGTGACCGAGGCCGGCGCGCTCGACGGCGCTGATGTGGACGAAGGCGTCCTTGCCGCCGTCGTCCGGCTGGATGAAGCCAAAGCCCTTGGTCGCGTTAAACCACTTCACGGTTCCCGTCGTCATGGTGAACCCTTTCTCTGTCATTGTTGCAGGCATGCGCACCAGCCTGCCGCATTCGCAGAGGGTGGATCGTCGAATTGCATATGTTTTCGGGATTAAGTCGTCGGCGGCGTCACATTCGCGCGGCCAAGTAGTCAGTCCGTCTATCGACCGAACTGATATGGGCGCTCCGGCCGGGCTTTACAAGGGCTCATTGTTGGCCGCGAAATCGCGATCTTCCGAGGCGACCGAACATGCGATAGGCCAACGGCATGACCGAAACCCGTACTCCCGGCTTCTGCGCGCTGTGCAAGTCGCGTTGCGGCGCGCTGATGGTGACCCGGGACGGAAGGCTGGTCGGGCAGGAGCCGTTCCCCGCCCATCCGACCGGCGCGGCGCTCTGCGTCAAGGGCAAGGCGGCGCCGGAGATCGTCTACAGCCCGCAGCGCCAACTCTACCCGCTGCGCCGCACGCGTCCCAAGGGCGATCCCGATCCCGGGTGGCGGCGCATCTCGTGGGACGAGGCGCTCGACGAGACCGCCGAGCGGCTCGGCGCGATCCGCGCGGCCGACGGCGCGCAAGCGGTCGCGATCGGCCTGACCACGCCCAGCGGCACGCCGATCTCCGACGACCTGCGCTGGATCGAACGCTTCATCAATGCGTTCGGCACGCCGAACATCGTGTACGGCACCGAGATCTGCAACTGGCACAAGGACCACGCGCACGCCTTCACCTTCGGCCGCGGCATCGCCTCGCCGGATTTCGAACGGGCCGGCTGCATCGTGCTGTGGGGTCACAATCCGAGCGCGACGTGGCTCGACCACGCGACCGCGACCAGCGCGGCGGTGGCGCGCGGCGCCCGGCTGGTGGCCGTCGACCCGCGACGCGCCGGCTTCGCCAACCGCGCCGACCAGTGGCTGCGGGTGCGGCCGGGCGCCGACGCCGTGCTGGCCCTCGGCCTCGCGCGGGCGATGATCGAGAACGGCTGGTTCGACCGCGCCTTCATGCGTGACTGGAGCAACGGGCCGCTGCTGGTGCGTCGCGACACCGAGCGATTCCTGCGCGCCGCTGACCTGGCCGCGCCGCCGGCCGGCGCGGCGCCCACCGACCTGGTCGCCGTCGCGGCCGATGGCCGCCTGCTGGCGTGGTCGCCGGAGCGGCGCACCTATGGCGGCGGCGACGCGCCGGCGCTGGAGGCCAGCCTCGACCTCGCCGGCGCGGACGGCGCGATGCTGGCCTGCCGGTCGGCCTTCGCGCTCTACCGTGCGGGCTGCGCGCCCTACACGCCCGAGCGCGTTGCGCGCGAGGCCTGGGTGGCGGCGGAGCAGGTCGAGGCGACGGCGCGCCTGCTGCACGAGTCGGGGCCGGTCGCGTACTACGCGTGGTCGGGACTGGGCCAGCACACCAACGCCACGCAGACCGACCGCGCCGTGGCGCTGGTCATGGCGCTGACCGGCAGCTTCGACGCCCCGGGCGGCAACGTCGAGTTCGGCCGGCCGCGCGCCGGCGATGTCTCCGGTGCCGCCTTCATGGACGCCGCCCAGCGCGCGAGGTGCCTCGAGCTCGCGCGGTCGCGGCTCGGGCCCGGTCGCGATGGCTGGGTCGGCACCGACACGCTGTACGACTCGATCCTCGACGGCCGGCCGTACCGGGTCCGCGGCCTGCTCGGCTTCGGGCGCAACTTCATCGTCAACCATGCCGACGGGCGGCGCGGCGCCGAGGCACTGGCCCGGCTCGACTTCCACGTCCATGCCGACGTGGTGATGTCGCCCACGGCGGCGTTCGCCGACATCTTCCTGCCGATCAACACGCCGTGGGAGCGCGAGAGCCTGCGCGTCGGCTTCGAGGGCAGCCAGCGCGCCGAGAACCTCGTGCAATTGCGGCCCGCGGTGATCGAGAGTCGCGGCGAGTCGCGCTCGGACGCGCAGCTGGTGTTCGATCTCGCCGGCCGCCTCGGCTTCGGCGACCGCTTCTGGAACGGCAGCATCGAGGCCGGCTTCGCCGCGATCCTCGACCCGCTCGGCCTCACGCTGGACGAACTGCGCCGCCATCCCGAGGGCGTGAGCCTCGACCTGCAGCCGCATTACCACCGCTACCGACGCGAGGGTTTCCGCACGCCGACCGGCCTGCTCGAGGTGTTCTCCGAGCCGCTGGCCGGCGAAGGCCAGCCGGCGGTGCCGCGCTTCGTCGAACCCGCCCTGTCGCCGGCGGCGCCGGCCGCCGCGTCGTTCCCGCTGGTCCTGACCTGCGCCAAGGTCGTTCACTATTGCCACGGCCAGCATCGCCACGTGCCGTCGCTGCGGCGCCGCGCCCCGGACCCGCTGGTCACGATTCACCCCGACACGGCGCGGGCGCGCGGCATCGCCGACGGCGAATGGGTCGAGGTGCTGAGCCCGAACGGCGCGGTCCGCCTGCGGGCCCGCCTCGACGCCTCGCTCGATCCGCGGGTCGTCGCGGCGCAGTACGGCTGGTGGCAGGACAACACGCCGCTCGGCCTGCCGGGTTACGACCCGCTGGATCGCCACGGCGCGAACTACAACACCCTGGTCTCCGACCGCGACGCCGACCCGGTCAGCGGGTCGACCGGCCTGCGGTCGTCGCTGTGCGAGGTTCGACCGCTCGGCGCGGGAGCCTGACTCCGTCCGTCACTCCAGCGCGCAGGGCGGGCGGGAGCTGCCGGGAGCGGGCCAGCGCGAGTCGCAGGTCGCCAGCGTCGCGCCGGACGGACTGAAGAGGCGGCCGGTCCAGGCGCCGCCGGCCTGCAGCGTGACATCGAGGGCGCCGAAGTCGCTCAGCCCGACGACCCAGCCGGTCAGGCCGTCGAACGCCGGAACGCCGATCGGCGCGCGGGGATGCTCGCGCGACGGTACCGGGAAGGTCTGCGACAGTTCCATGCCGCCGTTGCCGATCGCGAGCTGGGGCGGGCGGCGCCCATCGAAGCCGATCGCCTGGAAGCGGTGCATGTGGCCGGACACGATGGCGCCGACATGGGCCGGCATGCCCTTGGGGAACACCGTCGCCACCGCCTGCTGTTGCGTGACGTTGATGAAGGCATAGGGTGCGCCGGGATCGGCGATGCCCTTGCTCTTGCGCACCACGCCCCAGATCGGGCGATGCGTCACCAGCCAGGTCGGCGTGTCGTCCTCGGCCAGCATCGCGGCGACTCGGCGGAATATCGCCGCGTAGTGCTGCGGCGAATAGATCTCCTGGTCGCCGGCGTCCGACGAGTCGAGGACGATCAGGTTCAGGCCGCCCAGCCGCAGGCGCCACGGCAGCGTCGGTTCGGTCGGGAAGGGCAGTCCCTCGAACGGCCGCGCGAACGGCGGCCAGGCGCCCGGCTGCCACCCGGGCGGCAACTGCGGCGGGCAGGCGTCGGCGCGCCGACCGGCGCCCAGCAGCGGCGACGCGGTGTCGAGCAGGTAGAACCAGCCGGGGCCGGCGCGGCTGCACAGTTCGTGGTTGCCGCGCGTGAACACCCAGGGCGCCGCGGTCAGCAGGCGCGCCGCCGGCGCGAAGAAGTCGTCGCGCCAGTCGGCCCAGTTGTCGGGGCGCGGGCTGCCCGGGACGTTCTGGCTGAAGTAGCCCGGGCCGATCGGGATGCTGGGCGTCTCGTCGGCGTCGTCGAGATCGCCGGTGTCGAACACCTCGACCTTGAGCGGACCGGAGAAGCCGGTGGCGGTGGGCGGCAGGACGACGCTGCGCGGCGTGCCGCGGTAGTTGTAGTCGCCGACATGCACGATCAGGTCGGGATGGTCCCGCCGTCCGTCGCGGGCCAACGTGCCGAACGGCCAGGCCGCGCCGTAGCCCTTGCCGGCACAGGATTGGGCGCGCGGCTCGGTATCGCCGGCACAGCCGCTGTCCCCGACCACCAGGATGCGGCGCAGCGGCGCCGATCGGACCGCCGGCAGGTCGTGCCGCAGCCCGGGGCCGACCACGCTGGCCGCCTCGTCCCACGGGTACACCGCCTCGCAGACCAGGACCGCGGCGAAGGTCGGGCCGGGCGAGGGTCGTGGCGTCATGGCCTCGGTGGCGCCCGAGGCGCGGCGCAGGGACGGGCAGTCGGTGGCGTTCTCGACCACGGCGCGCGCCATCGGCAGCGGCCGGCCGTCGTCGGCTTCGCCCAGCAGGACGAAGGCGAAGGAGGCGGCATCGGCCGGACCCGCCGCCAGCGGGCCGGCGAGCGCCAGCGCGAGCAGCAGCGGGGACAGGGCGGCGCGCAGCCTCATCTAGGCCGGCAGCGCCGCGGTGATGATGATCTCGATCAGGTCGCCCTCGGGCATCCGCGATTCGACGAACGAGCGCACCGGTCCGTGTCCGGCCGGCATCCAGCTGGCCCACACCTCGTCGAAGGCCGGCTTGTTGTCGTGGTCGGTGACGACGACCTCGGCTTTCACGATGCGGCTGCGGTCGAGTCCCGCCTCGGCGAGCCGGGCATCGAGCGCCGCGAGGGTGCCCCTTGTCTGGGCGCGGATATCCGCCGTCCGGTCGGGCGAGGTCGCGACCGCCCACAACAGGCCGCCACCGCCGGGGAAGCGGTAGATCGAGACCGACGACTTGCTCGGCATCCGGGGGTTGGGAACACGCGAAAGGTCTGACGTCATGGTTGTCTCCAGGCGCACGCGGACAAGGCACCATTGCGAAACCGCGGCCTTCCGGTCCCGGGAGGCGTGCGATAGCTTGCAGCGGTCATCAACGGGGAGTGTAGATGTTCTCGCACATTTTCGTCGGCGCAAACGATGTCGCGGCGTCCAAGAAGTTCTACGACGCGACTCTCGGCGCCATCGGCATCCCCGAGGGCAAGGCCGACCCGAAGGGCCGGGTGTTCTACCGGACCGCCACCGGCGTGTTCGGGATCACCAAGCCGATCGACGGCAAGGCGGCGACCCATGCCAACGGCGGCACCATCGGCTTCGCCTGCGACAGCCCCGAGAAGGTGAAGGCCTGGCACGACGCGGGCGTCGCCGCCGGCGGCACCAGCATCGAGGATCCGCCGGGCTGGCGTGAGGGCGGCGCGGCCCGCCTCTACCTTGCCTACCTGCGCGATCCGGCCGGCAACAAGCTCTGCGCCCTGCACCGCGGCTGACGGCGCGCCCAACCCCCTGCGGCAATGCTCAGGGCGATGCCCCGAGCATTGCCTTCAGGGTGGACACCACCGACCTCGAATCGACGGGCTTGCCCATGTTGACCGCGCCGCGCAGCGCGTCGGGCAGGTC
>Ga0102832_1001996_pt1 | contig 13568 bp, 10 predicted proteins | sample EBPBio282013_DNA_FD_88942 | JGI IMG/M metagenome (GOLD analysis project Ga0102832, IMG submission 88942) | Wastewater treatment Type I Accumulibacter community from EBPR Bioreactor in Madison, WI, USA - Reactor 2_5/28/2013_ DNA (Illumina Assembly) | ecosystem: Engineered > Bioreactor > EBPR >...
GCCCAACACCATCGCGCCGTTGATCGTGCAGGGCACCTTCCTGGCCGCCGCCGCGATCCTCACCGAAGCGGCGCTCTCCTTCCTGGGCATCGGCATCCCGCCGGAAATCCCGAGCTGGGGCAACATCATGGCCGAGGGCCGCACGCTGTTCCGCGTGTTCCCGCACAACATCCTCTATCCCGGCATCTTCCTTGCCTTGACGGTGCTGGCCATCAACATCATGGGCGACGGTCTGCGCGACACGCTCGATCCGAAGATGAGCAAGAAAGTCTGATGTCGACCGAAACCAAGAGACCCGTCCTCGAAGTCCGCAACCTGAGCGTCGCCCTGCCCAAGGGCGGCGACCGTGTCCATGCCGTCGAGAAGGTGAGCTTCACCGTCAATCCCGGCGAGATCGTCTGTCTCGTGGGCGAATCGGGCTCGGGCAAGTCGGTCATCGCCTTCACGGTGATGGGCCTGCTCGCCAAGGCGCTGAAGCCGACCTCGGGCGAGATCCTGCTCGAGGGCGAGAACATCCTGACTGCCGACGAGACGCGGCTGCGCGAGCTCAGGTGCACGCGCATGTCCATGATCTTCCAGGAGCCGATGACGGCGCTGAACCCGGTCATGACCTGCGGCGAGCAGATCGACGAGGTGTTGCGTACGCACACCACCCTCGACAACGCCCAGCGCAAGGCCAAGATCATCGCCATCCTGGCGCGCGTGAAGCTGCCGGAACCGGAGCGCATCTACGCCTCCTATCCGCATCAGCTCTCCGGCGGCCAGCGCCAGCGCATCATGATCGCCATGGCGCTGGTGCTCGATCCCGTGCTGCTGATCGCCGACGAGCCGACGACGGCGCTCGACGTGACGACGCAGGCCGAGATCCTGAAGCTGATCGCCGAGTTGCAGGAAGGCCAGGGCACCGGCGTGCTGTTCATCACCCACGATTTCGGCGTCGTGGCCGAGATCGCCCATCGCGTCGCCGTGTTGCGCTGGGGTGAACTCGTCGAGATGGGTCCGACCGAGCAGATCCTGTCGAAACCCGTCCAGGCCTACACCAAGATGCTGATTTCCTCGGTGCCGTCGATCCATCCGGCGCACCGCGGCGGGCGCAAGGACGGCGAGACCGTGCTGCGCACCGAGAAGCTCGGCAAGATCTACTCGGGCTCCGGCTTCTTCCAGAAGGCGCGCGTGGTCAAGGCGGCGGTCGATGTCGATCTCGACATCCGTCGTGGCGAGACGCTCGGCATCGTGGGCGAGTCCGGCTCGGGCAAGTCGACGGTGGCGCGCTGCATCGCCCGCCTGATCGACCCGACCGACGGCAAGGTGTTCCTGGGCAATACCGAAATCGGCAAGATTTCGGCCGCCAAGCTGCGCCCCCACCGCCGGCGGGTGCAGATCGTGTTCCAGGACCCATATCGCTCGCTCAATCCCCGCATCACCGTCGGCGATTCGATCATCGAAGGCCCGATGAACTTCGGATTAAGCCGCAACGAGGCGATGGCGCGCGCCCGCAAGCTGATGGAAACGGTGCGCCTCGATCCCAACGCGCTCGACCGCTTCCCGCACCAGTTCTCGGGCGGCCAGCGCCAGCGCATCTGCATCGCCCGGGCCCTCGCCATGGAGCCCGAGCTGCTGATCGCCGACGAGGCGGTGTCGGCGCTCGACGTGTCGGTGCAGAAGCAGGTGCTGGAACTGCTGGACGAGATCCGCCAGCGGCTCAACCTCGCGGTGCTGTTCATCACCCACGACCTGCGCGTCGCCGCCCAGATCTGCGACTACGTCGCCGTCATGAGCAAGGGCCGCGTCGTCGAGTACGGCCCGGCCGCCCAGGTGTTCGGCAGCCCGCGCGACGACTACACCAAGGCCCTGTTCGCCGCCGCCCCCGGCCGCGAATGGGAGTTCGGGAAGTTTGCGGCGTAGCAGTCGCCGCGAAAGGTCCCTCGCTGCGCTCGGGATGACAGCCTTGTTGTCGGGATGACAGTCTCGTTGTCGGGATGACAGGCATTTTTGGTTTGTCATCCCGAGCGCAGCGAGGGACCCTTCCCGCCATGTCCTCCGGCTTTCTCGAAGACGCCTCGTTCAACCAGTCGCCGGCGTTCGGCGACATCGACCTGTTCTCCGCCGACCGGCCGCTGGTCGAGGCGGCGACACGGGCCGGCCTCGACCTCGCGGACCTCGCCGCCTGCGGGCGCGACTACGGCGCGGCGGCGACGCTCGATCTCGGGCGGCAGGCCAACGAGAACCCGCCGCGGCTGCGCACCATGGACGGCAAGGGCAACCGCATCGACTTCGTCGAGTTCCATCCCGCCTACCACGCGCTGATGGCCAGGAGCATCGGCCACGGCATCCACGCCTCGGCGCACGACGGCAGCGACCCGGCCGGCCCGGTCTCGACCCGCGCCGCGCGTCTCTACCTCGCGACCCAGGCCGAGGCCGGCCACATGTGCCCGGTCACCATGACCCATGCCTGCGTCGGCGCGCTCCGCGCCCAGCCCGACGTGCTGGCGCGGTGGCTGCCCAAGATCCAGACCCGCACCTACGACCCGCGGCCGCTGCCGTGGTGGGGAAAGGACGGCGTGACGCTCGGCATGGGCATGACCGAGCGCCAGGGCGGCACCGACGTGCGCGCCAACATCACGCGCGCGGCAGGCCGCGGCGACCATGTCGAGATCACCGGCCACAAGTGGTTCATGTCGGCGCCGATGTGCGACGCCTTCCTCGTGCTGGCGCAAGGGGACGGCGGCCTGACCTGCTACCTGATGCCCCGCTACCGGCCCGACGGCTCGCAGAACGCCCTGCGCTTCCAGCGACTGAAGGACAAGCTCGGCAACAAGTCGAATGCCTCGTCCGAGGTCGAGTTCCACGGCGCCTGGGCCGAGCGGATCGGGCCCGAGGGCGCGGGCGTGCGCACCATCATCGAGATGGTGAACCTGACGCGGCTCGACTGCGCCATCGCCTCGGCCGGCCAGGCCCGCATCGCGCTCACCCAGGCGGTCCATCACGTGCGCAACCGCTCGGTGTTCCAGCGACGGCTGGCCGACCAGCCGTCGATGCGCGCCACGGTCGCCGACCTCGCGCTCGAACTGGAGGCCGAGGTCGCGCTGGTGTTCCGGCTGTGCCGCGCCTTCGAGCGCGCCGCGACCGACCCGGCGGAGGCCGCCTACGCCCGCCTGCTGACGCCGGCCATCAAGTACCTGGTGTGCAAGAGCGCGCCGCAACTGGTCTACGAGTCGCTCGAGTGCCTGGGCGGCAACGGCTACACCGAGGACCTGGCGATGGCGCGCTACTTCCGCGAATCGCCGCTCAACGCGATCTGGGAAGGCTCGGGCAACGTCATGGCGCTCGACGTGCTGCGCGCCGCCGGGCGCGATCCGGAGGCCGCGATGGCGACGGTGCAGGCGCTGGCGAAGACCGCCGCGCCGGCCTTCGACGTGCGCCCGCTGGCCGACACGCTGGCCCGGGTCCTGCGCTCCGGCGAGGCCGAGCGCCGCGCCCGCTTCCTGTGCGAGGGGCTGGCCCGCATCGCCGCGGTCGCGGCGCTGGCCGAGGCCGGCTCGCCGTTCGCCGCGCTGTACGGCGACACGCGGCTGGGCGGCCCCCGCTTCGGCCAGTACGGCGCGGCCGACCTCGGCGCCGCCGAGCAGCCGCTGGTGGACCGCGCCCTGGCGGCCTAGGGCGCCCGTCCCGTGAGGCGCACGCCGGCGAGGCTGCCGCCCCGGTAGAGCCGGTCGATTGTCGTGTAGAACAGCTCCTGCGCCGCCCACGCGCCCTCGCCCTGCCGCGCCACGAGCGCGGCGCGCTCGGCCCGCCAGGCGACCAACCGCTCGGCGGCGAAAGGCTTCCAGTCGGGCGTCAGGTCGGTGGCTTCCACCTCGACGAAGCCGGCGTCCCGCAGGTCGGCGGCATAGGCGTCGATGGGGGTGACGCTGACGCCGTGCACGATCTCGCGCAGGTCGCGGGCGTCGGCCGGTCCGAACGGCGCACGCTCGGCCAGGTCCTCGACGTAGACCTGCCCGCCCGGCTCCAGGGCCATGCGCAGCCGGCCGAGGAGACGTGGCCGGTCGGGCACGTGCAGGATCGCGAGAAAGGAAATCGCCGCGTCGAACGAGCGCGGCGCCAGCGGCACGTCGAGCGCGTCGGCGCACAGGTGCTCGACCTGCGCCGCCAGCCCGGACCGCCGCGTCAGGTCCACGGCGGCCTCGTGCAGGTCGCGCTGCAGCTCGACGGCGGTGACCCGGCAGCCGGTCGCGTGGGCGAGGAACCGCGCCGGACCGCCGATCCCGGCGCCGATGTCGAGCACCCGGCTGCCCGGCCCCAGCCCGAGGAAGCGCGCGGCGGCGCGGATCGCGTCGACGCCGTGGTAGTGCCACTGGTCGAGGCCGAACAGCGTCTCGGGCGGGATCGCGTCGTCCGGCCCGATGCCCAGCGCGGCGAGCCCGCGCGCGACGCGGTCGACATGCCGGTACAGCGGCATGTTCGACAAGGCGGAACGCTCGCTCATTTCGTCCTCCAACCGCCGCCGAGTTGCTCTAGGATCGCGGCATGAAAAAGATCTTCACCGCCTGTCTCGGCACCGAGACCAATACCTTCGCCTCGATCCCGACCGGGCACCAGCTGTTCGAGGAAACCTGCCTGTTCCGCAAGGCCAGCTACGGCAAGAACGTGCCGATGTTCGGCGCGCCGCTGGCGGTGTGGCGCGGCCGCGCCGAGGCCAAGGGCTGGCAGGTCGTCGAGAGCCTGTGCGCCTTCGCCCAGCCGGCCGGCCGGACCGTGAAGAAGGTCTACGAGGGCTTCCGCGACGAGATCATCGCCGACCTCAAGGCCGCGCTGCCGGTCGACGCGGTGTTCCTGTCGATGCACGGCGCGATGGTGGCCGAGGGCTACGACGACTGCGAGAGCGACCTGCTGGCGCACGTGCGCAAGGTCGTCGGGCCGGATGTGCCGGTCGGCGTCGAGCTCGACCTGCACTGCAACGTCGGCGCCGGCACCCTGCGCGACGCCACGGTCGTCGTGACCTTCAAGGAGTACCCGCACGTCGACGTGCCGGACCGCGCCGACGACCTGTTCACGGTGATGGAAGGCGCGATCGAGGGCCGCACCAAGCCGGTGATGGCGGCGTGGAACTGCCGCATGATCGGCGTCTTCCACACGACGCGGCAGCCGATGCGCGGCTTCGTCGACAAGCTGATGGCGATGGAGGGCAAGGACGGCGTGCTGTCGCTGTCGATCGCCCACGGCTTCCCGTGGTCGGACATCCCGGAAATGAGCAGCCAGGTGATCGTCGTGACCGACGGTGACAAGGCCAAGGCCGAGAAGCTCGCGAAAGAGCTGGGCCAGGAATTCTTCGCCATGCGCGAGGCGACGCAGCCGCCCTACGTGACGCTCGAGGCGGCGATGGCGCGCGTCAGCTCGCACAACCTGCCGAAGCCGATGGTGCTGGCCGACGTCTCGGACAATGCCGGCGGCGGCGCCTCGTCGGATTCGACCTTCATCCTGCGCGCCCTGCTCGACCGCAAGGTCGAGGACGCGGCGCTGGCCATGGTGTGGGACCCCGGCGCGGTGAAGCTGGCCTTCGAGGTCGGCGAGGGCGCCGAGCTCGACATCCGCCTCGGCGGCAAGCTCGGGCCGCAGTCCGGCCCGCCGATCGACGCCCGCGCCAAGGTGCTGAAGCTCGGCCGCGACGTGCAGATCGAGTTCGGCGGCGAGCGCAAGAGCATCGGGTCGATCGGCGACGCCGCGGCGCTGCAGATCGAGGGCGTGACGGTGATCGTCAACACCCGCCGCTCGCAGTGCCACAGCCGCGACTGCTTCACCAAGCTGGGCGTCGACCCGTCGACCAAGAAGGTGGTGGTCGTGAAGTCGATGCAGCACTTCCACGCCGCCTACGCCCCGATCGCCTCGGAAGTGGTCTACGTCGCCGCCCCCGGCGCCCTGGTCCCCGACTGGTCGCTGCTGCCCTACACCAAGGTCGACCGCCACCAGTGGCCGTTCGTGGCCAACCCGCACGCCTGATTCCCGCCGCCCCGGCGGCGAAATGACCGCCGGGGGCCTGTTTCAGGCCGTTTACAGCCGGGGGACTCATTGGTATGGTCCGCCCCGTCGCGGCCGGGAGTGGCCGTTTTGTCGTTTTTTATCAACGACTTAACGAGAACCCGCCCGGCGACAGGGGTCGCGATATGAAGATTCTCACCGGCAACAGCAACCGTCCGCTGGCGGAAGCCATTTCGGCCAAGCTCGCCTTGCCGCTGGTCAAGGCCAACATCAAGCGCTTCTCGGACAACGAGATCTTCGCCGAGATCCTCGAAAACGTCCGCGGCGAGGACATGTTCGTCATCCAGTCGACGAGCTTCCCGGCCAACGACCACCTGATGGAGCTGCTGATCACCATCGACGCGCTGCGCCGCAGCTCGGCCCGGCGCATCACCGCGGTGATCCCCTACTTCGGCTATGCCCGCCAGGACCGCCGCACCGGTCCGCGCACCCCGATCTCGGCCAAGCTGGTCGCCAACCTGATCACCCATGCCGGCGCCAACCGCGTGCTGACGCTCGACCTGCATGCCGGCCAGATCCAGGGCTTCTTCGACATCCCGGTCGACAACCTCTACGCCGGCCCGGTGTTCAGCAAGGACATCAAGGACTCGCTGCCCGGCCGCGACATCACCATCGTCTCGCCCGACACCGGCGGCGTGGTGCGTGCCCGCGCCATCGCCAAGCGCATCGACGCCGACCTCGCCATCATCGACAAGCGCCGCGAGCAGGCGGGCGTCAGCGAGGTCATGAACGTGATCGGCGACGTCAAGAACCGCGACTGCGTGCTGATCGACGACATCGTCGATTCGGCCGGCACGCTGTGCAACGCCGCGGTTGCGCTGATGGACCAGGGCGCCCGCTCGGTCTCGGCCTACGTCACGCACGGCGTGCTGTCGGGCGGCGCGGTCGCCCGCGTCGCCGCCTCGCCGATGGAGAAGCTGGTGATCACCGACTCGATCCAGCCGACCGAGGCGGTGCGGGTGTCGCCGAACGTGAAGCCGCTCAGCATCGCGTCGCTGATGGCCGAGGCGATGAAGCGCATTTCGGAGGAGACCTCGGTCTCCAGCCTGTTCGACTAGACGAGGGAATTCCAGAGATCCGGCGATTGGCACCCCTGGAGGCCACGCCGCGATGACAGAGAGAAAACAGCAAACTTTAGGAGAAGTTGAAATGGCAGAGACGACAAAGGTCGTCGCGAAGAAGCGGGACCGGGCCGGCAAAGGGGGCGCCCGTTCCAGCCGTCGCGATGGACTCATTCCCGCCGTCATCTACGGCGACAAGCAGCCTCCGGTGATGATCGCGGTCGAGCCGCGGTCGGTCGAGCGCGAGCTCCACAAGGAAGGTTTCTTCAACCACCGCGTCCAGATCGACGTCGAAGGCACGCTGTACGATGCGCTGCCGCGCGACGTGCAGGTCGACCCGGTGACCGACAAGCCTCTGCATCTCGACTTCCTGCGCATCGGGCCCGACTCGATCATCACGGTGCAGGTCCCCGTTCACTTCAAGAACGAGCTGGCCTCGCCGGGCATCAAGCGCGGCGGCGTGCTGAACATCGTGCTGCACGAAGTCACCGTGCGCACCAAGCCGGCTTCCATCCCCGAGTACTTCGAGGTCGACCTGACCGGTCTCGAGATCGGCCACTCGATCCACCTGTCGACCCTCAACATTCCCGAGGGCGTCAAGGCGGTGAGCCGTGACCAGAACGCGACCGTGGCGACCATCGCGCCGCCGACCGTGAACCGCGAAGCCGCGGCCGCGGACGCGGGCGCAGCGGCGGCGGCCCCGGCGGCCGGCGCGGCAGCCGCCCCGGCGGCGGGTGCGGCGGCTCCGGCGGCGAAGGCCGCCGCGGCCCCGGCCAAGAAGTAACCGGCGGGACGACAACCGGTACGGTCGATGCTGCTGCTGGTCGGGCTCGGCAATCCCGGGCCGCGCTACGCGGGGCACCGGCACAACGTGGGATTCATGGCGGTGGACGAGATCGTCCACCGCCGTGTCTTCTCTCCCTGGCGCTCGCGCTTCAACGGCGAGGTCGCCGAGGGCCATCTCTCGGGCGAACGCACGATCGTGCTGAAGCCCATGACCTACATGAACGAGTCGAGCAAGGCGGTGGGCGAAGCGGTGCGCTTCCTCAAGATCCCGCTCGACCGCATCGTGGTGTTCCACGACGAACTCGACATCGCGGCCGGCCGCGTGCGCATGAAGAAGGGCGGCGGGGCCGGCGGCCACAACGGGCTGCGCGACATCGATGCCCATGTCGGAAACGGCTATCGCCGGGTGCGCATCGGCATCGGCCACCCCGGCCACAAGGACCTGGTGCTGAACTGGGTGCTCCGCGACTTCGACCGCGACGAGCGCGACGCATCGACCGGCTGGCTGCCCAAGGTGCTGGGCGCGCTGGCCGACGAGGCCGCGCTGCTGGTCGAGGGCACCGGCAAGATGGACGAACGCTACATGAGCCGGGTGGCGCACCTCGCGCCGCCGCCCAAGCCCCCCGAAGAATCGAAAGCATAGAGACATGGGTTTCAATTGCGGAATCGTCGGCCTGCCCAACGTCGGCAAGTCCACCCTGTTCAACGCGCTGACCGCCACCCAGGCGGCGCAGGCGGCCAACTACCCCTTCTGCACCATCGAGCCCAACGTCGGCCGCGTCGCCGTGCCCGACCCGCGGCTCGACAAGCTGGCGGGCATCGCCGGCTCGGCCAAGATCATCAATACCCAGCTCGAGTTCGTCGACATCGCCGGCCTGGTGAAGGGCGCGTCGCGCGGCGAGGGGCTGGGCAACCAGTTCCTCGGCAACATCCGCGAGGTCGACGCCATCGCCCACGTGCTGCGCTGCTTCGAGGACGGCGACGTCACGCACGTCTCGGGCAACGTCGACCCGGTGCGCGACGCCGAGATCGTCGAGACCGAGCTGATGCTGGCCGACCTCGACTCGCTCGAGAAGCGCCTGCCCAACCTCGAGAAGCGCGCCAAGGGCGGCGACAAGGAAGCCGCCGCCGAGGCGCCGGTGGTGCGCAAGGCGCTCGACGCGCTGCGCAACGGCAAGCCGGCGCGCGAGGCCGAACTGACCGACGACGAGCGGCCGGTGTTCAAGCGGCTGCAGCTGATCACCGCCAAGCCGATGATGTACGTGCTGAACGTCGAGGAGGCCTCGGCCGCCAGCGGCAACGCCCACAGCGCCAAGGCCGAGGAATTCGCGAAGTCGCGCGGCATGCCGTCGGTCGTGATCTCGGCGGCGATCGAGGCCGAGGTGGCGCAGCTGCCGCCCGAGGACCAGGGCGACTACCTGTCGTCGCTCGGCCTCAAGGAGACCGGCCTCGCCCGCGTCGTGCGCGCCGGCTACGCGCTGCTCGACCTCGTGACCTTCTTCACGGTCGGCCCCAAGGAAGCCCGCGCCTGGACGGTGCGGCGCGAGGCCAAGGCCCCCGAGGCGGCCGGCGCAATCCACACCGACTTCGAGAAGGGCTTCATCCGTGCCGAGACGATCGCCTTCGACGACTACGTGTCGCTGAACGGCGAGGCCGGCGCGCGCGACGCCGGCAAGCTGCGGCTGGAAGGCAAGGACTACGTCGTCAAGGACGGCGACGTCTTCCACTTCCGCTTCAACGTCTAACACGCTGTCATCCCGAGCGTAGCGAGGGACCTTTCACGCGTCGCTGAGAAGGGTCCCTCGCTTACGCTCGGGATGACAAGAAACTACGAACCAATCGTCCCGCCATCCTTCTTCGTGATGGCGATCACCGAGGGCCGCGGCGGCGCGCCGTCCCTGAAGTCGGGCCAGCGGGTCGACGGCGTCTCGAAGGTCGAGCCCTTGCCCTCGCCGGGGTGCTGGATCGACAGGAACAGGGTGCGGTTGTCGGGCGTCAAGGTCGGGCCGCAGACCTCGGCGCCCTTCGGCGCGGCGAAGAACTGCCGCGTCAGGCCGCGGCCGGGACCGTCGAGGTCGCAGGCATAGACGCCATCGGCGATGCCGCGGACCTCGCCGCTGTCGGTCGCGATCCACAGCCGGCCCCGGGCATCGAAGGTGATGTTGTCGGGCGAGCTCAGCCAGCCGTTGGCGCTGGTCTCCGGGTGGTACTTCGTGCCGGCGTCGCGCGACGGGTCGCCGGCCGCCAGCAGGATGTCCCACCGGCCGGTCGTCGCCGCATGGTCGCCGCCCGCCGGCGCGATCTCGATGATGTGGCCGTTCTCGTTCTTGGCCCGCGGGTTGGCGGCATCGACCTGCTCGGGCTTGCGCGAGGCATTGTTGGTCAGCGCGATGTAGACCCGGCCGTTGACGCGGTTGGCCTCGACATCCTCGGGGCGATCCATCGGCGTCGCCTTCAGGAGGTCGGCGGCGCGGCGCGCGTGGATCACCACGTCGGCCTGGCCGGCGAAGCCGTTCTCCGCCGTCAGCGGACCCTGGCCGTGGACCAGCGGCAGCCAGGTCACGGTGCCGTCGGCGTCGAAGCGCGCGGCGTACAGCGTGCCGTCGTCCAGCAGATCGCGATTGGCGGCGCGGTCGTTCGGGTTCCACGGCCGCGCGGTCACGAACTTGTAGACGTACTCCATGCGGGAATCGTCGCCCATGTAGCAGACGACGCGACCATCGCGGGCCACCGCGTGGTGACAACCCTCGTGGGCAAAGCGGCCGAGCGCGGTGCGCTTCACCGGCGTGCCCTGCGGGTCGTAGGGATCGATCTCGACGATCCAGCCGAAGCGATTCGGCTCGTTCGGCTCCCTGGCGAGGTCGAAGCGGTCGACGTACTTGCCCCACGCGTAGGCCGGCGCCCGGCCGAGCGCGTAGCGCCGCGCCAGCGCCTGGTCCGGCATCTTGTCCTGCTCGCCCGCGAAGTAGACGTAGAAGTTCTCCTCGCAGGTGAGCCAGGTGCCCCACGGCGTCTCGCCGCCGGCGCAGTTGTTGAACATGCCCAGCACGCGGGTGCCGTCGGGGTCCGCCGAGGTCTTCATCCGCGCGGTGCCGGCCGCCGGGCCGGCGATGCGCATCGGCGTGGTGGCGTCGATGCGGCGGGCATAGCGGCTGCCCTCGACCACCTTCCAGCGCCCGCCGTCGCGCGCGATCTCGATCACCGAGCCGCCGTGCGCCGCCATCTCGATCCCGACCTGCGCCTCGTCGGCGCGCAGCCGCGCCTCGCGGCCCTCGCCGATGCCGGGCAGCATCAGGTTCGAGTTGGTGTACTCGTGGTTCACCACCATCAGGAAGCGATCGCCCGCCGGGCTGCCCATCGGCAGGGGGTGAAGGCCGAGGAAGTCGTTGTTGTAGCCGAACTGCAGGCGCTGGCTGGCCGCCGACTGGCTGCGCGGATCGTAGGCCGGCGCCCCCGGCAGCACCGGGTCGCCCCAGCGGATCAGCACCTGCACCTCGTAGGCCTCGGGCACGTGGTGCGTGGCGTCGTTGACGTGCGGGACCTCGGCGAAGGTGAAGGAGGACGGCCCGGCGGCGCGGGCCGGCGACGCCGCCAGCGCGGCCACGCCCGCCGCGGCCAGGCCCTGCAGGGCCCCGCGGCGCGACAGCCGGCGCTCGATCAGCGTGCCGATCGGCGTCTCCGCCGACATCGAAACCGGTTCGTCGTGGTCGTCCATGCGTCGTCCCCCGCTCCTCTTGCCTGGCCCGCGGCACTCTCGCCGCACTTCCTGTCAGGAAGAGGACGGAAGGGTTTCCCTTTCGTGACGGCCGGTCAATCCGTGACGTCGAGCGCCACCTTGTCGCGGCGCCGGCGCAGCGCGGGCAGCATCGGGCCGAACAGCAGGAAGGCGGCGAGCACGAGGCAGCCGAGCGAGATCGGCCGGGTCACGAAGATGTCGAACCCGCCCTCGCTGAGGATCAGCGACTTGCGCAGGTTGTTCTCCAGCATCGGGCCCAGCACGAAGGCCAGCACCAGGGGCGCCGCCTCGTAGCCGAACTTGCGCATGAGATAGCCCAGCAGGCCGGTGCCGATCATCACGAACACGTCGAATACGGCGTTGCCCGAGGCGAACACGCCGACGATGCAGAACATCAGGATCAGCGGGAACAGGATCCTGTAGGGCGCCTTCAGCACCTGAACCCACATGCCGATCAGCGGCATGTTGAGCACCAGCAGCATGATGTTGCCGACATACATGCTGGCGACGATGCCCCAGAAGACTTTCGGGTTCTGGCTCATCATCAGCGGCCCGGGCTGCAGCCCGTGGATCACGAAGGCGCCCAGCAGCAGCGCCATGATGACGTTGGGCGGGATGCCGAGCGTCATCAGCGGGATGAAGGCGCCGCCCGCCGCCGCATTGTTGGCCGCCTCGGGGCCCGCCACGCCTTCGATGGCGCCCTTGCCGAACCGTTCGGGCGTGCGCGAAAGCTTCTTCTCGATGGCGTAGGAGGCGAAGGAGGAGATCACCGCGCCACCGCCCGGCAACACGCCCAGCAGGAAGCCGAGGATCGTGCCGCGCCCGATGGGACCGGCGCTCGCCTTCAGATCCTGCGGCGAGGGCCAGAGGCTGCCGATGCGCGACTGCACGATGTCGCGACGGATCTGCTGCTCGATGTTGGTCAGAATCTCGGCGACGCCGAACAGGCCCATCACCACCGGCACGAGGCCGATGCCATCGACCAGCTCCAGGCGGTCGAAAGTCAATCGCGGCATGGCGTTGATCTGGTCCAGCCCGACAAGGCCCACCACCACGCCCACCGCCGCCATCAGCAGCGCCTTGCCCATCGACCCTTGAGTCAGGAACGACAGGATCGTGAGACCGAGCACCATCAGGCTGAAATATTCCGGCGGTCCGAAGGCCACCGCGACCTTGGCCAGCAGCGGCGCCACCAGCATCAGCGCGACGATGGCGAAGGTGCCGGCAACGAAGGAACCCAGGGCGGCGATGCCCAGCGCCGGACCGGCACGGCCGCGCTTGGCCATTTCGTGGCCGTCGATACAGGTGACGACCGAGGCCGCCTCGCCCGGGATGTTGACCAGCACCGCCGTGGTCGAGCCGCCATACATGGAGCCGTAGTAGATGCCGGCCATCATGATGATGCCGGACTCGGGCGTGCCGGAGAGCGTCACAGGCAAAAGCAGCGACATCGCCGAGATCGGCCCGATCCCGGGCAGCACGCCGACCAGGGTGCCGATGAAGACGCCGATGAAGCAGTAGAGAAGGTTTATGGGGTCGAAGGCGACGGCGAAGCCCTGACCCAGACCGGCAAGCACGTCCATGCGATCAGCCCAACAGCGGCAGGCCTTCGAGCCAGCTTCCCTTGGGAAGCTGGACCAGCAGGACCTTTTCGAGGATGTACCAGACGCCGACCGCAGCCACGATCGAGATCGGGATGGAAAGCGCGGGCTTCACGGGATCGACGAATGTCATCAGAAAGAGCAGCAGGGCCAGGCTGCACAAGACGAAGCCCAGCCGCTCGAACAGGAAGCCGAAGGCGATGAGCGCCAGGATCACGAGGAGCACGTTGCGCCAACGTGCTCCCTGCCACAGCTCACCGAGCAGCGGTCCCTTGCCTCGCACGCCGTTGAGAGCGATCGAGATCGCCAGGATCGAGATCAGCAGGCCGAGCCAGAAGAAGACGAAAC
>Ga0102832_1001997_pt1 | contig 13551 bp, 10 predicted proteins | sample EBPBio282013_DNA_FD_88942 | JGI IMG/M metagenome (GOLD analysis project Ga0102832, IMG submission 88942) | Wastewater treatment Type I Accumulibacter community from EBPR Bioreactor in Madison, WI, USA - Reactor 2_5/28/2013_ DNA (Illumina Assembly) | ecosystem: Engineered > Bioreactor > EBPR >...
CGCCAATCGTGTTGACTTCCGTCACGCCAGGGACCTGACGGAGCTGCGGTCGAATGATCCAGTCCTGTAACGTGCGAAGCGCCGTAGCGTCGTACTTCTCGCCATTGGCCTGCCGGGCTTTCTCGTCGGCATGAACCGTATAGAGGAAGATCTCGCCGAGCCCCGTCGCGATCGGGCCCATTTCAGGCTCAATACCGCTCGGCAATTGGCTCTTTGCTTGCTGCAGCCGCTCGTTGATCAGGTTGCGGGCAAAGAAGATGTCTGTCCCGTCACTGAAAACAACGGTGACCTGTGAAAGACCGTATCGGGACAGAGAGCGCGTATATTCGACGTTCGGGAGACCCGAAATCGCCGTCTCCACGAGGTAAGTAATACGCTGCTCGACTTCGAGCGGCGAATAACCTGCAGCCTGCGTGTTGATTTGGACCTGGACGTTCGTGATGTCCGGGACGGCATCAATTGGCAGACGTTGATAGCTAAACACACCGGCAATCGCAGCGCCGAAGACGAGGAACATAATTATCCAACGGCGGGCGATTGAAAACTTTAAGAGTGCATCAATCATGGCTTTAATCCTTAAGGCTCATTGCGGGAGACATTTGCCGTCGAGGCGTTACTCCTCGGCCGCTTCGCCTTTTCCAAGTTCGGCTTTCAATACAAAGCTGTTCTTTGTCGCGTAGCGTTCGCCGGGGCGAACGCCTTCCAGCACTTCGCTGTATTCGCTATCGGAACGTCCAAGTTTCAAAGCACGGGGCTCGAAACCTTTGGCCGTCTGCACGAAGACGCTGTCTTTGCCGTCCACCGTCTGGACAGAAACAGCCCTGATAGCGTTCGGCACCTGCGCTTCGCCAAGGGTCACCTCGGCAGTCACGTAGAGGCCAGGCGCCCATTGGTTATTCTGATTATCGAGGAGGACGCGAGCGGTTCTGGTCTGACTAGCGGACGTGCCCAACGGCGCGACATAGATAATGGTCCCATCGCCCATCGTGCCGGCGTCCGAGCTTCGAACACGGACATTCTGCCCGACACGTACCTTTGAAGCGTCGCGGGGGAAGAGAGACAGCTCGACCCAGACACCTGAAAGGTCGGCGACCGTGAAGAGAACTTTGTCTCCAGACTGTTCACCCGGATTTGCATTTCGCGCAGTCACGACGCCGGCAAGCGGCGACGTCAGGGTGTATGCCTGAAGACTTTCGTTGCTCTCGATGACGGCAAGGGCTTCGCCCTGTTTCACCGGATCACCGATCTTTTTTGCGACGCTGCGAATTGTCCCAGGGTAACGAGCAGCGACATCGCGAACCCGTTCAGCATTCGGGGCAATCGTGCCGTACAGCGGTAGAAACTCCCGGATTGTTGCGGGTCCGGCGGCTTCGATACCGATACCAGCTTTGGTGATTTTCTCAGCCGACAGCTCCACGAGACGCTTATCTGCGGAGTGATCCTCTTGTTTGGCAGCTACCGGAGCTTCCACGGGCCTTTTCCCAGAGAGAACAGTAAAGCCAACGCCTGCGGCGACGGCGACGACAGCGATTCCGACGATGATGTTGCGATTCATGGCGCACCTGCATTGCTAGAGAGGTCGCGGTCAGCGGCGGAACGACCGGTTAGGCGTTCAACTTCCAACAGCGATTCGTGAAAAGAGGCCGCGGCATCGATGGCTTGCCGTTGAAGATCGGCAAGCTGCTGCTGCGCGGTGATGAGTTCGAGGAGAGAGAAGCGGCCCACGTTGTACCCGGCGAGCGCGAGCTTCTGCGCCTCATCGGCTTGCGGGACGGCGACCTTCAGAAGGGTTTCCACTTCCTGACGGCTCTGAGCCAGCTGCTCTAGTGCGACGTAAAGCGTCCCCATCAACTCAGCTCGGACTGCCTGTTCTTTGAACTGCAGGCCATTGCGCAAGCTTTGAGCTTCGTTGATGTAAGGCGTCGCCCGTGAGGCAGAGCCAAGCGGGATGGACGCCGATAGTAAGAACGCGTTGCTGCGATCTCCTTGCAGGCGGCGAATACCGGCCGAGACCGTCACGTCCGGCGTCCGGAGCGATTGAGCCAAGCGCACGCGTGCGTCTTGGATTCGGCGCTCCGACGCAAAGCGCAGGATATCGGGGTTGCGCTCTAAAGCCGCCGTCAGGGCGGTGTAGTCGCCCACGGCCGGCATCGCGAACAAGTCTGCCGAGACGCGGCCCGGATAGGCCGTATCGCCGCCCCAGAGGGAGGCGAGCTGCGCCCATGCCTGGCGAACCGCGCTTTCCGCTTGCCGGTGCTCGATCTCTGCGCGGCTTACGACAATCGTCGCATTCCGGCCTTCGAGTTGCGGCGACCTTGCTGCGGTAACACGTTGTGAGACGCTATCGCTGGTTTTGCGTGCCAAGTCCAACCGGCGTGTTGCGAGGTCCAACTCCTCCTGCAACATCACGACGCGGATATAGCGGCGCGCGACTTCCGCGAGGAGGTCGAGCCTTTCTGCGTCATTCTGCGACAGGATGAGTTCACGCTCGGACTGTGCGGCGGTAATGCGATTGGAGCGCTTCCCGCCAAGTTCGAGCACAGTGCCTAAGCGCAGCGTGATCTCTGAATCGTCGAACGTCGATAAGCGGTTTGTGCCCAGGACATTCTCTGCATCCACACCAAGTTCAATCGGTGGACGGAGGGCGGCTTGGTCGATACGTGCGTCGGCTGCGCTGACAGCGAAACGCTGCCCACGCATGTTGGGGTTTGCCTCGAGCGCGCGACTAAGCGCATCGCGCAACGAGGTGACAGGCCGGGTATCCGGCGGTGTAACGGACTGGGCGTAAGTATTGAAGCCCAGGAGGAGGACGAAGAGTCCGCAAATAAGCGGGAGCCCACGCCCAAAGATGGCGTTCAGTGAAGACATGCAAGAACCGTCTCAATACAGAGGAGACAACCCGGACCCGATAGTTAGAGTCCGGCCTTAGGGGCTGATGAGAGCCCGTTCTTGCTTAGATTTTGGGAGGGCGTACGGGGGGATTGAGGCTGACAGTGACAAAGTCAGCCGGTGCCGAAGAGTCACACGTGGCCTTCGGCAGATCAGGGAACGTCATCGGGAGAACTGGCAATGCTGCCATTAATCCATGGCACGGGCACTGGCAGGTCAACCCACTGCACAGTCCGTTTAAGCAATCGGACGGTGACGTAGGTTCCATATCTTGAGCGATACGGCCTGTGCCTTTGGTAACGATTTGCTGATCAGCATCCGAACTCTGAGCAACATAGCCATGTTCGGATAAGACGGGAGTGGTGTGAACACTCGCACGCACGGCGGAGCCCACTCCGGCTTGGAAGGCCAAAGCGAGCATCACGATCATGACGATGCGGTGCACGAATCCCATGGGCGCATTATGACGCCGCCGGCCAATTCTGCAACTCTAACGGTTACACATCCGCGTTAGCTTTCTGTTAGATGGGAATTATTGTTATGAAACATCGACCTACAGAGCCAATTTGGAATGTCTCAAGTCCTGGGACGATCCGCGCATATATATAAGGACTCCCTTAGGTTTGACCGGCGTCAAAGAACGCCTAGGGCCTACTCAATTTCGCGCACCCGCAGCCGTAATTTTCGCCGTCAGCTGATTGTCGACAGCAAGATTGAGAGAGCGACCGTCGCGCTCAAACCACCAACGCCAAATGAGAACCGCGACGATGCCTATTGTGCCGCCAGCAATGACATCGCTGACGAAATGCGCTTCAACGAAGATCCGGCTCATCATCACAAGCACCGCCGCAGCCAAACACTCTAAACGAAGCGGTGGATATATAATCGCGAGTGAGAACATCGCTGCGGCGATCGACTGACTGTGTCCTGAGGGAAAGCCCGCATCTACGAGCGCTGTATTGAAGGGCATTACGTCAATAACACCGTCCTCGAAATAAGCGGCTGGCCGGTCACGCCCAAATGCGATTTTAAGCAACGTCTTGATGAAGCTTGAGCTGAGCATCGCGAGCAGCATGAATAACCATGCACGCGCCTCCGTGACCCAACGATCATATGAAATGCGGTCGGTTCTGAAGCGAAGGTAGGCAAACACGATCCCCGCATAAGCAAGCGGATACCAGATCACAGCGCTCGCGAGATGTGTGATCGTCTTAAATATGCCGGTCACCATGTGGTCGTGGTAGCGGCGCACCGCATGAGCGGCAGCTTCATCTATCCAAATCCACGAAACGACAGTGAGGACAATCAGTCCGGCAATCGCAGCCGTGGTGTAAGCGACATATGACTTTGTCATATTGCTCTCAATTCCTAGCGAACCTTAAGTCGCTTCGCGGCGGAAACGCCCGGGTGTTTTTCCGACCAACTTGCGAAAGTTAGTGGTGAATTGGGCCTGGCTGGAGAAGCCGACTTCGGCAGCTATTTTGCCCGGCGCCAAATCTGAATGGAGCAAGAGGTCTTTGGCTTTTTCGATGCGACGCGTCAGAAGAAAACGGTACGGCGGCATGCCAACGGTCTTGCGAAAGGCCTCTGTAAAGTAGTGTGTGCTCAATTGGACGGTTGAGGCTAACTGCTCGAGTCCAATGTTCTCCTGTAAGTTCTGCTCTATGAATTTTAGAACCCGTTGTGCATCTATCGGTGTGAGACCGCCTTTGGCAAAGTCCAAGGACACGTTCTCGCTGTAGGTGCGATAGATATGCGTCACGAGAGCGGTTGAGAGACCATCCATAAAAGCCTTGTTTGTTGTCCCGCCTTTCTCGAGCTGATCACTGCACGTCTTGGCGAGTTGGCTGATTGTCTTGTCACGGATGCCAAAGCGAGGCGGCAGAGTGTCATTTGACCCCAGTCCCGCCGTTGTCAGGATCTTGCTGACCATTTGCTGTTCTACAGCCACGACCACCATGCGGGGATTGGCGTCGCCCCAAGCTTGATATGCCGGACTGTTCGCAGCCCAAATGTTCATCATCCCCGAACGTATGGACTGTTCTTTTCGGAAGTTCCCGTACCCGGTTTCGAGGTGATAAGGCTCGCCGCTCTGTAGTGCGATAACGAGCTGCGGGGAACCAAGTACCGTCCCGGAATTGTGAGAAAAGATGCATCGCGCCACAGTGACATCACCCACGCGCATGTGTTCTGAGAACTCCACGAGTGGGGACGACTCTCCGCGCGAAAAATCTATAAAGGTCGCACCGTTCAGCATTTATGGGTTAGCTCACATAATTCACACAACGCCGATACGCATGACGTTGCGGTCGCATGGCACGAGAGAACCCGGCGGCCTGACCCTTGGGGGGCAAGGTCAGCGGGGATCCAGCCACCGGGCTCTCCCGTTCTGATCCAACTTCTACGGATCAGAATTTCTAGGGCGTAAGAGTACGCAGACGATCACGGATGCTTTCCATCCGCTTCGCTGCTTTCTCTGCTTCGTCCTTGTTCTTGCTTTCGTGAGCTTCTTCGAGATCGTTCGCGACGCTCTTCAGTTGGTTCGCATTGAACTTGAAGCGATCCTTGTTTTCGGCTGCGATTTCGCCCAAGCGGCCCTCTAAGGCCTCGGCTGCCGACTTGACCTCCTCGGACGTCGGGTGAAGTCCTTCAAAGTCGCCTTTTGCGACCTTGGCGCGGACTTCGGCAATCAAGCCATCGACAGCTTTGACGCCGGCTGCAGCGGATTCAAACGTCGTAATCTTGTGATCGTGCTTGTGCTCGTCCGCGGCCATGAGCGGTGCGGCAGAAAGACCAAGCAAGAAACTAAAGGCGCTGGCAGCAGTTGAGAGTTTACGGATCATAGGTAAGTCCTTTCGGTGTGTACGGGGGGGCGACTAGGCGCGTTCTTCAGCCGTGTGAGAGAAGCTTTCCTGCTTCACCTCATCGGTGTGGAACATGCGGTAAAGTGCGGGCAGCAGAAGCAGCGTCAGAATGGTCGAGGAGATAATTCCACCAATAACCACTGTCGCCAGCGGGCGTTGGACCTCTGACCCGGCGCCAACGTTCAGAGCCATGGGCACGAAGCCCAGGCTCGCGACGAGCGCCGTCATTAGGACGGGTCGAAGACGAGCCGACGCTCCTTCGATAATCGCGTCTTCCACGCTTTTGCCTTGCTCACGTAGCTGGTTGATGAATGTGAGCATGACCACCCCGTTAAGGACGGCGACACCGGACAAGGCGATAAATCCAACACCGGCTGAGATGGACAGAGGAATATCACGCAGCCACAGCGCGGCTATACCGCCCGTGAGTGCGAGGGGGACGCCTGAGAAAACGAGAGCGGCATCTCGTGCAGAACCGAACGCGGTAAACAGGAGTCCGAAGATCAGAACGAGCGTGACTGGAACAACGATCTGAAGCCTCTTGGCCGCAGAGATCAATTGTTCAAACGTCCCGCCGTATTCCAACCAATACCCAGCCGGCACTTGTACTTGTTGTGCTACGCGGGTTTGGAGGTCTTGCACGAACGTTCCAAGGTCACGACCGCGCACGTTTGCGGTGACAACGACACGGCGTTTCCCATTCTCACGGCTGATCTGATTAGGACCGGCCGCAATTTCAAAGTCAGCGATTTCACTTAAGGGAACATAGGTCGGGCCCTTGGCACGCAGATGCTCCAATCCGCTGTCATCTTGACGCGATGCCGGCTGGTCCAATGGGACCGGAAGGCGTTTCATCATCTCCAAATTGACGCGGAGGTCGTCGGAAAGCCTGACCACAATGTTGAAACGACGGTCGCCTTCGAAGAGCAGTCCGACATCCTTACCGCCCATACCTGTTTCGATGACTTCCTGCACCTCATCCATGGTCAGGTTGTATCGAACCATCGCTTGGCGGTTCGGTTTGATCGTGAGCATCGGCAAGCCATCGACTTGCTCGATGCGTGCGTCGGCGGCTCCAGGTACGCCGGCAAGTACAGACTGGACCTGATTGGCAAGTGTCGTGAGAGACGTGAGATCGTCGCCGAAGACCTTCACCGCGACATCGCTTCGCACGCCGGAGATCAACTCGTTAAAGCGCATCTGAATGGGCTGGGTGAACTCATAGTTGTTCCCCGGAACCTCTTTCACAGCCGCTTCCATCTCGGCGACGAGTTGGTTCTTTGTTTTATCCGGGTCCGGCCAATCCTTGCGATCTTTTAGAATGACGTAGGTATCTGCAACATTTGGCGGCATCGGGTCGGTTGCAACTTCGGATGTGCCGATACGCGAGAATACGCGATCAACCTCCTTGAAGGTCTTCACGCGGTCTTCCACCGCATTTTGCATTTGGATGGATTGGGTAAGGCTTGTGCCAGGGATGCGGATGGCATGAAGGGCAATATCCCCTTCATCCAAACTCGGTATGAATTCCGCACCCATCCGGGTCGCTAGGAGTCCGCTGGCGACTACGAGGGCTAACGCGCCGACAGCCATGAGCTTGCGGTTCGCAATGGAGAACCGAAGCATGGGGGTGTATTTCTCCCGGGCGACCCGGATGACCTTCGTTTCGTGCTCCGACACCTTACCAGTAATAAACAACGCGATGGCGGCCGGGACGAAGGTGATGGACAACACCAGTGCTGCAAGCAACGCAATCACAACAGTGAGGGCCATCGGGTGGAACATTTTGCCTTCCACGCCTGTGAGGGCGAAGATCGGCAAATAGACAACGGTGATGATGATGATGCCGAAGATGCTGGGCTTGATCACTTCAGCGGTCGCGTGAGCCGCTAGCCCAAAGCGCTCATCGCGCGTCAGGATACGGCCTAGTTCGTGCTGGCGTTGACCGAACCGGCTGATGCAGTTCTCAACGATGATGACCGCGCCATCGACGATCAGCCCGAAATCTAGGGCACCGAGGCTCATCAGATTGCCCGATACCTTATTCTCAAGCATGCCGGTGATCGTCATCAACATCGTGATCGGGATCACTGCGGCGGTAATGAGCGCCGCACGAATATTCCCGAGGAGGAGGAAGAGAATGACGATGACGAGAAGTGCGCCTTCGAGCAGGTTCTTCTGGACGGTCTTAATGGTGCGCTCAACCAGAACTGTTCGGTCATAGACGGTCTTGGCGACCACGCCCTCTGGAAGACTCTTATTCACTTCCTCCAGTCGGGCAGCAGAGCGCTGAGCGACGTCACGGCTATTCTCACCAATCAGAAGCATAACGGTCGTGAGAACAACCTCACGTCCGTTCTCTGTCGCGGCACCGGTCCGCAGCTCAGTTCCGTCGGCAACCGTGGCTACATCGGCTACGCGTAGGGCGAAGCCTTCTGTCTTCTTCACGATCAACTGACGAATGTCTTCGAGCGTCGCAACCTGACCTGGGGCGCGGATCAGGTATTGCTCACCAAAACGTTCGATATAGCCTGCGCCAACGTTGGCGTTGTTGGTGGACAGCGCATTCATGAGGTCCCGTAAAGTCAGACCGTTGGCGAGCAGCTTGGCCGGGTCTGGCATGACGTGAATCTGACGAACGTTTCCGCCGATAGTGTTCACTTCGGAGACGCCATCGAGGTTGCGCATCTGGGGACGCACGACCCAATCTTGCATGGTCCGCAGGTCCATCGGAGTGTAAGCGCTCCCGTCCGGCTTCTTGGCGTTCGGTTCGGACTCCACCGTGAACATGAAGATCTCACCGAGACCGGTCGAAATCGGACCCATGGTGGGCTCCGAGCCGGGTGGCAACTGACTTCTGACCTGCTGAATACGTTCGTTAATCAGCTGGCGTGCGAAGTAGATGTCAGTGCCTTCGTCGAAGACCACCGTGACCTGTGAGAGGCCATAGCGCGAGATCGAGCGGGTGTTGTCGAGGTTGGGGATACCCGCAATCGCGGTCTCAATGGGATAAGTAATGCGTTGTTCCGTCTCCAAGGGAGACAGGCCAGGCGCATCCGTGTTGATCTGGACCTGGACGTTCGTGATGTCGGGTACGGCGTCAATTGGAAGCTTCGTGAAGTTGAAACCACCGAGAACGCAGACACCGAGAACGGCGGCGAGAACAAACCAACGCTGTTTGATCGAGAAATGGATAATACGTTCAAGCATAGCGGCGCCCCCTTAGTGCTTATGTTCCGCGGAGGCCTTGCCCGCGTCGGCTTTCATGAGAAAGCTGTTGGTTGCGACATACGTCTCACCGGCATCGAGTCCTTCAAGGACCTCGACCATGTCGTTGTTCTGAGCACCCGGCAGGATTTGGCGAATCTCGAATTTGTCGCCGTCTTGAACAAAGATCGTCGTTTTCTCGTTCAGGGTTTGGATTGCGGATGCCGGAATGGCGACCGGCACTTCACGCTCCGACATGACGACGTCCGCCGTCACCAGCATTCCTGGGCGCCAACGTCCGTCGACGTCATCCAAAGCAATTCGCGCGATGACAGTCTGCGTCGCGGTTTCGGTCACAGGCAGAATTGCCGAAATCGTCCCTTCGCCCATAACGGCACGGTCTGACGTTCTCATCTTCACTTTCTTGCCAACCGCGGCCGAGCCCAAATCCTTTGAGAAGATGTGAACTTCGGCCCAAACCCGCGCCGGGTTCGCGATGACGAAGAGCGGTGACGTATCAGCGATTTCGCCGACGCTGGTGTTGCGCTCAATGATGGTGCCTTCGATGGGCGCGCGGACCTGATACGCTTGCAGGCTCTCGTTGCTTTCCACGGTCGCAAGCACTTCGCCAGCGCTCACGCGGTCGCCGACATTCCGCTTCACGTCGCGCACGACACCCGGGAAGCGCGCGCGGGCACGTGCCATACCGGCGGAGTCAAATACGATTGTTCCGCTGGACAGAAGTGTCTGAGCGACAGTACCGGCTCCGGCAACCGCGAGGGTCGCTCCCGCCGATTTCGCCTGTGCAGCCGTCATAGCGATATGTGTGCTGGGTGCCTCTTCGCCGTGGTCGTGCTCTTCGCCGCCATGTTCGGCCTCGGCAGCAGGAGCAGGATCGCGGGTAAGAACGACAGCGCTTGCTCCAAGCGCGACGACGCCTATGAGGGCAACGGCAACGATGGTGTTCCGGTTCATGTGACAGCCTTTCTAGTTAGCCGTTTGGGAGATGATCGGGCGCGCAGTCAGGCGTTCGATCTCGATGAGGGCATTGTGGTAGGCGACTGACGCGTCAATCGCGGCGCGCTGCAACGTAATCAGCTGCTGTTGCGCATTGAGAAGTTCGAGCAAGGAGAAGCGACCGACGTTAAAGCCGTTCTGAGTTAGCTCCCTGGCATTTTCCGCCAATGGGACAGCACGGTCGCGAAGTTGCTGGAGTTCGGCTTCGCGCTGCTGTGCTTCTTGATAAAAAGATGCCAACGTTGCCTGGAGTTCGGCGCGAGCGGCGCGTTCCCTGAAGTCAACGCTGGCGAGGTTACTACGTGCTTCAGCGGCGTAAGGCGCTGCTCGTGAAGCGGTACCCAAAGGCACCGTGAAATTCAGAACGAATGCGTTCGAGCGCATCTCTTGAATTCGCCGCACGCCTGCGCCGACCGTCATATCAGGGACAGCGCGCGTTTCAGCGAGACGTACGCGGGACTCGTTCACGCGCCTTTCAGACGCGAACCGCGCAAGATTGGGGCTTTGCTCAAGGAAGGTCTGGAGGTTCGCAAGAGGCTCCAGTCGCGGGAGATTGAAGAGTTCTGCCGTCGCATCCATTGGACCGGCAGGATCTCCAGCCCAAAGAGCCGCAAGGCTGAGGCGAGATTGGTTGAGTGCACTTTCTGCGCGGCTGCGCTCAATCTGCGCACGGGCTTCGGCGATTTCTGCGTTACGCAGCTCTGCCGGGTTTCCTGCGCCAGCATTCACCCGCTGGGTGACGGCCTTTCGGGTTTCGCCGGCCAGCGCAATCGATCTGTCAGCCAACGCCAATTCACGTTGCGCGGCGACAACGCGGATAAAGCGGCGTGCGACTTCTGCGACGATGTCGATTTTCTCGCCATCGAGTTCCGTCAGGAGAAGGTCGCGTTCCCGTTCCGCCGTCGCGATACGGCTTGCGCGCTTGCCGCCAAGTTCCAGGACGGTGCTGAGCTGAAGGGTGTACTGCCCTTGGCCAAAGGCAGCCATACGGTCCGTTCCAAAGATGTCTTGGACGTCCCCCGTGACGTCGATTGTTGGCCTGAGGGCGGCTTGATCACGCCGGGCATCGGCCGCGGACAAGGCAAAGCGCTGTCCGAGGAGTGTCGGGTTGGCTTGCACCACACGAGCCAATGCCTCGCGGAGGGTCATTGTCGCGCCGGTCACCGTTATGGCGGTATTCGGCTGCGGGTTCTGGTCTTGAGCACCTGCGCCATGAGCGGAGGTCAAAATAACGATAGAGACGCCTGCCATGAGCAGGCTCTTAGAGAGCGTACGAACGAACATGAGTAACCTTTCTCGTGAGGATCCAGACGCGCGGACAGGCGCGTTGGTTGGCCGCTAATGCCCCAGTGAGGGCACGTCGCAGCACCTACGAGTTAGGCTCTGGGTGGCTTGGAGATGGACTCAGCGAGTTTTTGAGTCGGGATGTCATGGCGAGGCAATCCGTAGCCTCCACCCAGCATCGAGGCGATGCCGCCCATGTGAGACATGATCATGGCCGACAGACCACTGTGGTGACAGTGGTTCACGTTCGCGCACGTGCTGTCAGTGCAGCACTCGCCTTCAGCAACATCCATGGCCGTGTCCGCGAGATAGGTGCGGGATTGACCACCGTCGTCTGTCCCGCTCGCGTCATCCACGGCAGACGCCGTCAACGCCGCTTGAAACGCTGTACGCGTCGCATGCGTCGTCGCAAAGACATCACTGCCGCCGGTGAAGCCGGACAGCAGGATCAATGCAATGAGGGCGAAAACTTTTGCCATGCGCTGACCATTAGCGAAGAGCGTACATGCGTGCAAGCTTCCGCGTTTGGCGCGTGCAGCGTCGACTAACGCCTGTTGTTGTACGTCGCGATTCAACTTCGCCGCAGGAAACAAGGATTCGCATTGCATCGAATAGGGTTTGTCTGATGCGAATGTGGCGTTTCTGATTATTCCTGAAAACAACGCAAAATTCCTGTAATCGCGATTTGAGAATGCCGCGAAATCGGAAGTTGCTGGAGCGATCCGGTTCAAAGGCTCGTATCGGCACTCATTCATGCCCCGCGCGTCAGAAACAATGCGGATTGTGCCTCCGTTAGAGTCGTTGTCGGAAAAACGCAGGTAAATGGGGAGCTTGGCTTGGGTGCAGATAAACAGGGATTGGCAAAGTCACTAGGCCTCGCGCGCCTCTCGCTCTACGGCGTCGGAACCATTATCGGCGCTGGGATCTACTCCGTCATCGGACCCGCCGCGGAATCCGCAGGCGCGGCAGTTTGGGCCAGCTTTCTTGTCGCGGCTTTCATTTCCGCCTTAACGGGCTTGTCCTACGCCGAGCTGGCGTCTGCCCTTCCGAACGCAGGCGCGGAACACAATTTCCTACGGCAAGCCTTTCCCAAAATCCCGGCATTCGCCTTTGCCGTAGGACTCTTCATCGCGCTGCACGGAGCGGCGACCTTTGCCACGGTGGGCCTTACGTTTGGAAGTTACCTGCGCATATTTGTCGATACGAACGCGACTTTGGTTGCCGTTGGACTCATGGCGCTTGCCACACTTGTCAATATCTCCGGCCTCAAACGCGCGTCTACCGTGGGAGCAATTCTCACGGTCGTACAGGTTGGCGCGCTGATCGTATTCGCCGTCATTGCACTCACCTCGAAACCCGAGACATCTCAAACACTCTTCGCGCCGGTTGAAGATTGGTCAGGTGTTCTGACAGGTGCCGCAATCGCGTTTTTCATCTATTCCGGCTACGAGCACATGGCGACGATGTCGGAAGAAGCAAAAAACCCAGACCGGGATATTTGGCGCGCCTTCATGATTGCGCTTGTTGCGACGACGACCGTCTATTTCCTCGTGATTATCGCCGTGCAATCTCTTGTCGATGTCCGTGCGCTGCAGTCGACGGAGTTTCCGTTAATCGAAGCCGCAAAGCGGCTGGGCAACACCTTTGGAATTGTGATTGGCGGCGCAGCACTCCTTGCGACAGCAAACGCCGTTCTCAGCGCATCCTTGTCGGGAAGCCGGCTGCTTTTCGGCATGGCTCGCACAAAAGACCTTCCACGACCGCTCGGTGCGACGGTAGGAACCAGCCAAAGCCCATGGCTCGCAGCACTACTGTTCTTTGGGACTGCGACGGTCTTTGCGTTTCTCGGGGAAATCAAATTCGTCGCCAGCATGTCTTCGCTCGGCGTAACCTTCGTCTTCGCTTCAGTGAATATCGCAGTGATCGTCCTGCGGTATACGAAACCCAAAATGAAGCGGCCGTTCACTGTACCCTCAGTCGGCAAGATCCCCGTCACAGCGGTACTCGGTGCAGTGACCGCACTCGTGCTTGCCACGCGCTATGAGTGGAAAGTCTACGTAGTGTTTATTTCCGCCGTTGCGGTTGGAATGGTGATGTATGTCGTGGCGCGTCGTCGCGGACGCTCAAAAACGGCTTAGTGGCCGCGATGGTGGCCAAACCCGTGTCCAGAGGTGTGGCCCCATCCTACCGTCGAGAATCCGTATCCGAACGACGGCCAGCCATACGCACTCGATGCGTAAGGATGAAACGCGCTTGGCGCGTAACCATAGAAGGCCGGGTGCGTGTAGTA
>Ga0102832_1001999_pt1 | contig 13543 bp, 12 predicted proteins | sample EBPBio282013_DNA_FD_88942 | JGI IMG/M metagenome (GOLD analysis project Ga0102832, IMG submission 88942) | Wastewater treatment Type I Accumulibacter community from EBPR Bioreactor in Madison, WI, USA - Reactor 2_5/28/2013_ DNA (Illumina Assembly) | ecosystem: Engineered > Bioreactor > EBPR >...
GGGCGCGATTTTATTCACCTGCTTACCATCAATACCATCGTTCCTTTTTTATTCCATTATGGCAAGCAGAAGCAGACTGAACGCTACCAAAAACGAGCCATGCACCTGCTGGAATCGCTGCCGGCCGAATCGAACGCCATACTCGACGGCTGGCGTACGCTCGGCATAGAAGCCCGCCATGCCTATCAGAGCCAGGCGCTGTTGCACCTGAAAACGCGCTATTGCGATGCCAAACGCTGCCTGGAATGCGCTGTGGGGAATGCGATTTTGAAATGAAACTTGAGACATCCTGAAAAAATTCGGGATGTCTCATATTATTATTGCACAAAAATCATTTCATGAAACACCTCCTTCCTGCATTGTTTCTGTTGTGCCTGCCTGCACCGCTCTTTTCCCAATCGGCCAAAAAAATCATCGACCATGCCGATGTGCAGCGCTGGAAAAAAATAGAGCAACAAAAGATGTCCAAAGACGGACAATGGGTCAGTTGGGCTCAAATGCCCGTCACGGAAGGCGACGTGGAGTTGTACCTCTGGAACGCTGGCACAAAGCAAACCCGCGTATTCCGCCGGGCTTCCGATGCACAGTTTTCCGCAGATGATAAACTGCTGGTTTTCACCATCAAACCGGCCCTCGACAGCCTGAAAGCCTTGCGCCGGAAAAAGGTAAAAGACGAAGACCTGCCCAAAGATACCCTGGCCATTTTTACCCTCGCTACCGGGCAGTTGGAAAAAATCCCACGCCTGAAAAAAGTACTCGTTCCGGAAAAATGGGCCGGCTGGCTGGCTTTTCAGTGTGAACCTGAAAAACCTGCTCCTGCCAAAAAAGACAGCACCAAAACCCAGCCCAAACCCAATCCAAAAGCCCCGAAGGAAAAAAAGGAAGACAAGGATAACGGTTACCGGCTGGTGCTGCGCAACACGGCTACCGGCGCGCAGGATACCATCGCGTATGTAAAGGAATTTGCTGCGGCAAAAAAGAGTCCGCAAATTCTCCTGTACAGCACTGGCTGGGGCGACACCATGCTCCTGCGCGCCAACCGGCAGGTACAAAAAAATGGTGTGTACTGGTATGATTTAGAACACTTTACAATACAGCCGGTATTTCGCGCCAAAGGGAAATTCCAGCAACTGGCACTCGATGAAAAAGGCGGGCAAGGCGCATTTTTGGCCGATCTCGACACGAGCAAGGCGCGCATCCGACCCTTGCAATTGTGTTATGCGGAAAAAGGCGATTCGGCAAAAATCATCGCTCGCCCGGACAGCGATTTTTTACAACAAAAAGGCGAAGCAGCCTGGATCATCAGCGAAAACAGCCGGCCGGTTTTTTCGGAAGACGGCGATAAAATGTATTTCGGGATCGCGCCGCCTCCGGTACTAAACGACACGACTTTGCTGAAAGAGGAAATTGTGGACGTGGAAGTGTGGAACTGGAAAGATACCCGCCTTTACACCCAGCAGGAAGTACAACTCGACAACCTGCGCAAACGCACATTTCCCGTGGTGTGGCATTGCCGGAAAAACCGTTTTGTGCAACTCGCCAACCTCGACATCCCGGAACTGCGGTTTCAGGAACAACGCAATGCCGATATGGCCCTGGCAATTTCGGAAGAAGCCTACGGCGAGTACATCACCCGCGAAGGTTCGGCACACAAGGATGTGTATGTCGTTGATCTGAAAACGGGCGATAAAACATTGATAGCAAAAGACTTGCGTGGAAACCCGCGGCTGTCGCCCGCGGCAAAATACATCTATTGGTGGAGCGAGCCCGACACCGCCTGGTTTGCCTGGAGCGCCCGCCGCGGAGAAACGGTTCGGCTTACAAACAATCGTGAGACCGCATTTTACGATGAAGAAAATGACCAGCCCGATTACCCTGCCGATTTTGGCGCGGCGGGTTGGCTCGAAGAAGATGCCGCCTTGCTGGTGTACGACCGTTTCGACTTATGGATGCTCGACCCGTCCGGGAAAAAGCAGCCCGTGCGGATGTCGCATGGCCGGGAAAACCAGACGGTGTATCGCTACCTGAAACTCGACCCAGAGCAGCGTAGCATTCCTGCAGATGCTACCCTTCTTATGCATCGTTTTCATAGAATTACCAAAGCCGAAGGATACACCTGGTGCAATCTTAAAACGGGGAAATGGACCGAACTCGGCGGCGGCGATTACGCCTACTCCAAACAACCCCTGAAACCTGAAAAAGCGGATGTGTTGCTCTTTTCCAGGAATAATTTTCAGGAATTTCCCGATTTGCAGTACCTGCCATACGGCAATCCGGGCGCTCGCCCCGAAATGATTTCCCACGTCAATCCGCAGCAAACCGAATACCGATGGGGAACGATCGAACCTGTGCAATGGACCTCATTGAGCGGAGAAAAACTCAACGGCCTGCTGGTAAAACCCGAAGATTTTGACCCGGACAAACAGTACCCGATGATCGTGAATTTCTACGAAAAACAATCGGACGGACTGCATGTGCACCGCAGCCCCGATTTTCACCGTTCCACCATCAATTACACGATATACGCCAGCCGGGGCTACCTTGTTTTTTCTCCCGACATCACCTATCGCACGGGTTATCCGGGCGCTTCTGCCTACGATGACATCGTGAGCGGCGTAAATGCACTGATAGAAAGGGGCATTGTTGACCCCAAACGCATTGCCTTGCAGGGCCACTCCTGGGGCGGCTATCAGGCGGCTTACCTCGTCACCCGCACCAACCTGTTTGCCTGCGCTGAAGCGGGCGCGCCGGTTGCCAACATGACATCCGCATATGGCGGTATTCGCTGGGAATCGGGCTTGTCGCGTGCCTTTCAGTACGAACACCAGCAAAGCCGTATCGGTGGAAACCTGTGGGAATACCCGATGCGATACCTGGAAAATTCGCCGCTTTTTGCCCTCGATAAAGTGCAAACGCCCCTGCTTATCCTGCACAACGACAAAGACGGCGCGGTGCCCTGGTACCAGGGTATCGAACTGTTTTCGGGCTTGCGTCGCCTGGGCAAACCCTGCTGGTTGCTCAACTACAACGACGAACCGCACTGGCCTGTCAAACTGCAAAATCGTATGGATTTTCAACGGCGTATGCAGCAGTTTTTTGATCACTATCTGATGGGCGCGCCTGAGCCGAAATGGATGAAACGCGGCGTGCCTCCCGTCGAAAAAGGTATTTTACAAGGGCTGGAAACGGATGAAGGCGGCTAGTGATTTGACAACTTTTTGAAAGTTGTCAAATCTGGAATTACTGTGTGTTTTGACCGAAGATTTGACAACTTTTTGAAAGTTGTCAAATCTGGAATTACCGCGTGTTTTGACCGAAGATTTGACAACTTTCAAAAAGTTGTCAAATCAAATATGCATTTTTCATGAAAGCAGCATCATGAAAGGCGTGCACCCAATTCACTCCTTTTTACAACCAAAAATGCTACTCTTATGAAATTGTCATTTTTCCTTGCCTCCTGCTGGCTGGCTATGGCCGGCTTGTTTACTGCTACCGATACTGCTACCCTCAAAGGAACTATTACCGACGCACAAAGTGGAGAAACACTCGTTGGAGCCACAATACAGGTACTGCAACATAAAAAAACGATAAAAGCCGTTCAATCAGATGTAAACGGAAAATTTACCATTGAGATTCAACCCGGTACGTACGAAGTAGAAGCATCCTACACGGGCTTTACCACCGTACGTTATTCAGAGGTGGAAATAAAGAAGGGCGAGAACCAGATTTCTTTCCAACTGCAACCCGGCGCCGTTCTGATGGAGGCCATCGTGACAGATTACCGTAGCCCCATTGCAAAAGATGAACTGAGCAGGACGAGCGCCTACATGGAGGGTGAACGCGCTGCCCCCGCCGGCGCACCGGTAGAATACAAGGCAGTTTCGCCGAAAACCAGGGTGAAAAGCGCGCCTGCTCCTGCCAAGTCCGACCGGGTCAGCCGAGAAGCCCCCGCTACCACAAAAATGGCAGAGCCAGTCATCATGGAAGATGTTGCCTACGAAATGACGCCTGCTACCAGCGATGGCCCCCGCGACCGCAGGATGGATGCTGACAAATCTGTACCACCTGTATCCACTACAACTCCTGCTCCACGCGCCGGACTGCTCACCGCTGGCGAATGGAACGACCTGCACAACTGGAATCGCCACTGGACCGACCTGCTGGCCGACGGCGAAATTGCCGAATACCAAAAAATGTATCAGCAATACCCCAGCCAGCGATACACGGTGCTGCTCACCAATTCCAACGACTTCCCGGTGAGCGATGCTTATGTAAAACTCAGCACCCGCTCCGGCGAAATACTCTGGGAAAGTCGTACCGACAACACCGGCAAAGCCGAACTCTGGGCAGGCCTTTTCGACAACAAACCGTACGCCGACCTGCGCGCCGAAGCCTGGGTAAACGGCCAGAAACACGATCTTGGCCAGCCTAAACCAGCGAAAGATGGCATCAACCGCCACCAGATTCAGGTGGATTGCAACGCGTCCAAAAAAGTGGACATTGTATAGGCTGTCGACGCCACGGGCAGCATGGGCGATGAAATTGAATACCTCAAAACGGAACTGCTCGATGTGATCGGCCGTGCGCAGTCGCACAACCGCGAACTGGAATTTCGCATGGGCACCGTGTTCTACCGCGACAAAGGCGATGAATACATCACCAAAAGCAGCGGCCTGACGCCGGATATTTCCAAAACGGTCGATTTTATCCGCAAACAGTTTGCCGGCGGTGGCGGCGACTACCCGGAAGCCGTACACAGCGCGCTGGAAGAAACCATTTTTAGCCAGAAATGGAATGATAATGCCATTGCACGCATCTGTTTCCTCGTGCTCGACGCCAGCCCGCACGCCGACCAACCGGAGGTGATCGCCAGTATCCAGCGCAGCATCCGCGAAGCGGCGCGCCTGGGTATCCGCATCGTGCCGGTGACTGCCAGCGGTATTCAGAAAGACACGGAATTTCTGATGAAATTTTTCGGTCTGGCCACCAACGGCACCTATGTTTTCCTGACCGACCACAGCGGTATCGGCGGCCGCCACCTCGAACCCACTACCGACGAATACAAGGTGGAACTGCTCAATGACTTGCTGGTGCGCCTCATCACGGAGTACACCACCATCAAAACCTGCGAAGGCAAATCGTCTATCCTTTTTGAAAACGACCCGGAACAGCAACAACAGCCCAATGCCTCCGACGAAAAAGCCCTGTATTACCCCAACCCGGCCACCACACAATTTACCCTCGAACTGCCCGTAGCCGTAGAGTCCGTTACCATCTACGATTCGGAAGGAAAAGCCGCGCGCAAAATAGAACAGCCGCAAGCCGGCCGCCACACGGTCATCGTCAGCGATTTGCCCGAAGGTTTTTACACCATCCGCATTTTACGGGCGGGTAAAATGCAGAGCGGGAAGTTAATCGTAATCAGAGCGTGAGAGATGTGAGAGGGTGAGAGAAGTGAGAGATTTGTCCTAAAATAGGTTTACACGAAAAGTAAACTAAAAACAGGACAAAGATGAAAAGAGAGCGAAGAATTGGCTGAATTAAAGGCTGAATGGGCAATTCTAAAACGGGAATTGGAGGACGAGCGCTTGCGTCGGCAGGCGTATCAATTGATGGTGAAGATAGAGAAGAGGAATTTAATATCCCGATCGAAAAAAAGTTTGGTGTCAAACAGCGCAAAAAATGAAAGACCTGCATCCACAATTGCCTTTAGGGCGTTTGTGTGGGCTGTTTGACAAGGGTCGTCAATCCTTTTACCAAAGGCAAACAGGTCATATATGGGCAAGCATTAGAGGAGCATTTTATCCTTAGTCAGGTACAAGGCAGCCGGAAGCGCCAGCCGAGGATAAGTGTGAGGAAGTTGTTGGTGAAATTGGAGGAAATCGGGATTCAGATCGGCCGGGATGCGCTTTTTGATATGTTACGGCAGAATGGACTGCTGGTCAGGCGGCGCCGAAATGGGGCAAGAACGACCATATCGTAGCGAAGCGGTACACTCTACGCACTCTCACTTCTCTCACTTCTCTCACTCTCTCACTTCTCTCACTTCTCTCACACCTCTCACTCTCTCACCCTCTCACTCTCTAAAAACCTGTATCTCATTATCAGTCCTTCTCCTTTTTTCCCCTCGCTGCTCAGTACCAGGTCGCCATTAAAGTCGAAGGAAATGCCTTCGGGTTGTGGAAGCATTTTTTTATCGAGGCGAATGGCATATTTGATGACGCCTGTGGCGTAGTCGAGTACGACAAGGCGTTTTTGTGCCGAAGAAAGCACGTACACATCGCCGGTGATCGGATGAACGGCAATGCCAGAAGGGCTAAAGAAATGCTCGTTTTCTCCCGGAATGTGCGGTACCAAGCGATTTACTTCCAGCGGATCTACCGTATACACGGGCTGATCTGACAACTTTTTACTGTTCAGGTCGAACGCATAGATTTTTCGCAGGTAACTACTGTCCGTATTTCCCTTGCAGGCCATGAGCAAAGCGTTGCGTTTGGCATCATAGCCCAATCCCTCCACATCGTCCTCTTTACGCAGAGGGGTTTCATATTCACGCACTGATGGACTTTTGCGCTTCCAGCGGCCTATTTCAAAAACATCTCCATTGCTTTTGACAGCGAACAGGCAAGGACCGACCATTTCTACGCCTTCAAAGTCGCCTTTGTCGCGAAACAGTACCCGGCGGGTGATCGCGCCGCCACCGGCGCCGTCTACAAAGAAAATTTCTCCCTTTTCATCGGCAATAGCGAGGTATTGGCCCTCAACGTCGGTTGGACTGAGGCCAGAAATCTCACGCAGGTCCTCACTGACGAGGTTGATGATATGGGAAGGATTTGCCAGATTATACGGCAGCGTATCAGGCGGGGTAATCGACAGACACAAGCCGATCGAGAGGAACAGGTTCATAAGCGTTTGATTTATCGGAACAAAAGGAACAGTACATTGCTTCTAAGCAAACACACTGTTTCTGATAACGTTCAAACCCCCGAACCGTGTTTCATTTTACTCCGAAAAAACTTCGATTTCGTGTGTTTTTACCACTAAGTCGGTAAATTTCCCTTTAAAACGGGTGGCTTTCACGATGTGGTTGTCGATCCAGTGGTAGTTGCCGCCACGTGGTTTACCGAACAGGATACCGTGGTATTTGAAGCCATGTTTGGCGAGCCATTGCTCTGTCACTTCGCGGTGCGCTTCCGTACGGCTGGTGAAGAAAAAGATTACGTGGCCTTCGTCGTACCAGCGATTCAGCATTTCCAGTGCATCTGGATAAGGCAAAATAGTGCCCATACGCTCCGGTTCTTCATTCGGAACGTCGTCGCAAATGGTACCGTCAATATCGATGAGAAAGTTCTTGATATGCTGAGGGAGGATCGGGCTGAGGCGTTCGCCCTTTTCGTTGAAAATTTCTTTTAAGTTCTGCTCGGATTGATCTTGCATGACTTTTTAATTGGTGTAAAATTGACGCAAAGGTACGGCGTACAATTGATTATTGCCCGTCTGCAACTGCAAACATTAAGTAAAGACTAATGATTACTGTTAAACAAATGACAAAATAACATCATTTTATGTGCCAAATCCTCGCTTCGCTGTTTGTAATAACAACTTCATACAGCGAGGGTTGTGACATTTGGCATGGTCTTTTCCGCCTGCTATCGCCCACCGCCTTCCGATTATCCGTTCAACCTGCATACTATGCGCCCAAGATTTGCTCCCGGCATCGTGTTTAGCCTGATTTTACTTTTTGTTGCCTGCAACACGACCAAAAAGTCGGCCAGCAAGCCGGATGTCCCTGTCAAGCCTTCCAATTCCGCCAATATGCAATTGCGCAACCGCGTAGTCGCCTATGCACAGAAATATGTCGGCTCGCCCTACAAATACGCCGGTACCAGCCCGTCAGGGTTCGATTGTTCGGGCTTTACCAGTTATGTGCTCAAGGAATTTAATGTAAAAGCCTCTCCGGCTTCGGCTATACAGGCCAAAGAAGGCCGATCGGTTTCTATCGATAAAGTCAAACCGGGCGACCTTGTTTTTTTTGGTGAAAATTCCAGTCACATCTCACACGTAGCCATGGTGGTCAAACGCTCCAAAGAAGGCATTGTATGCGTTCACAGCACCACCAGCCGGGGCGTGATTGTGGAAAACGTGAGTACATCGACGTACTGGAAACCAAAGATTTTGTTTGCAAGAGACTTAATTAAGTCCTAAGTCGACAGTCCTGAGTCCTGAGTCCCAAGTCCGTAGAGTAGACCGCGTTGCTCTTGGCGTTTATACATCTGTATCCAAGAACAGCGCGGTCTACTCTACGGACTTAGGACTCAGGACTCAGGACTTTTTCAAGTCTCACGCCCCTGGATCCTTTCACCAGGATCAGGGCGCGCTCCAACTGTTGTGCATCGAGCCAGGCCTTAGCGGCCATGTTGTCGGGGAAATGAAGGGCGCCATACCGTTGATAGGGTGTTTTCCCAAATTCCTTTCCAACCAGCACGATCTGATCGAGGCCCATTTTAGAGGCGAGCCGCAGGATGGCGGCGTGTTCTTTTTCGCTGTTTTCGCCCAGTTCGAGCATATCCCCGAGAATGGCGATTTTGTATTTGGCCGACATGGCTTGCAGGCTTTTGAGGGCTGGCTCCATGCTCGAGGGGTTGGCATTGTAGGCATCGAGCAGCACGGTATTGCTACCCATTGAGATAACTTGAGAGCGATTATTGGAAGGTTGGTAGGCTTCCAGTGCCGATTTGATGGTGCCCGCTGGCACTTTAAAATAAATGCCCAGCGCGATAGCGGTCATAATGTTGTTAAAATTATGCCGCCCAAACAGGTGTGTACGCACTTCCACCCGCGGGCCTTCGTCCGACAAAAAAGCGGCTTCCACAAACGGCATATCCCGGAGCAATTGCACTTCTATGCTGCCGTTGTTGGGATTGAGCACGGCCGATTCGCGGTATTCGATGCGCAGTTTGTTGCGGCGTGCCATGGCAGGCAGGTATTTTTCCGACATATTGAGAAATACGCAGCCGGAGTGCCTGGCGAGGTACTGGTAGAGTTCTCCTTCCGCTTTTTTCACACCGGCGAGGCTGCCGAAGCCTTCCAGGTGTTCTTTCCCTATATTGGTGAGCAGGCCGTGTGTAGGCCTGGCTATGCGGCACAGCAATTCGACGTCGCCCGGTTGGTTGGTACCCATTTCAATAACGGCTACTTCCGTTCCGAGGGGCATCGACAGCAGTGTAAGTGGTACGCCTATATGGTTGTTGAGGTTTCCTTTGGTGAAATGGCAGGGATAGTGGCTGCTTAAAACACTGGAAACCAATTCTTTCGTGGTGGTTTTTCCATTGGAACCGCCAATGGCAATAACCGGTATATCGAATTGCATCCGATGATGCGTGGCGAGTTGCTGCAAGGCTTCCATCACATCCGGAACGAGGAAATAGCGATCGTCGATGCGGTATTTTGGGTCATCGATTACGGCTACTGCAGCGCCATTTTCCAGGGCTTGTGCAGCAAATGCATTGCCGTCGAAACTGGCGCCTTTCAGGGCAAAAAAGATACATCCCTGCGGCAAATTGCGGGTGTCGGTGCTTACCACCGGGTGCTGGCGGAAAATGGAATACAGTGCGTCCATCATTTTCAGTGGGTTTATTCCATCAACGAATGGCTTCACGGATGCGTACGAGGCGTTCGAGCAGGGGTTCCAGCCGGTCGAGCGGCAGCATGTTGGCGCCATCCGATTTTGCTTCTGAAGGTTTGGGGTGCGTCTCAATGAACAAACCGTCGGCTCCTACGGCAATACCTGCTCTTGCAATGGTTTCGATGAGCGCCGGACGGCCGCCGGTCACTCCGCTGCTTTGGTTGGGTTGCTGGAGCGAATGCGTGCAATCGAGCACAACGGGCGCTCCGAAAGATTGCATGACGGGCAGCCCGCGGTAATCGACGATCAGGTCCTGATAGCCGAAGGTAGTGCCGCGCTCGGTCAGAATCACCTTTTGGTTGCCTTCCTCGTTCACTTTTTCCATGGCAAATTTCATAGCCTCTGGGGCTACAAACTGCCCTTTCTTGATGTTTACCACTTTACCAGTTTGGGCGGCAGCCACCAGAAGGCTGGTTTGGCGGCACAAAAACGCAGGGATTTGGAGAATATCCACATACCTGGCAGCCATGGCCGCCTCGGGGTCGCTGTGGATATCGGTCGTAGTGGGCAGGTCGAGTTGTTGCCCGATGTCTTTCAAAATACCCAATGCCTTTTCATCGCCAATACCCGTAAAGGAGTCGCGTTTGCTGCGGTTGGCCTTGCGGTAAGAGCCTTTAAAAATATAGGGAATGCCGAGGCGCTGGCATATATCGCGCACCTGTCCGGCAATGTCGAAAGCCATTTGTTCGCCTTCAATGGCACAAGGCCCGGCGATGAGAAAAAAATTGCCCGAATCGGTGTTTTTTAACCGGGGAATGTCGAATTGCATGGTCACAAAAATTGAAACAGAACGGGGTTTGGCGGGTGCAAAAGTTGCGCTTTTGGGGAAATTTTCCAAACCCAAACAAAACAAGTTTTCAAAACAACAAACTGATTATCAATTGGTTATTGACATCAATAAAAAATTTTATAAAAAATAATTTTAAAAATATTTGTTTTAAAAAACAACTTGTTTATTTTTGTATTGTTTTTAAAACAAATTCAAGCATTCAATCTAAACAGCATAAAATCAGCGAGTTATGGCACTGGAAATTCTGGAAAGTAAAAAAGGTACCAAGGTTGTCACCGCTACTAATCTTCATACCGCCCTCAAATTGTCGGTCCGCCAGTACGGCGCGCAGGTACGTAAATGGTTGCGCGACGCCTACGAATTCGAAGATGGTATCCGCCGTCCGCAGATGTATCGCGACTTTGCCAAGCGCCCGCGCCCCGGCGAACCGGTAGAAGATTTTTACCTGACCCTTGAACTGGCCAAACTGATTTCCCTGCGCAGCAGCAGCAAAGACAAGTTGAAATACGCGCGCCTTTTGGATGTCTACGAGCACAATGGACAAATGAGTTTGTTCCACACCAGTCATCCGTCGACCGTTGGCAGTCAACAGCCGGCAGTCAACAGCCATCAGACAGGGGTTGTCAGTCGGCAGCCTACTGCGATCGGGTAGAGCGTGTTTTAATTTCAGCAACAGGGGCAAAACAAAAAAACCCGCAAGCCGGATCTCGGCTCACAGGTCACTATGCATTTGTAGTATACTGGTTTTGAAGGAGCAGGGTTGGAGCGCGGCGTATGCAAGATGCCAAATTGCTTCGGCCAGCCCTCATACGCCGTGCTTTCTATCCAAGACTTTTGTCAATGTGCGTTGGCTACATCTTTCACCAACAACTGAAATCCATTGCCATGTATATTGACAATTTCGATGGCTGAATCCTTGGCCAGGTATTTTCTCAACTTGGTTACGAACACATCCATTGAGCGGGCAGTGAAGTAGTTGTCTTCATGCCAGATTTTGGTAAGGGCTTCCGAACGCGGCGTCACATCGTTCATGTAACGACAGAACATTTTGAGCAGTTCCGCTTCTTTGGGGCTTAATTTCCATTGATTTTCTTCGCCTGGCGCAGCGTCGGTGAATGTGAGGATACGCACTGGAAAATTGAAGTGATATTTTCCGATGGTGTATTCCCGTTGCTCATCGCGTGGGTCGGGCGCTTTGTTGACGCGTTTCAGTACTGCCTGGATACGCAGCAACAGTTCTTCAGAATTGAATGGTTTGGAAATATAGTCGTCTGCGCCGATTTTAAATCCTTGCAGTACGTCATCTTTCATGGTTTTGGCAGTCAGGAAAATGATAGGCACCTCCTGATTGCGTTCCCGGATTTCGCGGGCGAGTGTGAAGCCGTCTTTGCGCGGCATCATAACGTCGAATACGCAGAGGTCATAATGACTTTTGCGGAAGGCCTCGAGGCCGAGTACCCCATCGGTTGCAAGGGTCACATCGTAATCGTGCATCTCGAGATAGGAACGGAGGACGTCGCCAAAATTTTGGTCGTCTTCCACCAGCAGAATTTTGTAGTTAGCACTTGCCATACAGTTCGGTCAGTGGTTCATGTGATTAGAATTCGGTTGCGAAGGAGGATTGGTTAGGTGTTGTTTTGTATGTTAACGTTTGTGTGGTGCATTACAGTATGTGAGAATGGCAAGAGAAAGGAAATTTGTTAAAATTATATATTTTGGAACGCTTCATTTCACACGCGCCATCAGGCGTCAGTGTTTGCTTTCATGAGATCGCTTATCACATTTCCAGGCATTTGTCACAAGCAGAGTCAAGTATATGCATCGCTGTCTGCTGGTTTTCACATCAAAATATTTTTGATGTACTGTTGAACAGACTTCGCGCCGGTGTAACTGTGGAACTTGTAATTGAATATGATACGCAGAATATTCGTCCTGATGGACTTGATTTTCAGCGTTTTATAGAAAGTGGAGGGCTGCTTTTCGGTCATCTGAGGTCAGATTTAATGCACCATAAGTTTTCTGTCATCGACAACAGGATACTCATTTCGGGCTCTTTCAATTGGACATACAATACCAATGCAGAAAATATTATGGTGACCCATGATCTATCGTGCATCAAGGCTTTCCAAGAAGAGCATCAACAGTTGAAAAAAATCTCCAAGCGAATTCTCCACGTCAATCCCTCAGATGCCAAGCATTTTGTTCCTTTTCCTTTGTTTGAAAACACATTATTTACACTGACTGATTTGCGAAGGAAAATTGGCGGCGGCACAAGTGTTTGGGTTGTTAAAGCAGATCGAAAAAATATCATTGATACTGACTTTTTCAAGAAGAATCAATTGTATTTCGATGAGCATGGGTTGCTCAAACCTTATTGGGATTTATATCGAAGATGGTCTGATACACTATTTGAATCAATTTTGGGGGATTGCAATATTTCACCCAACAAACGTCGGGAAATCATTTGCTGGGCCCACCGTGTGAAAATCGGCGATATTGTGATACTCACTGATAATAAATCTCCTGTACTTTTTGCTATCGGCATCGTTCAGTCAGAGCCGAAAATGCTTGTAGGCAATTTTTTTTCAACTTATCGAGAAACCCAGTGGCTACATGTAATGCCGCACAAAAATTATCGACTACCTGAAAAAGTGCCACAGTATCGGATAGGCAAATACAAGGGTTCTGCTCTGCGCATCTTGCAGGAGGCTATGGCATGATGTACTTGTTTTCAGATTGGATACGACTTTTAAAAGTGTTGTAAAATCTCCTTCATCCGCGCTTTTCATTTATGGCAAAAACATCACATTATTATGTACAATTCGAGCCTGATTGCTATTATCATGTCTTTAATCGAGCAATCGACAGAAAAGCATTGTTTGCTTCAGCAGGCAACTATGCGTACTTCCTGAAGCAATATGACAAATTCCTATCACCCCTCGTTTCCACGCTTTCCTACGCCTTGCCAGGCAATCATTTCCACCTGGGTATTCGGGTGCGCCCTTTGCACGATTTGACAACTTTTCGAAAGTTGTCAAATCTCGACCCGAGTCGCTTTTCAACACCAC
>Ga0102832_1001933_pt2 | contig 13534 bp, 8 predicted proteins | sample EBPBio282013_DNA_FD_88942 | JGI IMG/M metagenome (GOLD analysis project Ga0102832, IMG submission 88942) | Wastewater treatment Type I Accumulibacter community from EBPR Bioreactor in Madison, WI, USA - Reactor 2_5/28/2013_ DNA (Illumina Assembly) | ecosystem: Engineered > Bioreactor > EBPR >...
TTTGCGCCCCAGCACCCGCGAGCCACGCCGGTGTGCGGCGTGCGCGATTTGATCCCGGTCTTCATGATCGTCCGCAAATCCGCCCGTGACAAACTCCTTCCACAGATCGAAGTGGCGCAGCTTGATCTCCGCTCCCAGTTGAATGTTCCCGGTGAGCAAACCCAGCATGGGCGCATCCGGCAAAGCTTGAAGTTCGCGGATCAATTCCCAAATGCCCGGACAGGCGGCGGTCTCACTTTGGGCGAGAATGTGATCCAGCCAGAAAACGTAACTGCCAAAGAAACGACCAAAATGTTCCGGATCAGGTTCAATGCGATTGGCGCGCAAAAATTCGCGCACCAGCCCGACATCCGTGCGGCCAGCGAACTTCATTTTCTCCGTGCCATTCTGAATGCCGAACTCCGTCGCAAACACTTTGGCGAACGCCTTGATGCCCGCGCCGCCCGTGTGAACGAGCGTGCCGTCAATGTCGAAGAGAACGAGTTTGACCATTTAACTCAGTGCTTTGACGGTGGCTTCAAGGCTCGCAACATCTGAAACATTTAGCATCTGCGCTTCTTTATTGATGCGTTTCATGAAGCCAGACAAGGCCGCGCCCGGACCAAGTTCGATGAAGCGGGTATAACCCTGCGCGAGTAAATAACGCATGGATTCTTCCCACCGCACCGACGACGTGACCTGCTCGACCATGCGGGCCGAAATCTGATCGGGCGTGCTATGCGGTTGCGCGGTGACATTGGAAATCACCGGCACTTGAGGAATAGAAATTTTTGCGGCAGCGAGTTCGGCCTGAAGCTTCGGTTGCGCGCTGGCCATCAGCGGCGAGTGATACGCGCCGGCGACGGTCAAGGGAATCGCGCGTTTTGCGCCTTTGGCTTTGGCGAGTTCGCAGGCTTTGGTGATCTTGTCCACTTCACCGGAAATCACGAGCTGGCCGGGGCAGTTCAAATTCGCCAGCACCACGCCAGCTTCGGCACAAACTTCCCGCGTAGGTGCTTCATCCAAACCGATGACTGCGGCCATGCCGCCTTTGGTGACATCGCAGGCTTCCTGCATAAACTTGCCGCGCTGCCGCACCACGCGCAGACCGTCTTCAAAACTCATCGCGCCCGCCGCCGTCAATGCGGTGAATTCGCCGAGGGACAAGCCTGCCGTCGCGTCAAATTTCAGCGCGGGAACTTTTTCCTTCAACAACTCAAACGCCACCCAGCTCACGAGGAAAATTCCCGGCTGCGCATTCTCAGTCTTAGTCAACTCGGCTTCCGGTCCGTTGAAACAGACCGAAGTCAGGTCGTAACCGAGTGCGGCGTTGGCGCGATCAAACCACGCCTGGGCGGAAGGAAACACAGCGGCGAGGTCTTTGCCCATGCCGACGACTTGGGCGCCTTGCCCAGCGAAGAGAAGTGCGGTTTTGCTCATAATTAGAAAGCAATTAAACACAAACATTTCCTACCACGAAAGGTGAGATTTTCTCAAATCGGAAGATTCTGTTGACCCCGCATCAACCGCCACGGTATAAAAACGAGCAAGATTGCGTTCGTTGAATGCTGGCGCGAATGGATTCGCACCTCCGGGAACAAAGGGACATGCACAATGAATAGTCGCTTGGATCGAATCAAGGATTGGCCGACCCTTGCAAAAGTCGCCCGCTTCTCATCTTCGGTAATCGCTCGAACGTGCGGGGTTTCTCCTCGCCAGCTCGAACGCTTTTTTCAAGCCCGAATGCACAAATCTCCCCACCAGTGGTTACGAACTTTTAGAATGCAACTTGCGATTGAATTAATTACCGCAGGCGCGTCCGTCAAACATACAGCTTTGGAATTATGTTATAAGGATTCGGCTCACTTTTGTCGCGATTTCAAAGACTACTTTGGGGTCACTCCAAGCCAATGGTTGTTACGACCGCATTTGACGAAGAATAGCCCGCAGTCTTTGTTTTTGTTAAAGTCGCACTTTGACAATTAATGTCGCGATTTAACAATTCGTTCCTCTTGGTGTTTCTTCATGTGTGTGGTGAAGTCTTTGCTCAACACGCTTTAGTTGAGTGTCAAAGTGCATAGCACACTTAACTCGAATCCGAATTGCAAAGTTGCCATCATGAAAAACACCATTTTAAAATCTTTGGCAGTCGCTTCTTTTCTTGCTCCATGGTTGTTGTCCCCAGCCTGGGCAACGCCTCCTGAAACAACCGAGGCAGAAACTGAATCAACGGCTATGAGCGAAGAGCCCGCCACAATTGCTCCTACAGATGGTAAAGAAGAAAATACCTCTGCAAGCAGCTCAGCGTTGGCTGGTGATACTAGCTCTGGTAACGCAGGCATCAGTGGGTCTGCCGGCGCTGGCGGCGGACGCTTTAATTTTCAAACGGACTTAGCAACTGGTCGCTTTACTTATAGCGTGCCGATTGTTGTTGCTCCCGCACGACAGGGAGCGCAGCCAACCTTGGCGCTAAGCTATAATTCAGCCTCAGGTAATGGATGGTGTGGCGTCGGGTGGAACTTGGACGTCGGTTTTATTCAGCGAGAGACTAGGAAGGGTGTTCCTGTTAAATGGAATTATTCAACCGGATCACCGTTGCCTCAATATGATGATTCAAAGGGCTTTATCGCGAACTTTTTTGGCTCGGGGAGCACTTTGATCCTTGTAAGCGCGACAAATGTTAACCCTTTGGTATATCGCCAAGAAGTTGAAACAGCGTTTTTGACCTACAAGTATTACAACGATAACCACTGGGAGATTGTGGATAAAGGAGGTAACACTTTCTACTTGGGCGAAGGTTCAACCAATCGAATGGAGAATATTAAGACCGGATGGACGGCTGGTTCTGGTAACAGCACTTTTCGCTGGGCGTTAAATCGCGTAGTGGATGTCAATGGCAACCAAACATTTCTCAAATATGGAAAGGATGGCGGGGTATTGTATCTAACCAACATTACTTACAATGGAAATGTTAATGCCCCAGCCATAGCCGCCACACATACAGTGGACTTTGTTCTCGCGAGTCGCCCGGATACAAACGTCACCTATAATTCTGGCTACCGGGTTGAGGTACGAAAACGTCTTGCCGAAATTCAAGTTAAAGCCGCAGGAATCAATGTTCGTAAGTATGCGCTCGCCTACGTCCATTCGCAAGCCACAACCCGCTCCTTGCTAACCAGCGTTACCGAGTATGGCTCGGATTTTTCCTCTTCTTTACCTCCAGTCAAATTCACCTATCAAACGAAGCCTTTTGAGTTTTTTGCTGAAACCAACTGGGTAGGGGTATCTGCTCAAGGGTTAACAGACGGAGCCAATAATGCAATCAGTAGTGGTGATGGTTATGGCAATAGATTTTTGGCATTCAATGACCTTGACGCAGATGGCTTCCCAGATCGGGTAATGCGTCGCTACCCGACCCCGCATACCAATTTCATTGCCCAGTTCAATGATGGAGGCAAGTTCCGCGCTGAAGCAGGATACGGTCCGGTCAGCAGCCAAGGACAGGCTGGGTTCAATTGGAATTCACCGGTTTGTGGCGATGGAAACTCTTTCAATGCAGCGATGCTCGATATCAACGGCGATGGGCGGTTAGATCGTATTGTCCGCAAAGTGCTCGCCCCATATACAAACTTTACAGTACAGCTCAACAACGGAGCAGGTTTTAATTCTGAAACCAATTGGGGGCCAGTCAGTAGTCAGGGGCTCTCAAGCAGCTATGACTGGAACAGTATTTATGCAGGAGGATCAAGTTTGTATGTCAATGTATTCGACATCAATGGCGATGGGCTGCCGGATCGCGTGATGCGTAAATATCTTGCTCCTTATACAAATTGGGTTGTGCAGTTTAACACCGGCGGCGGCTTCACAAGCGAGGTAAATTGGTCTCCCTTGAGCAGTCAGGGGCAAACAGATTATTTGTGGAACGCCTTAACGCTCGATGATGGATTGGGCGATTCTGCGGTCACGATAATTGACATCAATGGGGATAGTTTGCCTGATCGGGTAATGCGACGCTTCAGCGCTCCATACACAAATGGTTTCGTTGTCCAACTCAACAACGGCTACGGATTCGAGCCAGAGGAAACTTGGGGGCCTCTGCTAAGTCAGGGAAATACAGACTATTATTGGAATTCGCCAATTTGTGGAGATACAGCGACAATTAACGTCTCGTTGGCTGACATCAATGGAGACGGGCTGCCTGACAGGGTGATGCGGAAATTAACTGCTCCGTACACAAACTTTGTCGTACAGCTGAATACTGGGACTGGTTTTGGTCCGGCAACGAACTGGAACGGCGTGACCGCCCAAGGAATTACCAGCTACGACTGGAATAGCCCGACTGCATCCACTGCTGGTTACACCTATGTCGATTTAGTGGATATTAACGGAGATGGACTGCCTGACCGGGTCATGCGACGTTGGCTCTCGCCCTATACAAACCTAGTTGTACAACTAAACAAAGGGCCCTTTCCTGATTTATTGAATGTGGTGAGCAATGGGCTGGGTGGCGTTTTGTTTGTCGCTTACTCGCCTTCGACTATTTGGAATAACCGCGACCGGGATTGGACAAATAGTCCTTGGGCTGAAGGCGCCAAGAGTCTGCTTTCCTTCAATGTTTATACGGTAACCAACATCACCAGCTTTGATGGATTAAGCGATGCGAACCAAGTTTCATACTCATACAAAGGAGGCTTCTTTGATTCGACCAAACGTGAATTTCGTGGTTTTTGCCGAACGGAAGTCACAGATCCATTGGGTACAAAAACCAGAACATACTTTCACCAAAGTGGAGGGAGGAATGAAAGCACATTGGGAGAGTTCCAAGATCAAACCTCTGTCGCCAAAAAAGGAATTCCATTTCGAGTGGAAGTGATTGGTGGTGACGGGCTGACCAACCGCGTTACCTTGAATAAGGTTGAGGAGGCCCAAATTCATGCGAACGGCTGCTATTTTCCTTACATTGCCCAAACTATGGTCATGACATATGAAGGATTAAGCAACTATCGCGCAACCGCCAAGCAACTTTTCTACGACACAACCACCGGCAACCTCACCAAAGATGTCGCGTATGGCGAAGTAATGAGCGTGGATATGACCGCACACACATTCAGTGATGTGATCTCAACCGATAATGTTTATACCCACACAACCTATGCTTCGTTTTCAAACCCCCATATTCTCAGCAAGCCCAGCAGTATCAAGATCACCTCGGATAATGCCGGGACCGTGCGTTTGCGAGAGACTCAATTATTCTACGAGGGCGTTCGCGGCAATTTGACCAATACAACCGTTTGGTTGAACACCGCAAATGCTTTCATTTCCTCGGGCATGGTGCGCTACGATCAATACGGGAACCCCACCAACACCATCTCAGCCTCTGGAATTTCAACGACCACCTATTTCGACACCACGTATCGCCAATATCCGATTCAAAGCGTAACGGCCACGTTCACCAATCTGGCCACTTTCGACATCCGCTCTGGGCAAACCATTACAGTTACCGACGTAAACGGTTTGATCGCCTCAAATTACGTTGATGTCTTTTATCGCACCAAGGAAACTTATATTTCGACCAGTGCTTACGCGGCTCCAACTCTGTGGCGCACCAGAATGGATTATAATCTTGGTGGCCTATCAAGCGGCATCACTTATAACTTTGTCCGCAAGCGCGTGTTTGACGGTGTGGACACAGCGAATGGTCATGAGACTTACGTCTATGCCGATGGACTGGGAAGAGCGGTGCAGACACGCGTCGAATCCGAGACAGGACAATATCGGGCTTCGGACGTCTTCTATGATGAGCGGGGGAATGCCAATTACCAGACCCTGCCTTATTTCAGTTCTGGTTCCGGCTTTACGATTTTAACCGGAACAAAGCTGGGTTCTCTTACTGAGTATGACAATGTTGGTCGGGCGTTTCGCGTCACTCCTGCGTATCAAGTTGTATTTGATGGCAGTGGCAACCTAATTAGCCAAGGGGCCACAGGGGGAGATTCAGGATCGCCAGTGGCTCCAGTCACAACGGCCTTCAAGGATGGGAGTGATCCTTGGGCGACAGTCGTCACAGATTCTGAAAATAAGGTCAAAAAATCATATGTGGACGGCTTTGGCCGTGTGACAGACATCTTCGAAGTATGTTCCGGCACTAACATTACCACCCACTACACTTATGATCTGCTGGGTAATCTCACCTACGTAACCGATGTCGCAAACAATAGCACAGCGATGTCTTATGACAGCTTGGGCCGTAAAACTTCAATGATCGACCCAGATATGGGGACTTGGAATTATGTTTATGATAACGCAGGGCGCATGACTCAGCAGACTGACGCGCGAAATAACAAACTCAAATTCTATTTCAGCGATCCACTTGGGCGTATCTCCAGCAAGGAAATCTACAATTCAGCCAACACTCTGGTTAGCACCATCACTTACACCTACGACACGAGTGATGATGCCAATTATACCGTTTTCAAGGGACAACTTTACAAAGTGACCGACCGGCAAGGCTGGTTGAAAAACAGTTATGACATTAGAGGGCGCGTCATAAAAGCGGGGCGTTACGTCAATCCCACCTCCACGGAATACATTACGCAAACAACTTTCGATGATGCCGACCGCGTCCAGCAAATTGTTTATCCTGGCAATGCCGCCACCATCAAATACTCCTACGATACAGCCGGCAATGTTAGCAAGGTAGAGAGCCTGGCAGGGACCGGAACCAAGGAAGTGTTTTACCAACCGCTTGCTTACGATGCCGTCGGCTTGTTGCTTGGCTGCACCAACGGAAATGGGGTGGTGACATCAAATACTTATTACGCCAATACGAAGCGGATTCAACGCACACGGGTAACTAAAGGTGCAACTGTATTACAGGATCGCTCCTACACTTACGATAAGGTTTCAAATATCAAGAGCATACTGGATGGCGTATACGCCGGAACCGCCTCCGGCTCCATCACGAATGCAGTTTATGATGATTTACATCGTCTTACCCAAGTTGGCGCGACCGCTTCGGGCATCAAAAATTATGCCTATTCGGGAATTGGAAACACCCTTACCAACGGCGAAGCCGGCGCGGGCCGCTACACTTATGGAGTCAAGCCACACGCCGTGACCAATGCCAACGGCAAGAGCTACACATACGACGCCTGCGGCAATATGACCGGGCGCGGCACACAAACGCTGACCTACGATGAGGAGAACCAACTAATTCAAGTCACAGGCGCTAGCACCACCACTTTTGGATATGCCGATGGTGGGAGTCGTTTATGGCGGGCAGGGGCTACTGGTTACACGATATGGATTGGCGGAATTTACGAAATCAAGGATGGCAAGACGCTGTGCCATGTGTCGGCGGGTGGTACCCGGGTGGTAACATTTGAACCCCTTGGCGGCGGCCCGTTTGCTCAAATCTTCGGCGACGAAAAATGGTTTGCAGCCAACTCATTTTTGAATGCCGCCTTGATCTGGCCTTTTGAAGAAGGCCGAACCCCTTATACATGCCTGTTGGTTTCTCTCTTGGGCATTCTTGGCGTCTGTGTGGCCGCCCGTCGCCAATTTCCCATCGTCACAAAACTACGGAGGCGGACTTACCCACAGCTTTCAAAGTGCTGGCAGCCGCGCGCCCTCTGGCAACAAGCCGTCACCTTTGTTTCCCTGACAGCACTGATTCTGGCTACCATGCCGGGCGATGTATATGCTCAAAGTTACACGCCGGTATTCTATTACCACTACGGGGATCATCTCGGCTCTTCCAACGTCATGACGGACCGATCCGGAGTACTAGTCCAACATTACGAATACAGCGCGTTCGGAAAAGAAACCCACAAAAACAACATGAGTGCCTTCTCGCCCTCATGCCGTTATACCGGGCAGGTGTTGGATGAGGAGACCGGACTCTATTATTACAACGCTCGCTACTACGATCCTGAGTTAGGGCGCTTTGTGCAGGCTGACACAATTGTACAATCGCCAGGCAACCCCCAAACGCTTAACCGGTATAGTTACTCCAACAATAACCCACTCAAGTATAATGATCCAACAGGACACTCTTGGGAGGCTGTTGCTGCCCTAATTGTTTACGTAGCAGAAGCCGCCATTGTTGGGGCTGCTCTGGGAGCTATTTCTGCTGCTATTCAGAAAGGGGATATCTTGAGCGGTGCTTTGAATGGAGCTTTGGCTGGCGCTGCATATGCAATAGGTGGTGTTGCTGGATCTATTGCCTTGGCTGCCGCCAAGGGAGAAGACATTGGAAAGGCTGCCTTGCTGGCAGTTGTGTCGGCGGCCATCTCTTTTGGCGCAGCACAACTCAGTATCGATTTAATCGGCCAAGAGATAAACAATTTTTCTTCTTTTGCTGGACATACGGCTATTCAATCTGCTGGCGGGGCCGTTTCAGGCCTGACTGCAGCTGCCATTCAAGGCGCAGACATAGGCGAAGGTGCTCTGAATGGAGCCATCGGAGCGGCTACAGCGGCAAGTGGCAAATACTTGGGCAACTTGGCAAAATACAAGTCTGCAGAATTTGCAAGGGATCTGGGTGTAGCCGATTCAAAAATGGCGCATCTTTTACCTGACTCATGGAGGCAAAAACTCGCAGCAAGCATTAATCAAACATCTTGTGATTTTGTCGGAATCGAACTTAAGCCAGTCACAGGCATGGAAGCGGTGAAGCAACTGTTCATACCTCTCTATTCAGCACATCAAACGATTCAGGAAAACGGCTCACAAAAGCTGAGCTCTCACCTTGGAGGAATGATAGAAAAAGTAGGCGCTGGCGCTCTTAAAATCGGTTACAATTATGTAAAAGACAAAGTTTCTCAGGAGGCTGAAGGTTACTACAAAAATACTTCAGCGAATAAATCACGCGAAGAAAAATCAGACGATGCTATGTTTTCGGCTTTGAGACTATAGCCCATGAACTGTCTGTACATTGTAAACACATCCCAGCATTGTGCTGGGGATGAACCAACCATGAAAGACTTATACGAGCGATGTCAGCAGTGAAGCGTAGGCCTTTTGCGTGTGGTATGTGACGCTGCTGACCGAAATGGCGGACCAAAAAGTAACTGTCGGCAAAATGATAGATTGCCCCAAGTGTTTCAGAAACCAGAAACTGGAACTCCCAAGTCAACACTTCATCTCAAAAGTCAAAGGTGGCTGGCTCTCAACCGCAACTTCGTGACTAGCTTTACCCGCAAACTGACATAAGTGGGACAACGCAACGAGAAGAAAACTTTGCTGCGGACTTTTCCGGTGGCATCCCGATCGCGGGCTGACGGCCTTCTCCGAGCATGATGGAGACTTCCGACACCAGATCATCCAAGGCCCGGGTCTGTGCCCGCAACTGCTGCACCGCCGCCGCACTTTCCTCGGCCGCCGCAGTGTTGGCTTCGGTGACCTTGCCTACTTCATTGGCCGTCTGATTGATGCCGCGCACGTTGCGGGATTGTTCATCGGAAGCGTGCGCGATGGCATCAACAAGCGTTTCCACCTGGCGGGCCTTCGTCACGATTTCTTCCAACCCGCCGGAAACCTTGGTGCTGAGCTCGATACCGCGCCGGCTTTTCGCTTGTGAATCCGTAATGCGTTCCGAGGTATCCCGCGCCGCTTCCGCACTGCGCCGCGCGAGCGCGCGAACCTCATCGGCCACCACGGCGAAACCTGCGCCCGCTTCGCCCGCGCGCGCAGCCTCCACAGCGGCGTTGAGCGCCAGCAGATTGGTCTGGAACGCGATCTCATCAATGGATTTTACGATCTTGGCGATGTTGGCGCTGGAACTTTGCATGGCGTCCATGGCGAGTTTCATTTCGCGCATGTCGGCGGCACCGCTCTCAGCCGCGGAACGGGCGGTTTGCGCCAGGGCCTGCGCTTCGGTGGCTGTCTGCGCGTTTTTGGCGGTACTTTCGGCGGCGGTCGCAATCGAAGCCGTGGTATTCTCCAGTAATTGAGCCTGACGATTCGCACCCTTGCTGAAGGCTTGCGCCACTTCCGCCAGATGGGAGGAAGACGATTCCACCTCACGCGACACCACGGTCAATCGCTGGGTCACCGCGTTTTGCGCCTGCACCATGCGGCGGATTTTTTGGGCGATCCAGCACGCGGGCAAGGTTTCCGCCACGACAAAAGCGGCATGAACCAAAACGATGCTCAGCGTGGCTTGGTAGTTGAACACGCTGGCCGGCAGGAAGAAAAAGAATCCCAAATGATGCACGGCGATCGTCGTCGCCGCCGTCAGAACCACGAGGATGTCCCCGAATACACATAAAACCGCGAGGGAAACAAAGACGTGAAAATGCAATTCGATCATCCCTTTGCCAAGATGGATCAGCAGGGCGCTCATGCACATGAGGGCAAACCCCATGACCGCACCGGTCCAGCGGGCGCCGGGGAACAATAAATGCGCAAGCAACGGCCCCGCCAGGATCGCGGCCCAAACGATGCCGGCGAAAAACAATCCGGTTTGAAAATGCCACGCGACGCCCAGAAAGAGCGGGAGATGCGCCCCCAACACCCACAAAATCACGCGGCTGATCTGGGCCAGGTGGCGGCGCTGAAAATCGTTTGTTTGCATGATGGTTACGTTGCCTACCGCAGGGAATACTTCAAACCGAGGGGATCAAAAGATTGCTTGGCCCGACGACTGGAAGCACAGCCAAAAGCGGGAAAAGCTTCAGGATTCTCGCCTTGTTGCAGGCGTTGCAACAGATGGACATCTTCCAGTTGTGCGACGGTGCCCGGATTTTGTGGTGCGTAACCGCCAGAATAAACCACGGCGCCGGAAGCTTCCGCGATCAACAACCAAGGCACGCCTTCAATTTTCGTGTCTTGCGCCAACGTTTCTGAAGCTTTGGTTACGACGGCAAAACCGGCCTGCTGCAGCTTGGCCGCGAGTTCGGGCGCATCTCCGACCAGCCAGATTTCTTCCGTGACTCCGGGCTGTGCGCCGCGTGCGGCCAGACGTTCTCCCACCGCAGCAGAACAACCGCAATGCGTCGCCAACACATGAACCATCCGCCACTGATTGGTTTCCGGGCTCGGCTCAAAGTCCGCCAGCGCGCCAACAGTGGGGCCGGGCAGAACGGCGTAATGCCACGCGCCCCAACTGAGGATGGCAGCCATCAAGGCCACGCCCCAAAGCGCGAGTAAAACTTTGGCCAAATAGAATGGCAATCGTTGGACCTGAAACGACATGTAAACTTTCGTCCCCAGCGTCACTGGGAATCGTCAAAAACATCGGCTTAAATAACTTCGGACTTTAGAACAACTCAGCGACGCAAGCACTTGCACGCCGCAGACTCGCCCGAAGCACAGCTCGGCTGAACTTTTCCGGTTAAGGAGTGGCGGTTTTTGCCGCCTTGGGCGGGAGGGGCCCGGCACTTTTTGCGTAGTGAGCGACCGGCAATTGTTCCAAACCCCTGTAAACATTGAGGTTTCAGCATCTGGTATCCCCGTTGCTAAGCAGCCGGTGAACGATTTGCATACAATGATTGCACGCTTCAATGGACGGGAGACGAGTGCTGGGTTTGCCCTGCTGAGCCAGTGGCGGGCGGCGCTTGGGATTCTCGTGTTTGCGTGTTTCACACTCTCTGCGTTCGCGACGGACCTCACATCACCCGTCTCTACAAACGCACTCCCCACCGCGCCGCCGATGGCCGATATGCCGTCGGCGGCCTCCTCTTTGTTCCGCGTGCTCGGCGCGCTGGCACTGGTGCTGGCGGTATTTTTTGGCGGCGTCTGGTTGTTTCGCAACTGGCAACGCACCGTGATCGCCAAGGGGCAATCCCCAAAACTGAACATTCTCGAGACGAAATCGCTCGGCCAACGTCATGCGATTTACGTGGTTGGTTATGAACAGCAACGCCTGTTGATCGCTGCGTCTCCCTCCGGCGTAAGCATGCTGGTCACCCTGCCCAACGCTCCCGTCAGCGCCACCGAAGAATCGCCCGTCCCCAAAACCAGTTTCGGCGATGCCTTGCGTCAGGCGTTGCAACGCAAGTCATGAATTTCGCGCCCCCACAAAATCACCAGCCCGCGTTCGCTCCCCAGCGAATGCGGGTTTGGTGGTTTACTTTGTTGGTTATGATTTTGCTCGCGCGCTCGGCTTGGGGACAAACGGCGCTCTTCCCAACCATTCCGCCACCCGCCTTGGTGGTTCCGGCGAGCCAAACGAATTCACCAGCCGGTGCCACCGCGTTGGGGGGGCGCCTTTCACCGACAAACAATCTGGCGCTTTCCACCGGTTTGATGCCGTTCCGCCTGAATCTCGGCGTGGAGGCTTCACAACAGCCGCAGGACGTGGACGTCGCCATCAAGGTGCTGTTCCTCATGACGATGCTGACGCTCGCACCGTCCATCATTCTCTTGATGACGTGCTTCACGCGCATCGTGATCGTTTTGTCCTTTGTGCGTTCGGCGTTGTCGCTGCAAGGAACGCCCGCCAACCAAATCATCATCGGGCTCGCGCTGTTCATGACCTATTTCATCATGGAGCCGGTCTGGTCGAAAATTGATGCCAATGCGCTGCAACCGTACATGGCAAAACAGATCACGTCGGACCAGGCGCTGGAAGAAGCCGCGAAGCCCATTCGCGCATTCATGTTGAAACAAGCGCGTCCGAAAGATGTCGAGCTGTTCGCTGCCATCGCCAAAATCACGCCGACTTCGCCGGATCAATTGCCGCTCAAGGTCGTCATCCCTGGCTTCATCATCAGTGAACTGCGCACCGCCTTTCAGATGGGCTTTCTCTTGTTTGTACCGTTCATCCTGATTGATCTCGTGGTCGGCACCGTGCTGATGAGCATGGGGATGATGATGATGCCACCGGCCACGATTTCTTTGCCGCTCAAGATTCTGTTGTTCGTCCTCGTGGACGGCTGGGAACTGGTCGTGCGCTCACTGGTGTTGAGTTTTGGCGGCTAACCAAAGGTAATATGAATCCCGAATTTTCGGTTGAATTGATCAAGAACATGATGTTCCAGGCGGTCGCCCTGTCGTCGCCCATTTTGTTGACGGTGATGACGATCGGGCTCGCGGTCAGTTTGTTTCAAGCGGTCACCTCGATCCAGGAACAGACGCTGACCTTCGTGCCCAAGGTCGTCGCGGTGGTGGGCCTGCTCGTGGTGCTGTTGCCGTGGATGCTGCGCTCGATGATCGAATTCACCCGCGCCGTTTTGGAACGAATCCCTTCCATGGTCAATTAATCAATCACACATGAAAATATCCCCTGCCTTCCGCCTCGTCATGAAAGCCGCCACCAGCGCCACCGCGCGCAAGGTGCTGAACCTCGATATTCCGCCCGCACTGAATCCTTTCGTGGGCAAGCCCGGCTTCAAAAAGAAGCTGCGCCTGAAAACCAATTAAGCTCCCGACTTGAACGCCGCCATAACAACCTGGTTTCTGGTCTTCGCCCGCGTGGGCGCGATGCTGACCGTGCTACCGATGTTCTCGACGCAATCGCTGCCGGTACAACTGCGCATCGGCCTCAGCGCGTTGGTGGCGATCCTGGTGACGCCGCTGTTGCCGGCGATTGCGGCGACCGATTTGTCCATCT
>Ga0102832_1002001_pt1 | contig 13529 bp, 11 predicted proteins | sample EBPBio282013_DNA_FD_88942 | JGI IMG/M metagenome (GOLD analysis project Ga0102832, IMG submission 88942) | Wastewater treatment Type I Accumulibacter community from EBPR Bioreactor in Madison, WI, USA - Reactor 2_5/28/2013_ DNA (Illumina Assembly) | ecosystem: Engineered > Bioreactor > EBPR >...
AACCTTCATGAAGGTCTGTAATTCTTCAAAATTTCATCTTACCCGTGTAAACTTCATAAAGTAGTCTCATATCACCTCTTAAGCTGAACAGAGGGTACTTAAATGTGGCAGGTTTATTCTTTTCGAAAACGAAGTGTCCGATCCAAGCGAAGCCATACCCAATTACGAATACGAGTAAGAATTGGGTCAGTGTAAAACTCAAAAGAAGGAATCTGATAAGTTGGATTACAGCAAGTGTACTTCCAATAACATGGAGTCTTCTGCATGTGGCATTGGCATGTTGTGAGAGATAAAATGGATAAAATTCTTCGAAGGTTTTGTACTCAACGTCAGCCATGAGTCCTTTCAATATGGAGATTTAAGATAATAAAAAATAATAAATTGTTCTGGATATTTAGATTCAATAATAAAGGATAACGTTTCAATTTCGCTTTTTATCAAAAAGATAAAAAATGTTCAATTAAATAATAAGACAAGTAATTCAAATTTAAAATAATTTTTGGGATGGATTCAGAAACGGAAAGTCTTCAAATTATTAAAAAACATAATCGAAAAATTGTTGACAGAGCATTTAATCAATCGATCACTAACGCGAATTATGTTTTTCCCAAAAAAAATGTCGCTCAATAAACAGAAAGTGACATTCATGACATTATTTCTCTTCGATCGAGAGTATCTTAAAGGTACAACTTATATCATCAGAATATCGTTTAAGAATATTCAAAATAAAAACTGAGAACGATAGTGCCAATAACTCAGCTACTCAAATAAAAAATAGATAAAAAAACCGCATAAAAAATGAGAGCTAGATAAAATGAAAATATCACATTTAATCATTTAAAAGATACAAGTTAATAGTAACCTAAAAAGAAAAAATATCTTTCATTGTCATCTAAAAAAACTGACTTAATTACATGGGAGAATCCTAAAAACTTATAAAAATTGTATGGAATAAAACTCACAGGATTGAGTAACTAAAAAAAATTGTAGAAAAGAAATCTTTTAAAAAAATCCAAATCTTTGTTAAAAAATTAGGTTTAGAATTTTACTTCTAACATTTTCAATAGTTTGAGGTACTTAACTGAAAGATGTCTAAGTTCTGATAATAAAAATTTACGAAGTAAATAACAGAATGAGTTGATTTTCAATAGCTCAAAGATGAATTTTTCTAAATAAAAATTTCAAGATTCTACATATTTGCCTTCTTCATAAAAAACTACCGATACCACGCCAAAAATTTCAAAAATGGATTAATTCAATAATACAAACTTTAGAAAAGGATTTATAAGATTTAATCATCATCTTAACATCAAGATATCATCGTTTAATTACGAATGAGATAAAAACTTTTTGTTTTTAAAATGATTTCAATTTCAATTTGTTTTTTAATAAAAAAAAAATATTGAATGAAGATTTTTCTATGATTTTCTGTAAAATGATGTATTTTCAACATTAGCCAATAAATTTGAATAAAAAATCAACAAAGCTAAGAAGAAAATATTTAAAATTAAAAATCATAAAATCAAATCCAGTCTTAAAAAAGATTAAAATAGAAGAAGATAAAGACAGAATCATTGATAATAATAAGAATGCAGATGGACTGTTTTTAAATAATAATGTAAAAATAATCTCCGTAAAAAAATAAACGTGAAAAATCAAAGCAGACGATCATCATATCTTAAAACTAATCAGCCGATAAAAAGAAATTTGAAGAATACGCTTACCTTACTGCTTCTCTTCTAAGAGATTTAATCGAAGAAGATTCTGACGAATAAAGCGATGAGACTTAATTCGACTCTACCATTCTGAAAAATATAGATCTAAAAACTTATATTGAAAGCATTCACAAGTAAACCAATTTTGAACCCTAATGCTTAATAATCGCTTTGATTTACATTGATCGGTACAATCTTAACAATGACGACTTTACCCTCACCGAAATGAACATTCACAAACTTCTGTTGGCCTGTCTCTTACTAGCAACTAAATTCCACGATTAAGTGTATTATGATAATAAAACTTTCTAAATCGGAGGTGGCGTAAATAATGTAAAATTGATTGAGTTGGAAACTAAAGTTTTTGAGGCGCTCTAATTCAATCTTTTTGTTGATGAAGCTTATTTCTTTTAGTTTCTGGACTCTTTATACAACGGCTACTTGGCTCAAAACTCGAGTAACGACTAAACGGTTAATGAGTAAAGTTCAGATCCATAAAACTGAGAAATTTATCGTAAAAATAGGTACAATTAGCAAATTGTAATTTTTTGATGTATATAATATTTTCCTGTACAAAATTCTGACATTTAAGATTCACCAGAAATAAAGATGAAAATAAAGAAAAATATAAATAAATGATTCCGATCGAATAACAAATTAATAAAATTTTCAGTCCATATTTCTTCTCTAATTTACTATTTTCCTCATTTTTTAGAATAATTAATTTTCCCTGTATATCTGGCACTTTTCCCATTGGTTTAGCAATGGCTTACAAAAAGAGTAATACTCACTGAAGGGCAATAAGTAAATTAAATTATTAGCAAGGGCTTTCGGATGGGTTCTAACGCAAGAAATATAGTCGGCGTAATCGTCTTGACAATAATCTCTGTACTTGAAAGGAATATCAAGAGTTGTGAATTCGTCTCTAAAATAATTTCAAATGGTACTCAGTGTATTTTTTGCTTGGTTAATTGTCCTTTTACATTTACGCTTTTTATTAATTGAAATATTATATGAGCTTTATTGAGATATTATTTGAATTTCATTTAAACAAAAATTTATTGATTCGATCAAAAAGTAATGAGTAAAAAAATCAATAAAATTAATTTGATGCTAAATTTTCGAAGTCATTTCTGTAACGATTTAAAATTTTGAATATTTTAGCTCTTGTCCAAAGATGTTATATTTTTCCTTGATACTTTCATATAAATTGGCTTTGTTAATCTGTTACGGACTGAACCAAAAATGTTAACAATTTTTTCGCATATGTAACTATGCTCCATCGCTTCACTTGCCGATATTCTGTTGGTTGGATTGATTGATAACATTTTCTGCAAGAGGTCAGCCTCATCGAAAGAAATCGAATTTTTCATTTACTGTGTAAATTTTATCAGGCATACTCTGTTTTGGTTCAACACATCTTCATGTTAAATTGCATTAAAAAGTCTTCTTTCGAAAAGCATTTGATAAAATATTGAGCCTAAACTGAACATATCGCTAATACAGTCTAAAACAGGTTTTTAATCATCTCTGATTCTTAAAATTTCAGGAGCCACATATCCTGGTGTTCCGCAACGTACAAAAATGTATTTTTCGATTTTAGTTTCGGTTGCAAGACCAAAATCGACAATTTTAAGATTTTTTCCATCTTTTGTGATCATGATATTTTCAGGTTTTAAGTCTCTATGAAGAATTCCATATTTTTCTAACTCACAAAGTCCTTTAAGCAACATTTTCATGATGGACTTTCTTTGTTAATAATTTATTTTTCCTTGGTTTTGCTTCAGATACAATTAAAGAGTCGTTCCTTCAATATATTAAGTAACGATATAAAGTGAATTATCAGTCTAATAGACTCCGAGTAATCTCATAAGATGAGGATTCGATATTTTACGAAGTATGGAAATCTCGTTTTACAATGCTTTTCTACCATTAGTTTTGAAGGCAGTCTACTTTACGAAAGCTTTTACTGCAACGAGAGTGTCTTTTTTCTTATTATGTGCTAAATAAACACTAGCGAAGTTTCCCTTACCTATTTTTCTGATAGGTTTGAAATATTAATGAAAGTTTCTTTGCTTGATCTTTTTTATTAAGAAAGTTTCCCACATGTCGGAGTGTAACCAATTTTATTTCATAAAAGCATACTCTTAAGGGTCGTGGAATTTGATTCCAAAACATTTTTCTTCTTTGAAGCAAATTTCGAAATGAAATTCTTAATGAAAATGAAGTTGTTTGGTTTAAAATTGAGTCGCAAAGACAATATGATTTTCGTAGACATAAAGTTCTGCATTGATTCCATTGTATAAAAAGTGATCTTTGAGTAAGAAATTCGATTCAAGTGGAAAAGTAGGATTATTTTCGATATCCATTTGTGAAATATTTATAATTGTATTTTGAGAAGACAGCATTGAATTAGAAGTGTTTTAGCAACATCATTCTGTATTTATGTAATACCCGAGCATATCTCAAGAAAAAAGTTGACAGTGAATGTAATTTTTATCCTTTAAGCTTGTTAATTTTTTTTGTCAAAAACCTAATTTCAAGGATTTAAGTAAGTGGAAGACTGATGCTTTAGTCAAAATTTGCGCATATGGACTGCAGATACCTTTAAATCGATCCTCAATGAATTGTCTCAGAAGAATTATTAATAAAAAATCCAAGCAAGGATATTTTTTATAAATCTTAACAATATTAAAAGTCAAAAATATAGACTTAGCTATTTTGGTAAAATTTATAAATACCTTTTTATAAGTTTTATTACTAATATATATCAACGATCCAATTTTATCTGTTAAAAATATAATAATTTGTTACTCACCTATTGACCATGCAACCCCTCCACAGACTCTTCGGAAAAGAACTCACCAACATCATTGATGAAAAACATGACCTTGAGCACAAAAACAAAACTCTCAACAACCAAATCACAAGGCAAACCAGAGGCTTAAGTATCCAATAAAATAAACCCAAATGTGTCAAAAAATCCACTCAAGAATCTGCTCAGTCACTCAGCTTCAACGTTAAAAAAGATAAAATAGAAAAAGATGAACTCCAGAACATCCAAATGGTTCCTGAATACTTCGAATCCAGTATCGCTCATATGCTCTCATTGGAAGCAAAATAATACAATCTTGCTGATTACATGTCAGAACAAAAGTAAATTAAAGCCAACATGCGAGGTATTCTCATTGATTGGCTGGTAGACTTGCATCTCAGATTCAAAATGTTCCCTGAAACTCTCTTTACTGTCGTGATGATTATTGATAAGTACCTTATGAAAAAACAAATGGGGAAAGAAAACCTTCAACTTCTTGGAGCTACAGCTTTCTTTATTGCAGCCAAATACGAAGAAACTTACAATGTACCAGAAATTAAGGAACTTGTTCATTTGTCAGCAAATGCTTTCACAAAGTCAGATCTTTTGAGACTCGAAGCTGACATTCTTTTGAGTTTGGATTTCAACTTGATTATGAACAACACAATGAAATTCATGGAACCTTTTGTAAAGTTGATAAAGATGGCTCCAAAAAATGTTCACCTCACTCAATACATTTTGTAATTGGCTTTGCTTGACATGAACTTCCTTAAATACAAACCAAGTTTGTTGGCTGCAGCAGGAATTTACTTGGTAAACAAAATTAGAAGAGTTGAAGAGATATGGCCTGATATTTTGGTTGGACTGACAGGATACGAGTAAAAGCACGTAAAAAGTTGCGCAAAATAATTGTGTTTAATGTTCTAAAATGTAGATAAGATGTCAAACACAAAGAGTTTGAAGCGTAAATTTTCCCTACCAAAATTCAGCGAAGTCTCTAAAATAAGATTGGAAAGAAGAGAAAAGTGAGAAAAACTTCTTTTAATTTCACAAATTAATGATATCAATTAATATTATGTTTATCAACCGTAAATTTATCAGTATTTTTTTCCATTCTATCATTCTATACGGATAACTACATCTTTTTCATAAATGATATATCAATGTTATAAATAGAGTATAAGATTAGAATGTATGTATGTATAATTGCAAAAAAAGGTTAGAATAATCAATCACTCTAATTGTATTCGAAATTTTATTTTGGATGTTTATTTTCGTAATGGATTTGCATTGTTTTAACAGACGGTTGCATTGTGAGACAAATTGGACATTGAATAGAAACAGAAGTTTTTCCTTATTTAGGTTCGATACGTTTAAGTTGACCTTGAAGACCTCCACCAGTTCCACCTTGTCGCATTTTAGCAGCATGAATTTTGCCGGCAATTTATTTAGCTGTGTGTTTCGTAGGTTTAGCTTTTCCTCCCATTCCTTTTTTTCACCAGAAAAAATTATTGTATCAGTGATAAATAATAAATATAATAGATTAGAATAATATTTTACTATTAATAAGCTAATAACTAGAATTTAGAACAAAAATAGATGAAAAATAAAAAATTCGACTTTATCATGACATGATCATGTATAAATAACGAGAATAATCATAACAACGAGAATTAAGAAAAGTATAAGGATTGTACATATTTGACCCATGTCATTAGTTTTTAACAACTTTCCTAATTTTTACTGTACAAAGTTTAGCTTTTGGGTAGTTTTATCCATCTAACTATCGAGTTATTTAATCAATCCGCCCTGTTTATCAATTTCTTTGCTGATTTCCTTTCCTTGAAGTTTAAGTCTCCCTGCGATTTAGTTTATTTCATCCAAATGTTGGTCTTGTTACTCAACCAGCTATACTTTCATTCTGTTCATTTTTTTGTAATAATTTTTTTAAATTATAAATACGAGATTTCATGTATGTATGATAAACTTCCATTTTTTATAAGGGTTAATAGTTTTTCTTAGAAAGAAAATATGGCTTTATCTTAGAAAATTAATAAAGATCTAAAAGAAAGCACTCGATTATTTGTTCAAATTTACACTTTAAAATCGATGATTAAGAACAAAAACATAACAGATTATCAAATCAAAGTTCATCCTCCTCATCATTGGGAGCTGGTTTGTTTGAGTTTTGTTCATAGTTTCCATAATTTCCTGGGGCAATGCTTTCTCCTTCTTTATTTTCTGGAATTCTCGACTTTATTCTGGTTAAGACTGCAGTTTTCCATTTGTCGAAGGGAATGATTTCATTGAATTTGTAACATTCTTCTGAAAACAAAGGTAAATCTGATTCATTAATACTTTTTATCAAACCAACACAAAACTTGTGTTGTCTTGTGTTTTAGAAAGTTGGGTCATTGTTCAGATACTTTTTCAAAGCTTGACTGGCACCGACAATGTCATCATTTGCAAGGTACAAAAGAACTCCCTTAAATTCTAATTATTTTGCACTTGGGGCAGTAAGTTTATTTTGTAAATATTTATCAGCAATGGTTTCCAAAATCTTTTTAAATACAAAAACTTACTTTGATGAGCTCAGCGTAATCGACAGGGACAGCAAAGATGCCGATGTCAACAATTTTGAGCATACAAGAATTGTAACTTGAGGTTTGATTTTGTTCAAGAGAGAAATTTTATGCAGCTTCTCTGTAGTATTTAATTGCCAATGTGTATTAATTATCTTTTTCATAAATTTAAGCAATTCTTTTTTGGATTTTGGCTACGTTTGAAATTCTGTTATTTTGGATATGCAAAGATATGGCCATTTCCAAAAGTTTTACACATTCTACATTTTCATAAATTCTTACATCCTGCATTGGTTTTTTATTTCAAGTTTGCTGCTTCAACATAATACTCAGCTGATTGTCCGCCTTTACAAAGTCTGTCACATTACACACATTCAAGGTAAACATTAACAGCATCATCCCATCTTTTAGCAAGTTTGAAATTGGTTGCTGCTTGTTTGAAACACTCCAAAGCCTATTCGGCTCTTTCTTATTTGCTCGTTGTCAAATTACCGAAAAAACTTCCTTCATCAAAAAGATCACATACCTTTAAGTTTTTTTCTTCCTTACTTGACGCACTGCTCAGCTTTTTGAGAATACATATTTGAGCTCTCCATTTTTACTCGAAAATTATATAAAAAGTAAAATTCAATTATAGATCAAAATCCTATTTGATTCATATGCATTTTCTGAGTATTATATTGCCTAACTTAGTCTAATATTTTTATTGACAAAGAGTTTCAAATACAATATTTTTAGAAAATCGGTGAACTTTGATCAATTAAAGGACTTTTTTTAATGTCTTAAGTCCAAGGGGGAAAATAACGTAGGAAGTTTTATCAATTTGATAGCTTAAATTTCTTTTCATTCTAAAGAAAAAATGACATAAAATGAATGAAATGAAATGTAAATCAATTAAACATCGATCTGATTTTGTTATCGAATGTTTGGTCATCAAGATTGTCAATCTTGATTGCTTGGAAGTATTCTTTAGGGTCAAAATATCCCTTTGCGATCAAAAATGTTTGTCTCAAAACCAATTCCTTAATTTATTGTAAAAAATTACCTTGATTTTGGCATCGTCGTAGTACATAATATCATCGTAGACATCACCTTCATTTTTTTTATTGACTTTGAGGAAATTAGCAACTTGTTCAGTTGTAAGTTTTTCGCCCTTATTAGAAGTTGGTTTGTAGTTCATCATTTTGTAAAGTTGACTCAAAGCTTCAGGGTTGTTTTTATCTGAATTAGAAAGGATAAATACATTTTTCAAGAAGAGCTTCAAAGTCTTTGAGGTTTTTGTCAACTGAGTTGGAGTTTTGCATGTCTGATTGATAAATAATTGATAATTTTAAATTTATAGAGATTGTTCTTTTAACTATTTATATTCTGGAAATATTTTTACAAAACTAAAACTATTGTCATCGAAATAATTTGTATAAAAATATACAAAGAAATTTTATGTTAACAGAAAGATTCTAAAAACTAAAACTGTGAAAGGTATTATTATAAAAGTAAGCTAACTTTAAGGTTCACGAAATGATGAAAGAAATAATATAAATTTTATCACAAAATTAATATTTATCTCCGATCAAATCAGGGCAACAGTTTCTTATTGAATTCGATCAACATGACACTCATGTTGTCGCAACCCAGCTGCTCTGACGGATTCACTCCTAAATTCTTATCCAAAAACTCCTACAGCACGACTTCAGGCTGTTTTCCTTTGCATCTTTATTCTCGTACCAAGTCAATCAACCCTTGACCGTTTGTCTCATATCGTTACCAAATTCCATCGCATCCCATTATAATGAAATCATCTTACTTTGTCAATGTTATTGTCTTTATTTCTGGCTTCGCTGATAAAACTTGTTGATCCCATGAAAATTCTTCATTTCTTTTGTAATGATAATCTCCGAGACATCTGGAAAGATTTAAATGACCATTTATTCTGCCTTTTTATACTTTAGCCCCTGCCGCTACAATTCTTTTTTCTTATTCAGGTTCGTCAGGTTTATGGTCTTTTGAAAGCTCAATTATCTTACCATTTCGACTTAATGCTGCTCTTGAGTCTCCTGCATTTGCAACATAGATTGTGTTTTAAACCATAAGTACAACATTTCCTGTACATCCGACCGAATCAACAACTTTACTACCTCCCGCAAAGGGCTGTAGACCACTTTATACTGTAATTTTATTAAGTTCTTATTAAGCCTCTTGAGTATCAAGTAGTTAGTCAAGAGATTTGAAGGTTTATTAAAGGGCCAATTCGTAATTTTGTTTTATAAAGTTTTAGTTTTTCTCGAGTAATTCCACGATATGACGAGCACAGTAACGAGAGACTTCAACTCCTCCATGACCATCGAATATGGCGAATAGGAAGATTTATTTGCTCATGCGATTAAAGACCATAGCATCTTACATATTTTTTCTCCATCCTAGATTAGAGTTTTTTTACCCTGCATTTCGGAAGTGACCACTCTTATTTTGCTGTGCTGATAAACGTTAGTATTTTTCGTCGTGATCGGTTGTGAGAGAAAAGCTCCGCCCATGAAAATTTCTCTTTAAATCCTAAGAATAAAAATATGAGAGTTTAGATTTATACTCGATTTATTAAAATTTAGCAATAAACAAAGTTTTACATTTTATTTATCTCTTTCTTTTAAACTTAAAACTAATTAATTGAGACTTTTTTTACTTATTTATAATTCTTTTTTCAAATTCAAGTTTTCTTTTATTTCTGTACATCTTTGAATTTTCTTTATTGATTTTGATGCCAATCTTATATATTTGGTCGACAGTCTCTAGACTGGTCATCATAGGTAGTAAATTTTTGTTGGCTAATTAAAAAGTAATTGATTTACAAATTTGTATAATAGATTGTATTAAAATAAACCCGGCACTGCATGAGCGTCTCAAATATTCCCTCCCTTCCTTAATCCCAAAAAACCATCGATTTCAAAGTCAAGTACAAAACCGAAGTATTCTTTTTCAATCACATAGAGATGCAGGTTTTGGTACGAAAGAGGATTCTGTCCCTTTAACAAATTTGTAACATTTTACCTTATTCTAGTGCGCCTTTGCTCACAATGAAGAAGAAATCAGAGACAAAACCCTTCTCAACTTGAAGTACAAGACAAAACTTTGCCATAATTTCTTCGATAATGGTTTTTGCAAATACGGTGACAGATGCCAATATTTACACAAAAGTTTCGACCATCAAAAGGATGGATAAAAAACCAGGAGTCAGAGTGAATAATCGTACAGCTCCAGAGACTCCAATTCGCAAAAATAAAAGAGCAAAAATTCAAATCGAGAGGACTCTAAACACAGAGCTCGTTTCGAGATGCTTAAGGAAAAAGACTTTGCTATGTTTGAGATGTAACAAATGATGTAATTTAGAATGATGGGCACCCATTCATTAATGGGACGTCTGACATCGTAGGAAATGTGCTATCAAAATTAAATCGATATCGGATTTTACGAGGTAGAATATTATAGCGGTCTAGGAAACTATGAAAATTACGAATAAAAAAAATCCAGACTTTATTCGTTATGAAAGATTGAACCATCCATCTGATTTATTTCCTTTTCCATGTAAAACTCCACCTTTTACTAATTTTTAACTTCCTAATAAGAGTTTAACTTTGACTTTAATTCAAAATTAAATTTTATTGGACTTGAATTCAAATTCTACATGAAAGTTTTATTTTTTAATTTTTTTATGTTTAACAATTGTTATTCCTTATGCTTATACTATTTCGACAAGTACATTCGAAAAGAGTATAGGGAAAATCAAAAAACTATGCTTTCATGAGGTTCATAAAAAACAATTTTAAATTTGATTTAAATACATATTGTATGAGATTAATAAATTTATTATAAGTTTGAGACAAAAGTAAAGTTAAGCTTTTATCATTTTGATTTTTATATCATTAAGTTAAAATTAAAATGATAATTAAATTTTCATAAGAGGAAAATTGATTTAATAACAGTTTTTTTGTTGGAAAAATTTTACTCGTTTATTTTGGGTTAAAAAATTTTTTATTTTCACCGATTAATCAGCTCTTTGACTTGTTTGAATTTTGTGAGATGTGAATACATTTGATTGCCCATCAAATCGAAAAGTTTGTTGAAAAAAGAAATTATACTTGAAACCAGATCACTTTTATACTCATCCATGAGTTTGTTCATTAAAGGAAAGACATACTTGAAAAGCAGCTGTTTTTTCTTTTCATGAATTTCCTACAAATTATCTCGCAATTTGTTTAAAAGATAGACTCTTGATTTTGGCAGTGAATAAAGAATTCCCTGAGAAAGATATTGGAGAAGAGATTGGATCTCAATCTGTTGTAGAATAGTTTCAGTGAGATCCTAAGATTTTTATTTTATTTCAGACTTATTGCTCGATAGGCAATTAAACACACTGTTGCAGATAAGACTCAAATTATTCTCAACTAATGGTTTTAATGGTTAAATTATTTATTTCAGTACAGACATGCCATTGAGACTTACTTTAGTATTGGGCTCGATAATATGTTTGCAAATCGTATCAACAAAATGATTTGCTGAACGATACTGCATGAATTAAGTTTCATATTGAAGTGCCAATTATTTAACTTTATTTAATGACTCGATTCTTTTTTTCCAATCTGAGCTGGTACATTGCTCAAAATACCCTTGTAATGATTCAAACTCAGCTGGAAAGTTTGATATTTTTATTTGCTTTCTTTTTATCGACTCGACTTTTTCTTTCTTTAAGGGTGATTGTGGTAGAGAAATATTCTAACTTTTGATTGTGGCGAAATCTTACTTTGTTGATGAGTTTTTTTTAATTGGTGTTTGACGAATTGTGTTGTATCTTTCGTTATTTTCTCGACTTGAAGGGCGTTTTGTCATTATCTCACAAATGGATTTGAAATAACTTGGGTTTATTTTTCCCCTTAAAGCTCGATACCAGTCACCAAGATCATCACAAACAAGTATGATTCCAGATTTTGCTTTATTTCTAATTTATTGGCTGCTATCAAAAAGATAATAAGCAAAATTTTAAACAAGTTTTACGTATTATTTTTAACGTATTCTTTGATCTTCTCTCATGGCTAACAGACAATTCAGGCAAGTTTACTTGATAGGAATACTTTTGTTGTCTCTAAATTGATTGATTTTGTCCAATATTTTGCTTGATGTTGCAGAGACAGATAAAGTACTCATCACTTTTTGGACTTAAGAACTGATAAAAATATTTGTATCAGCAGCCTTTTTTATTATCTTGTCAAAAATCAAGTCGATTTAAGAATCCAATTGTTTTTGAAGTACGATTATTAATTCAGTCAAACATATTAATGCATTTTTAGACACACTTGACCTTAAGTTTTCAGCCATAGAGACCACTTAAATAAGCAAGCTATGAATAATTCCTTGTGTTGAATTCGTGACTAAATTAGAGTCAAATTAAATCAATCTTCTCAATTTATTTGTGGTTTAAAAAAGCACTTTCCAGTCACTACTTTTCATGGCATTGATAATTTCCTTAAATTCTCTTTAAGGTTCCCTCAAAGGAGTCAATTATTACTTTGACAAGTAATCAGAAGATACATTTTTATGATCAATAGTTTTACTCGGAGAATATGAATTTTCGTTTCTCCTGTTTATGAACTTGCCTTGCGTAGTTTTCTTGTAAAGGCTTGGCAGTACAACTTAAAGATCTTCAATCGTATTATCAAGACTTCTCTCAATGGTTCTTTGAGAAATATTATCAATACTTGCCGTTTATTGTGTTGACATCAACCCTCGTGGTTTTTTAAGCAATGATACTTTTCTTTTGACAATATCTATTGACATGTTAACTTTTGAGCTTTCATTGCCTTCGCTTTAATTTCTTTTATGAACATAAACTTCATTGGATTTTGGCTGATATGAGGTTCTTGAGGTTACAGTGAATTAATCTTTAATCTTTTTTTAAACTGTTACTTTATCATGATTCTGTCTTTATCGCTACTTTTCTAACTTTTTAAGCTTTTCAACATACATTTGATAAAATATCGTGGGCATTTTCGATTTCAAATTTTAGCTGTGTCTTTATATTTCTTAAGAGACAAATACGATTTGTGCCAAACAGTCCAATGTTCTTATCTTTATCTTAGTCTTAGGGTCATCTGAATAGATCACTATGCTATCAAGGATTTGTTAAAAATTGCAATCAAGTTACTATTTAGGAGTTTACTAAAAAATGTTAAGAATCAAGCCTAAAGTTTAATCTCTGAGAAAAGTGTTGGTGTTTTTTTTCATGTTTTATATTAATTAAGTTAACCACATATTTTTTTTAGTTTTTCTGATAAGATCTTTGATTACTTTACAAACTGATTGTCTGATTGATATCTTTGCATCTCCTAACTTATCAACAATGACATTGACCAAGGCATTGAAACTTTTGTC
>Ga0102832_1002010_pt1 | contig 13472 bp, 10 predicted proteins | sample EBPBio282013_DNA_FD_88942 | JGI IMG/M metagenome (GOLD analysis project Ga0102832, IMG submission 88942) | Wastewater treatment Type I Accumulibacter community from EBPR Bioreactor in Madison, WI, USA - Reactor 2_5/28/2013_ DNA (Illumina Assembly) | ecosystem: Engineered > Bioreactor > EBPR >...
ATTCTTTACCACAAAGGCACAAAGAACACAGAGAGTAAACCGCAGAGGCACAGAGGACACAGAGGAATACGGAAAGGGAGAGAAGAAGATTAACCGCAGAGACGCGGAGGACGCGGAGGAATACGGAGAGGATTAACCGCCAAGTCGCCAAGCACGCCAAGTTCAAGGCAGAGAGATGATGGAGAGGAGTTAACCGCAGAGACGCGGAGGAATACGCAGAGATTTAACCACAGAGGCACAGAGGACACAGAGGAATACGGAGAGGGAGAGAAGAAGATTAACCGCAGAGACGCGGAGGAATACGGAGAGGATTAACCGCCAAGTCGCCAAGTACGCCAAGTTCAAGGCGGAGAGATGATGGAGAGGAGTGAACCGCAGAGACGCGGAGAACGCAGAGGAAGAGGGAGAGAAGAAGATTAACCGCAGAGGCACAGAGGACACAGAGAAAAGCAGAAGGGTTTTGTTGGGGGTTGCTGGCGGCAAACCCCTATAATCTATCTTTGCGTTCTTGGTGTCTTTGCGCCTTTGCGTTAAAGCTCTGTCAGCCGCCGGTTTTGCCGAAGTTTTTACCGACGAGGACGAGATCGACGAGGTTGATGAAACCGTCGCCGTTGAGGTCGGCTGCGGCGGGCGCGGGCGGCACCTGCACACGGTAATTCGCGCCGATGAAACCTGCGTCGGTCAGGTCGATGCTGCCGCTGCCGTCGATGTCACCCGCGAGGAGCGTGACCTGCGCCGCCGCGCCTTGCCCCGCCTCGACGGTGACGGTTGTGCTGGTTGGCAGATGCCCTGCCGCCGTGAAGCGCAGGAAGTAGACACCCGCCGGAACGCCATCGAAGCGGAAGGAGCCATCAGCCGCTGTTTGCGCCGTGCTATAGGCCGCGCCGTTGGCATCACCGACTAAGACGGTGACGGTGATGCCGGATTGGTCGCCGCGCTTCTCATAGGCCGCTTGACCGCTGATGGCCCCCGCGACCGGCGTGAGTGTCGGCGAGGGGGTAAAGGTCAGCGTGGGCAGCGGCGTGGCGCTGGGCGGCGCTGCGGTGGCAGTCGGTGGGACGACGGTAGCGGTCACCGTCGCCCCCGACGGCTCAACGGCTAAAAAAGAGCTGTTGTTCACCGTGAGCGGCAGGACGCTGCCATCCAGATCAACCGCCAGTACCGCGCAGTTGACTGCGGTTTGACCCGCGCCCACGACCGAGAAGTTTAAGGTGAAGGCCGTACCCGCGCCATTGAAGGCCGGAGCCGGATTGAGCAAGCTGCCCGCGACCGACCATTTCCCATCGGGTTTGAAGCCGTCATTCACGATGAAGCTGTTGCTGCTGCTAAAGATGTCGCCTGCTGTGACACCGGTGCCGGTGAGGACAGCCGCGTTCACCTGACAGTCGGCCTGCAAGCCATACAAGCTGCTGATGCCGCTGACCTTCAAGGCGGCTTTCACGGTGGAGCCGACCGCGCCGCTCGCCGGACTGACCTCGATGGTGACGGTTGGGCCGTTGGGCGTGGCAGTCAAGGTGGGAGCAGTGGTCGCGATTGGCGGAATGGTCGATGTGGGGACGGTCGCCGTCGCGGTTGCGGTGGCAGTCGGGAGAACCACGGTCGATGTGGGTGTCAATGTTTTGGTCGCCGTTACCGTGGGCGTAAGCGTCTTGGTCATGGTAACGGTTGCGGTCACGGTGGGCGTGTTGGTGTTGGTGGCGCTGGGAACGAGCGTGGGCGAGGCGGTTGGCAGCGGTGCGCCGGATGGGATGACCAACAGCGTGATCGACTGCGCCGGATAGGTGGTGCTGATGCTGCCAGCGTTCACGGGTACATCCGCACCGCGCACGATCTGGCTGAGGTTGGCGGCGCTGTAGGTGTAGACCTGTGCGGCAGCGGCGGAGAAGTTCGCCAGATTGAGGCTGCTGGTCTGCCCGTTACCCGTTTTGTTGATGACCATCACCGTCAGCGCACCGTCGGCACGGAGGGCGGCGTACACCGAGAGCTTGGCTTGGTCGGCGCTGGTGGCGCTCACGCTGGTCTCGCCGAACATGCCACCCAGCCCGTTGTAGTTGCGGTACATGCGGAAGGCATAGGCGGCTGGCTGGGCGGCGGTAGGCGGGTCCCACATGGTCGCCAAATCCAGCCCTTCGCGGCCAAAGATGCCGAGGACATCGGCCTGCGTGAGCGCGCCGTTGATGTGTTCCAAGCCGCCGAAGTTATACTCGGTCATCGCCAGCTTGGTGCCGGGGTAGTAGGTGTTCACCCAATCGCGCATCCGGGGGATCATGCGGATTTCATCGGCGATCCAGCTTTCATCGACGTAGGTGGGGTCCCAGAGCGAACGGGTGGAACGCAGCCGTAAGTCCTGCGTGGCTTGACCACCGGCACCCGTGAGGGCGACCCCGCCCGCCTGCGGGTAGTAGTGCAGGTCGAGGTAGTCGAGGATGCGGACACCGTTGGCCTGTTCGTACTTTTTCATCTGGTCGAGATACCACGCCGTCAGTTCCATGCCACCGTGGGCGTTGCGGTCAACCGGATTGTTCCACCACGCGCCGCCAGATGCCGCGTCCAGCGCCGAGTAGAAGTAACCTGTCCAGCCCCACTCGACCGGGCCGAGCGTCTGGGCAGCCGGGTCAGCCGCTTTGACCGCCGCGCCATACTGGTAGGTGCGGTCGCGCAGTTCGTCGTAGCTGAGGGGCGCAGGATGCACATCGCGGTGGGTGGAGTTCCAGAGCATCGGCTCGTTGTCGAGGTTATAGAAGCGCACGCCGCCGGAACCCGACGCGCCGAACGTCCCCTTGAGGTGGGCGATCCACTCCTGCACGAAGGCGGGGGTGATGGCGAGACTAGTATCAGTCGGGTTATTGCCGGTGACGAAGCTGCCGTCGGGTTTCACGCCGTTGCCGCAGTCGGGGCGGTAGGGGTCGGTACCCTGCTGTGCGCCATACTTGGTGACGCTGAAACCGCAGGCATAAGCGCGGCTCTTGGGTGTCCAGCCGATGAGGGGCAGCGTCATAACGGTATCCGTGCCGCGCCCTTTGTTGGCGGCCACGAAGTTATCCGCGCCGGAGCCGTTGGGCAGCGCGGCGGGGTTAGCGTTGTCGTCAGGAATATTCTCGAAGTACCAATCGGAAGCGGTGCTGTGGGTGTCGAGTTTGAAGTTGTAGCGCGTCGTCGAGTTGCCACCCCAACGGTTGACCGGCAGTTTGATGTCGGCAGCCAGCGCGGGGTCGGCGAAGTTCAGGCCGTAGATGTAGGGGCTGATGGGTCGCCGCGCGGCAGCCGCATCTACTGATAAGGTGAGGCCGGTTTGCGTGGGCTGCGGGGCGACACCCAGCGTCAGCAGTTGGATGTCATCAAGGTAGAAAACCGGTTGGGCGTTGCCCGTGTTTTCCTGCCAGACGATGCCCCACAGGCTGCTGCTGGAGCCGAACACCGCCAGCGGCACATCCACCTGCGTCCATGTATTCGCGGCGGCTTGCACCACCTTACCCTCGACGGCGTTACTGTTCACGTCGTAGAAAGCGATCTTAACTTGCTGACCGCCTGTGCCACCGTTCACCCAGAAGCGCAGGGTGTCGTAGCCAGCGGGCAGCGCGGCACCTGAGCGCAGGTAAAGCCCTGCCCACGCCGCGTCGTATTTGGTGGACAGTGACCGGCTGCCCCCATGAACGGGCGTGGTGGCGCTGACGTTGATGGTGGTATTCCACGACCAATTCGCCCAGCCGGACAGCAAGCCATCGCCGTAGATGGTCAGCGGGTCGGCGGCTTGGACGACCAGTGATGTTGAAAGTAGGAGTGTTGTCACCAACAGCAGACACAAGGCTGCGGTTGTCCCCCATATTCGTCTTTTAATCATTTGGCTTCCTTAGCTGACATTCTGTTCGTCTGGTGAATACTCATAACGACCCCACCCCTAACCCCTCCCCGTAGTAACAGGGAGGGGAAAAGAAACAAATTCACGGGAGGGTCAGCCCCTCCCCTACGAAAATTAGTTCATCATTGGGTGATCGGGTCGCCGGTGTAGACGACCTCGAAGTTGCTGCCCGCGACACCCTTAAGCTGGTTGAGGTCGGTGTCATTCCAACGACCGTCGGTCGCGCCGCTGATGAACCAGCTTGAGCCGTTGTCGGCGACGATCATGCCGTAGTCCTTGAGCGCCTGAAGGATGACCCGTGACGCGCCGGTATAGCCGCTGATGTTGAAGCTGGCCTTCAACCGCAGCCGCAAACCCATCGGCGGCAGGTTAGCGTTGGTGCTGGACGAGGCGAAGTGCGTGGCGGGCAGGATATACGCTCGCTGCGAGGTTTGGACGGTGAAGCGCAGGGCGTGTTTAATCACCCCCGTTTGAATTTCGTCGTAGCGCACGAGGCCGGGGAAGATCGGCAGACCAGCCGCGTCAGCGCTCGTCCAACCCAGCGTCCGCAGCGCGTTGGAGCGGAAGTCAAAGACCGCACCGGAGTCGGCATTCCAGCCCGTGCCGTTGAACTGCGAGTTGAACATCTCGTACAGCTTGCAGTTGTCGGTATCGACCGCGAGGACATGACGGTCACCACCGGCTTCGACCGGCGCATTCGGTGGGATGGGGTACGGGCCGGGGTCGCTTTCGTCGCCGTAAGCGGTGAAGGTGATCGGTACTTTGGGCTGTGTGCCGTTGACCAGCACATACGGGATACCGTAGTCAGGATTCGAGCCGAAGTCGGGATGCAGGTTGGTGCGGCTGGCGCTGATGCTGTTGATGAAGTTCGCCGAGTTGGGGTGAACGGGTAAGTTCGTCACCAATTGATTCCACGGGTTGTCGGCAGGGAACACCGGACAGTTGCCGATGGTCGGGCCAGTGCTGGCGACCTGCTGGTTAATGGTTTGGGTGGCTTTGCCAAAGTTCTTCCCGACCAGCACGAGGTCGAGCAGGTTAATGACCCCATCAGCGTTGAAGTCGGCGCTGGCGGGTGCGGGTGGGGCATTCACTTGGTAATTCGCGCCAATCAGCCCCGCGTCGGCAAGGTCGATGATGCTGTTGCCATCAGGATTACCCGCCAACAGGGTAACGGTGTTGAGGGTGATACCACCCGCGCCGAGGGTGAAGCTGTAGACCGCACCGAGATGCCCCGCGCCCGTCATGGTGACGGCATAACCGCCAGCCGCCACGTTGGGGAACTGGAACGCGCCGTTCGCGCCGGTGGTTTGTTCGCTGATGATCGAGCCTGTCGAGCCGCCGAGCAGCAGCTTGACCACGATGCCGGATTGGTTGGCGCGTTTCTCGTAATTGACCACACCGCCAACGCTTCCGGTGATAGGAGTCGCGGTGGGTGGCACCGGTGTATTGGTCGGCGTGTTGGTCGGTGCCGGTGTATTGGTGGCGGTGGGGGTTGGTGTCGGTGTTTTGGTCGCGGTGGGTGGGACGGTGGTCGCGGTGGGCGTGGCGGTCGGTGTCTGCGGGATGGCGGTCGGAGTCGGGATGATGCCGGTCACGCTGCCGTTGGTGACGGTGAGCGTCATCGGATTACCGTTCGCGTCCACAGCCTGTGCCACGCAGTTCACGCCCGTGCTGCCCGCACCCACGACCTTATAGTTCAGCGTGAAGGCGACGGCTGACCCGCTGAAGGCTGGCGCGGGGTTGAGCAAGCTGCCCGTGACCGACCATGTGCCGCCCGACTGGTAGCCGCTGTCGAGGATAAAGCTGTTGGAGGGTGTAAAGACCGTGCCATCGGTGCGGGTTTGCCCCTGCAAGACGGCGGCGTTCACCGTACAATCGACCTGCAAGCCGTAGAGGTTGGTGACGTTGGTCAGCCGCAGCGCCGCCGTGACATTCCCGCCGAACAACTGCGTGGGTGGTGTGACCTGCACGACCAGCGACGCACCGCCGCCGCCCTGCTGCACATCATTTAAGCCGCTGTTGGCTTCTACGGTGGTGGGAAGCCGCAAGCCGATACCCAATAATAAGGTCGTTAATCCGAATAAACCGAGTGAAAAATAACGCCGCCACATCATAACCCCCTGCACATCATAAAGTGTTAAACCCCGTAAAGAGAGCAATTTTCTGTTAACACTTTAGCGTAGGGTTTACGGCGAGGATATAGTACACTGATCCCTGTCCGGTTTGTTTGCGGTTAGAATGATTTCATTTTTCATGCCATTCGAATAAACCTCAGCAGCCATTTTATGGATAGGTTACAAAAAGGGAGCACACGTAGGTGTCTCCTACAAAAATAGGTGTTTGTGGTGTAGGGACGCGAGACAGCGCGTCCGACCGCCAACCACAACAATTTTATTGATAAGGGAATCCAATTAACGGAGGAAAACTGAACATTTCAGTCTCTTCAAACGTAGCAGGATTGCAACCTTTATCAAAGCTGCTGCGTATAGTGCTATCAGATACCGCGTCCGGCATGTCGTGACGCGGCAGACCATCGGGACGAGAAGCATGTCTGATCCGACCACACTTGAATGGGTGAATGCAGCCCTTGAAGGCAACCAAGATGCATTCGCCGACATTGTTTACGCTTATCAGGATGCCGTGTACAACCTGTGTTACCGGATGCTGGGTGAACGGGGCGAGGCCGAGGACGCAGCGCAGGAGGCTTTCCTCCGCGCGTATTTGAACCTCACACGCTATGATCCGGCGCGTTCGTTTAAGACATGGTTACTGAGCATCGCATCCAACTACTGCATCGACCGTTTGCGCCGCCGCCGGCTGCAATGGATGTCGCTGGACGACGAGCCGGTCGCTGACCGCCTTGCCCTGCACAGCGATGACCCCGAACCGGAACCGGCGACGCTGAATAAGGAACAAAGTATCGCTATTCAGGGGATGCTGAACAACCTCAGCCCGGACTATCGGGCGGTGGTGGTGCTGCGCTACTGGTACGATTATTCCTATGCGGAGATTGCGGACATTATGGATACCACCGAAAGCGCGGTAAAGAGCCGCCTTTTCCGCGCACGGCAGGCGCTTGCCGATAAATTGGGTTCAGACTCGGCAGCACGGCTGGGTGATCCCTTGATGGAGGGATTATAAATGGCAGACGAACGACAACGACAACTGATGCAGGAGGCGCTCGACCAGGCGCTTTCGCCGGAACTGCTCGAAAAACTCCGGCAGCAGCTTGACGGCGACGCGGTGGGCAGCAAACAGTTCAACCGTTTACAAAAAGTAGACGAGATGCTGCGGGCCGCGCCGCACGAACGCGCACCGGCACGGCTGGCACTGGGCATCATGGCGAAACTGGCGCAAACCATGAACCCGCGTCAACTTTCGACGGCTTCCAGCGGGGCGGTGGCGCTCGGTTTGGCGCTGGTGGTGCTGGTGGCGCTGCCGGTTCTCACGGTGGCGATTAGCCTATTCCTGTCGGCGATTGGCAGCGCGGCGGCGCTCAACATCATCTTGCAGCAGATCGCGAACCTGCTGGCGCTGGTGGTCGGTATGCTGGATGCGCTGGTTGAAGGCGCGAAATCCGTTCTACAAGACTACCCGCAGGCTCCGCTGCTCATCATCTCGGTCGTGCCGATCATGCTGTTCTGGCTGTTAAAGTCGGTCGAGCAAGACAAAGGCGAAGGGAGCTAATCACGATGAAACAGATGAACAACCGGACGCTGGCGCTGATCGTGCTGCTGGCGTTTATCATCCTGCTCATCATTAACCCGAATGGCCTGACCTACACGCTAAACATTATTCAGTCGTTGGTCATTATCACCCTCGGAATTGTCGCGACCCTGTACCTGTGGAAGCGGCTGTAAAGGTTCGGACTCATCGTGCGTAAGCTGCTGGTTTTCGCTGCTGCATTCATGGTTCTGCTCGTGGTAGGGGGTACGGTCAGCCGCGCGGTGCTGCACCAACCGGCCAGCAGCGACGAGAACCGCCCTGTTTTCACCTCATCTTATACCCTCGACACCATCAAAACGGACGACTTATTCGTGCTAGCGGATACGGCGCAGTTGGCGGCTGGCAGCCATGTGCTGGCGGATGCCGCGCTGGTCGGGCGCAGCAGCATCACGGTCGATGGGCAGGTGGATGGCGACCTGACGGCGATGGGCGGCAGCGTGACCATCAGCGAGGGCGCACTCATCAAAGGCGACGCGGATTTGATCGGCAGCCACATCATTCTCGCGGGGCAGATCAGCGGTAATCTGAGCGTGGTGGCGGATAAACTGGATATTCTTCCCGGCGCATCCTACACCGGTAATCTGGAATTCTGCGTCAACAACATCACTAACGAGAGCGGGCATGATGTGGTGAGCCGTACCTGCGGCGACGAAGAACGCGCGGGGTGGCAGTCGCTGCGAGATGGCACCTTCGTCAGCCAAGCGATGGCGGGCGGCTTCTCGTTGGGGGGGATCGTCTTAAGCAGCATCCTCGCGCTCGGCCTTTCGGCGCTGGCGGGGGTGATTGTGTCGATCTTCCCGCGTCCGTTCGGGTTCATGTCGCAGGCGGTTCGTAACCTGCCCGGCAAATCGGCACGGGTGGGCTGCGTCACGCAGGTGTTGATGCTGGCGCTCGCGGGCGGTGTGGTGGTCGTCATTGCGGTGCTGCCGCCGCTGGGGTTGGTACTGCTGCCGGTTGCGGCGCTGCTTTCGCTGCCGCTGGGTTTACTGTTCGCGGTCGGCTGGGTGACGCTGGCGCTGCTGGCAGGCGATTGGCTGCTGCGGGGGTTCGCCCGCCGCCACAGCCCGCCGATGCTGACGGTCATCGCCGGTTCGCTCGGTTTGTTCCTCATCTGGACGCTGCTCACCGTGCTGCCCTTCGGCCCGATCTTAGGCATCCTCGTGCCGCTGGTGGTGGGGACAGTCGGCTTCGGCGCGGCGATTATGACGCGGGTGGGAACCCGTTCCCCGGCACGAACACACTTCGTACAAGGGTAAAGGAATTTGTGCTACACTCGGCACATAGAAACGCATCTTTACCAATAGGAGTTCTTTATGCGCCGCTGGCTGCCTTTACCCATATTATTCGCGGGTATCATCGCACTCTCGCTGCTCGGTCTACCGCTGACCTTTGCCCAGAACAGCGCCACCCCCACGCCCCCTGCCGGACAGCTCATTCAAATTGAACGGAATGACACACTGGTCGGGTTGGCGGCACGCTTCGGCAAGCCGGTGGCCTGTTTACAAGCGGCGAATAACCTCGCCTCGACCAACTTCTCGCTGTCTGCGCTGACCGTCATCTTGATACCGGATGACTGCAACGGGCTGCTGGCGATCAACAATGAAGCCACGCCCACACCCGAATCGGCTGAAGGCTTATTCACACCGACCTTTACCCCGCTGCCGACCAACGCGAACGCGGCAACTGCCACCGCGACCCTGCGCGTCACGGCGACGGTGACACCCGCCGCGACCGGAACCGCTGGCCCGACGGCAGTCCCCACGCTGGGCGGTGAGACGACCTACACGGTGGTGCGCGGCGACCGCCTCGCCCGAATCGCCCAGAGTTACGGCCTGACGGTGGCGTGCATCGCGGCGGCCAATAACATCGTGAACCCTGACTTGATTTACGTCGGGCAGCAGCTGCTGATTACCCCGAACTGCACCAGCAGTTCCGGCGGCGGCGTGGTCAGCGATATTCCGCCGAGTACAGGAATTGACCCGCAAGCCTGCCAGTTCGACCGCAACCCCGGTCGTGTGACCAGCGGTGACACGTATGTGGTGCAGTACGGCGACGCGCTGGACTTCATCGCCTGTGACTTCGGCATCGAACTGCAATGCCTAAAGGACTCGAACCCGCAGTTGGGCGGCCTCTCGCGGCTGGTGCCGGGGCAAACGCTCAACATCAACTTTAGCTGCCCGATCTGGCGCGACTCGACGCTGCCCCCCTTGCCGACTCCGGCGGGGTAAATATTCGTTAGGTGCTGTTCGCATTTTGGGTAAGGGTTTGTCGGCGGCAAACCCCTACAAGCACCATGATTTATTTGAGAAGGTGAACGATGAACGAAAACCGGAACTGGATGGACGCGCTGACAGATGGGCAGATCATCCGTGATTGGTTTTCGCTGTTCGCGCACTTCGCGCTGGGCAGCATCTACATCACCTTCTTTATCACGATGTTTATGGTCAGCATCGGTCTGTCGTTCATACTGGTCGGCATCCCGCTGCTGCTGTTCGTTCTCACGGCTACAAGAGCCGTCGCGGCGATGGATCAACGCCTATTCGCGGGTATCCTCGACCGCCCGCAGCCGAACATCGCCGATGATGTTGACCCACGCGGCGCGAACTTCGGCGAGCGGTTGGGGATGTACTTGGGCAGCGGGACAACATGGCGCAGCATCCTGTACATCGCGCTCAAGTTCCCAATCGGGCTGGTGGCGATTACCGCCGCGTTTATCATCCTGCCCTTCCTCGCGATTGAGATGCTGTCACTCGCGCCGTTGGGCATTGATATGCGCCTCGCCACGCCGCGCCTGCTGCACGCCATCGCCGTTGGGATGCACAAGTTCCCCGGTGTGCTGCTGCCCAGCGGCAAGCGCAAGCGTGACCTCAGCCGTTTGGAAACCGTTGAGAGCCACGAGCAGTACGAGCCGGAATACACCCTTGATGACGATGGTGAAATCGTGCTGCGGAAACGGGCGTAAGTAGCCGTTTGAAAAGTTGATTTAACGCAGACGGACGCGCTGTTTCGCGTCCCTACGAAGATACATTCTCGGCTTGTGTAGGGACAGCAGACAGGCTGTCCGTTACCCTTCGACCCTAAAGCCTTTAGACATCAGCCGCTTACACACAGCCGCCTTGAAGGGTTTTCCAATCGAGGCCGATGATCTGGTCGGCCAGCCCCACCCGCAGCATCCCATCCGCGCCGAGATCACTCCACAACTTTGAACGACGGTCGCCGTAAATGGCGAGGCGGCTGCACACCGCGCCGGACGCGGCTTGTACCGTCATGATGTCACCGCCGCTGGTGAGCAGCAGTAGTTGACCGTCGCGCGGGATGAGTTGGGCGCGGCCACTCGCGCCTTCAACCGCAAACTGCCACAACACCGTCCCTGCCGCGTCGGTTGCCATCAGCGTCGGCACGTCGCCACCCGCGAGGATGTAGCGCGTCCCATCCGGCGAACCGGCAGCCGCACTCGTGACGGCATCCCCAACCACGTTATCAATAATAGGCGTAAGCGTTCCGTCAGCGGCGATTTGGGTAAGACTGTTCTGGCTGTAGAGCCACAGGCTGCCATCCGGCGCGGCGGTCACGAGACCATCCCCCAGCAGCGGTGTTTTGCTGATGAGCGCGCCCTGCGTCGAAATGGTCGTCAAGAAGCCGTCGGTGGTCATCAGGCCGATCAGGTTGGGGGTGATGGCGGATCGGGTGAAGGGCGGCACGTTTTCCAACTGCCAGAGGACACTGCGGCGGTCAGCACCTATCGCCGCCAACCGGTTATCCGGCGTGTGGAACAGCAGCGCGTCGCCCACGATGAGCGGCGGGCTGTCCAGCGGCACACCCGTCAGCCAGCTTTCGCCCAGCGTGGCATCCATGTTGATAATCTGCATCGCGCCGTCGCGGTAGATCAGTACCGGACTGCCGTTGTAGGTGGTCAGGGCGGCGGCTGGCGCGGGCAGGATGATGCGCCACAGCACACGCCCATCCGACGAGGCGTAGCGCACACGGTCACTGGTCAGCACCAGCATACTGCCATCACTCAGGAGCAGCGGCGGTGCGGTGGGTCGCGTGTCGTCCGGCAGTTGCAAGTGCCAGCGGTGCGCCGGGTTGAACCACGCCTGCCAGTCAGTGATAAACTTGGTCGCTTGCAAACTGCCGAGCGCGGTCGGCACTTCCGGTGTGTAACCCGCGCCGGGGGTATCGCCGTTGCTGATGCGAATTTCGAAGTGCAGGTGCGGCGCGGGGCGCACGTTACCCACCGCGCCCACAATATCACCGGCCTTCACACAGGCGAAGCGTTCGGGGAACGGATACACATCGGTACTCATCATATGCCCGTACATGCTGTAGGCCACCGAGCCATCGGGGAAGGTGTGCTGGAGGATGACCACGCCGCCATCGCGCCCCCAGCCGGTCGGTGCGGAATACGTCACGCGCCCATCGGCCACCGCCGCAACCGGCATCCCCAAGCTGCCGCCGCGCCCACCGTAATAATCCTCGCCGGTATGGTAGCGCCCCTGATGCCGCGCACTGGGTACGCCGAAATCCTGCACCAGTTGGAACACGGATCGGTCAACCGGATAGCTGATGCCCGTGACCACGCCGCAGTCGGCCTGCGCCTGCACCTTGCTAAAGATCGAGAACACCACCCACAGGGCGAGGAATACGGTGTTGAACTGCGAGGCGGAAAGTGTCAAGAAACGGGATTTCATAGGCCATCATCATTGGTTAGCACATCCCCACGATGATAGCACAATAAAATAGGGTATGGCTATTTTGGAACCACACCCTACTCAAGGAGGGAGCAGACCCGTCGCAATAACACCACGGGCTGCGGGGCAAGCACTTATGCTGTGACGGTCGCGGTTCGGCTTTCAGACCGCGCGGTAACTTCGACCCGCTTCTTGATTTCGCGCATCATTTTGCGCTCCATCACGAAAGCAATTGGTTCGGTGAAGGCACGCCAGAGCAGCCAATTTTTCCAACCATTGGGTTCATAATCCAACCAACCGCGCACCAGTAAACGTGTTGCGTGTGGGCTAATCGGCTGGAGGTAGAATACCCAGTTCGCCAGCGTGTATTCTTGCGGGAGCGGGTCGGGCAAGCGCAATCCATCCGCTTCGGGGATTACATCCGCCGCAGCGAGAATAAGTGCCTCATTGGGTTGCACACCTAAAACCGTGTAGAAGGGGTAGCCGGTTGGGCCGAGCTTCACACGGTCGCCAATCTTGATCTGCTGAAACTGTGGCAGAATACGGTCTGCGTTATGAATGTCACAGCCGACAAGGTTTTCCAGTTCTTCATAGCTGTACAAACCGCCGCGATCTTGCCCGATTTGCGCCAACCACGGCCAAATCGTATCCGGCGTATTCTGGATAGTAATGCCGCGTGTATATCTGACGCGGGGGTGTGGGACCATTTCATCACCGGGTAAATGACGCGCCCGTTCCGACTCGGTTGCGCCCCAGTTCAGATACCAGAAGCGCAGCAGCGGCCTGAATACCACCAGCAGCGCAATCGAGACGGCGGCAGCCACAGACTCCCATACCCGACTCCAACGTGATTCTGTTTTGACCATAACCATCCTCCCTGCAAACTGCTGAACGACCATTGTCATGTCTTTATTGTCGGGGAAATAGTGGTTTTTAAGCAGTGAGTAAGGTCACGTGTGGGGGGTTATGAACGTCGGGGAATGGGGAGTAGCGTGTTGAGATGAGGGGCGCATGGCGATGCATAGGCATTAAGCTAAGGAATTTTCAGGGATAAAATCAATAGAGACGGATGTTCGCAGTCGAATTTTGGAGCGCCTTGAGTGCGCTTGTCCGACTGGCAGCATGATGGCTTTAGCCTCATGCGGCGCAAACAATCAACGATTTACCCGAAGATTCCGAGCCAAGATGGCTTAACT